>Ga0315542_1000218_pt1 | contig 34372 bp, 29 predicted proteins | sample SalMarSW160120MG_FD_202541 | JGI IMG/M metagenome (GOLD analysis project Ga0315542, IMG submission 202541) | Salt marsh sediment microbial communities from the Plum Island Ecosystem LTER, Massachusetts, United States - Salt Marsh Sediment SW1601-20 ...
TTCCGCCTCATCTGACGCTAAAAAAGACGCAACCGCAGCAACATCAGAGGGTTTGAGCAGTCTTCCAACAGGAATTTTTTGCGCAACCTCTTTCTTAACACCGGGATAGAGCTTCTCTATAATATCGGCACTCGGAGTATCAACAAATCCCGGGCAAATAGCATTTACAGTAATATGTTTCGGACCCAATTCAAGAGCAAGTGATCTTGTAAATGCCGCAATCCCGCCTTTTGATGCAACATATGTTGAAAAATTCGGGTCTCCAACAAAAGAATCTATCGACCCCATATTAATAATTCTCCCTGTTTTATTCTTCAACATATACGGCAGAGCATGCATAATACATAAAAAATGACCCTTTAGATTGATATTAATGATATGGTCCCAATCCTCCTCTGTAATTTCCGTTATTGGTGCTATTCTTCCGTTTGTTCCGGCGTTATTGACGAGAATGTCAATACTTCCAAAATTTTTAATGCACTTTTCAATCAGGCCCTTCACTTCATTAGACTCAGAAACATCCGCTTTCACCTTTATAGCTTTTGAACCTCCCTGTTCAATTTCTTTAACAACCTCATCAGCCCTGGCTTCAGACTTCGAGTAATTAACAACAATGTTGGCCCCTTCACCTCCCAATCTTAGTGCGATACCTTTCCCAATGCCGTAGCTGGATCCAGTAATCATGGCAGTTTTACCGCTTAATTTCTTCATTGCTCCTTCCTCCCGCGTTGAAATAATAAAAGATTTCAATTCTGACGAATTTTACGCTTCACTCTCCGATACACTGCCCGTAAGTTCTGAGATGTCATAGCCAAGATTTGGTGCAGTTGCCACCACGCTAATCGTTGTCTCTTCACCGGGATTGATCATTATATGCGGCTGGCCCTGAGGTACGAGTATCGAATCACCGGCAAACAACTTTTCACATCTATCTATAGCAGGAAATTCCATCACCAGCGTGCCCTTCAAAATATAATACGCCTCATCCGCATCCTTGTGGCCCGGATCCCTCGGACTCTTTCCTCCCGCAGGAATCTCGGATAGACAGAAAAGCAGCCGATCGGTCCAAAAATTTATTGTAAAAACTTCATCCTTTGCAGTATAAACCCTGCCATCATTTTTTCTACACACCTGCACTTCCTTCGCCCGCCTAGGGCCGTCCTTAAAATTATCCATACAAGCCTCCTGCCATGTTTATTTAATTTCTATTTCGCATCATGAAGCCTCAGATAAAAGGTGAAATGTTTTTTGAAGATTATTTCGAAACATACCTTCATAAATATTAAAATAATGAGAATATCGTCTGTGATTTTCCATAACCGGGGAATAACGTTTTTCTCGTACGGTCCTTTTCATGGCTGTTACAGCAGAATCGATCGAATCATACACTCCTGACCCATATGCCCCTATTATTCCACATCCCCTTAAATTATACTCGTACGTCCCGACCCTTATGTATTCAATACCCATGACGTCTGCTTTTATCTGATTCCACAGGTCGTTTCTCGACCCTCCACCGGTAATCAGTATTTCGTCAACTTTCAGATTCGGAAAGATTCTTTTAAGGTTTTTATAGCCCAATCTACAATCATAGGCGATTGATTCAAGTATGGACCTGAAAAGATACTCTTTACCATGGCCCCAGTTTAACCCGATCCAGCCACCCCTTATATGAGAATCGAAGGGGCATTGTCTCCCGCCAAGGTAAGGTATAAAAAGCAGCCCGCCGCATCCTGGAGGCGTCTGGCTGGCACGCTCTGTGATTTCCTCGTATTTAGATTGAAGACCTTCATCGTTTTCACTACATAGTTCATCGACAAACCAATTGAGTGACATCCCCCCACCGTTAATATAGGTAAATGCGTGGTATGTTCCTCTTTTCACGGAAGGCATATACATGACTGTTCGATTATTAACATCCGGGATACACGTGTCCACACAAAGGCAGAGCAACGTCGAGCTGCCGGAGACATCAATGAAAAACCCGGGCTGAATCAATCCTGCACCAAGAAATCCCGCAGCCTGGTCACCGACTCCTGCAAAAATGGGTGTTCCTTCCAACAATCCGCATTGTAACGCGGCATCTCTCCCAAGACCGCCAATCGTCTTCTCCGGGGATACAATAGCAGGAAGTTTATTCATATCAATATTCAAGCATTCACAGAGGTCTTTCGACCATGCCAATTTCCTCGCATCATCTATTCCAGAAAATGCCAGCAATGTATAATCAATGAATGCCTCTTCTCCTGTGACACCTGCCAGTTTCCCGGCGACATATCCATTAAGTGTAACAAACTTACAGATGTGATTGTAAAGTTCCGGCCTTTCCTCCTTCCACCATATGATTTTTTGTCCATTCAATGGAGAGCCGCAAGTAACACGTGAAAGCAAATCACCATGTTTTAGATGCATATATTCGTTGTATTTCTCGGAACCCATATCAAGATTCATATCAAGATCGGTTACCGAATTAAAAGCTTTATCAATACCGATAACACCTCCCATCTGACCATCACATACAATGCCTCCCACTTCTAAGGGGTCAATCCCCGCTTTCTGGACCACCGCAGCAATACTCTGTACTGAACCTCTAAAAAACTCATCAATACTCTGCTCTGCTTTACCGGGATGAGATGCGCTAAAATGCGTATCTAGGTACAGGTCTGAAATAATATCTCCATTGCCATCGACGACGCCCGCCTTTAAACCGCTTGTTCCCAGATCCAGACCGATGAAATACATACTCTGTCACTCACCTGCTGCTGATTTACTGATTACTGATCTTGATTTAATCAAGGAAAACTAGAAAAAGTCAGGACTTTACTATAATCTTTAAAAGTTCACCCTTCTGAACCTCATACATCATACGCGGCAATTCATCAAGTGAGATTGTTTTGCTAATAAATCTTTTCCCCTCCACCCTTTTCCCATGCATCAGGTCAAGACATTTCTTGATTTGAGTCGCAGTGCTTCCTGATGATCCATGTATGTAGATCTCCTTGTAATGAATTAAATTACTGTCCAGCATCACGGAGCTATCGCCCTTTGGAAGTCCCCCGAAAAAATCTATATGTGCTCGGTTCGCTGCAATTTCGAGTGACATTTTCTGTGCTTCTCGTGATGGTGCGGCAATTATGATCACAGTTGGACCTATACCCTCAGTAATCTCCCTTACTATTTTTTTCAAGTCTTCGTCTTCAGGGTTTATGTAGTAATCAGCGCCGAACTGTCTTGCGAGCTGCAGCCTCTTATCGCTTATCTCTGAGACAATAACCTTCGTTGCGCCGAGCGTCTTTGCCAGACTGATATGCATACACCCTATCGGACCCGCTCCTACTATGAGAACATGGTCACCGATACCGACTCCGGCAATCATCTCGCCGTTCAGTGCACATGCCATCGGCTCGGCCAGCGCAGCCTCTTTATTACTTACATTTTCAGGTACTTTTATGAGGTTTCCTCTTTGTATTGCCTTGCCGGGAATCACCATATACTCGGCAAATCCTCCCGGATGATAGAACCCAAACGCTTCAGTCTGCTGCTGAAAAGTAACGCAGAGATTTGTCAACCCTTTACGACAGTAGTAACATTCTCCACATGACACAATAGGTACTACCACAACCCTATCGCCAATCTCAAACTCCTTAACGTTATTCCCTTTTTCTGCAACACTTCCCGATATTTCATGCCCGACTATCTGGGGCGGTTTTAAGTTTTTATATCCATGCATAAAAACTTTAACATCCGTCCCGCATATTGCACAGGCATTGACCTTGAGAAGTATGTCGTTGTCTCCAATTTCAGGAACCGGTCGATCTTCAATACGTAAATCCTCTACCCCGTAATACAGCGCTGCTTTCATTTACTGTCCCCTCTTCATGTGAATATTCCTTTTTTTATAATACGGAATTACGTAACATGCCTTTTATACGTATATTCCGCATCGTAATTGTACCTACGACATTGTTTTTGAGAACACGGTCCCGGATTCAACCGTGGTTGTCCAAATATGGATATTCTGTTTGGTTAACGAGTCGCCTTCTTCCTTCCGTAATTTTAAAAGTGATCCGGGGAATCTCATTGTTGGTTTTCTAAATAGAGTTTCTCTTAATGCAGTACGATGCCAGGGCCCTGCAAAAAACACGACTTCCGTACGTTTTGCTTTTAAAATATCATACGGGCCGATTGTAACGGCAAATGGTGGTATTGCCTGCCTATCACCGCATCCTGCAACAAGCGCATCCATATCGACAGTTGATGTTTTTACGAGTACGAGACGCGTTCTATCCTCGAGGAATTCCTCTTCCGTGACTTCAACATGTCCGAAATTCGGATCCTCATTAAAAGCTATATGCCCTTCAGGCCCAACTGCAGCGAGGCACAAATCAACCCCATCCGGTGCATGCGTGTCAAATGCTTTATTTATTTGATCAAAATTGTCATGTCTCGGGAAATGCATCTGTTCTGCAGGCATTCGAAGTTCAGGAGGAATCAATTCATAAAAGTTTTGCATCATATCCCCTTTAAATGACATTGGATGCTCCTCAGGTATGGTCTTTCCATTCCTATCGAGAAATTCATCCATGTTAAATGTCCAGAGGTTTTTCAGGTCAACTTGTTTTTCTTTTACTTTCCTGGCGAATACAGGATACTGTTGCGTCGGGCCGACCGGAAGAATCATGGTGACCTTTTCACCTTTTTTAGAAAGGATCAACCCTACCATCATTTCAGCCACTGCATCATACAACGTGTCATAATCCGGTACTATCGTAACAGAAATCCCCGATCTTTTCGAAAGCTGGTCAGACGGAAGCATTTGCACTTCCTCTTTGGTCATTGCCCTTCCATCTCGATCATAATATTCTCTTAACATACGGCATACCCTCCTGAGAATAGTCATTCATTTATTGAACTAATTATTGGATTCAGCAATCTTTAACATATCTTTAGGGTTTTCCACAACCATGGTTTGAATCTGACTATCCGTTATTCCTCTCTGCTTCATCCAGGGTATTATGTGCTCGACTATATGGGCATATCCGAATCCACCGTATTTCACATACTTATGCTTGAAGCAGCAATCCTGGGAAAGCAGTATCTGTTTCAAATAACCCGCTTCAATGAGCTCGATAATATGATAGATGCGCTGAACATCACTCGGCATTTCCAAAAGCCTTTCTTCACCGGTAAAACACTCAATCGGCAATGCAGGGTGCCCGAAAGTGTCAAATTCTATATAGCAGCCTGCATCAGCCAGCTCTCTAATTGTTTCTTCCTTGTATCCAAAATGACCTGCATGACTTATCACAACCCTATGGAGATCTGCCCCTGATTTCACCAATATATCCTTTATTTCAAGAAGCGCCTCATCGCTCCGGCTCGGGTGTATATTTATCGCTACACCTGTCTTTCTCTGAGCGCTTGCACTTGCTCGCAGGACCTTCCGCTCTCCGTCCATAAGCGGCAGTGAACATCCAATTTCACCGATGATTCCGGCATGGACTCCAGTACCATCAACACCGAACAATATATCTTTTACGATTGTATCCGCAATCTCTTCCTCGTGCATTTCCGCTAATCCTTCAGGATGAGAACATCCAACATAGTAGCCTGCCCCCATGACTATATTCAGTTCTGTAGCCAGCGAAACACGTTTCAACCCAAGTGGGTCTCGTCCCAATCCTACACAGCTCATTTCAACAATTGTCTTGCCCCCGGCTTTTTTAAACCTCATTACCTCATCAATGGCAAGATCTTCATCCGACATGATCAGATCATCCTTATTTCCCATTAAATGAGTATATATCCAGTGCAGGTTTTCCAAAATCACAGGTGCAAACGCCATTTTCCTTTCCGTAGCTTCTCCTGGCTCGGTGAAATAGGCGGTCATATCTGCAAGTATATGTTCATGTGCCAGTGTAATGCCCAAGGACGAAACATCAACAGGACCGCATACAGTTAATACCCTGCCCTCCAGCTCTTTTGGGTTCATACGCCTATCCCTCTAATGAAATGTAAAACTATTGATTTTCTGGATTCCAGCCTGTATTTGGAGATAGTACCATACATTATAGTATCAATCCGCATCGTCGATATCAGAGTAGTCCGCTGACTTAATTTGGAATGCCTGGGGATTGTCTCAAGCGGAAACATCGGTATACATAGAAACGCAATCCCCAAACAGACCAGTTACGCTTCGCTTCAGCATGTTGAACTATTGTTACCGTACGGGAACCTCTATTGGATTCGCCAGCTTGTTGTTTACAAACTCAAAGAGCAGAGTTGGGGTTTGCCGTACTCCATCGACAAAATCTACTTTTCCCCATATTCCTTCAAATCCCTTGCAATTGTTCATGTAATCACGAATGGCAATTCTCTCCTCTTTCAACTTTGCCGGATTTCCTGTAATTTTGAGATCTTCAAAGCATTTTTTAATTAAAAAAAGCTCATCGTATCCCTTCCAGACCATCATAAAAGACGCGGGCTCACCGAATGTTTCCTCATGCGCCTTTGAAAGTTCCTGCCATCTGGGACTTTTGGAATTCGGATCAAACCACATCCAGCAGTACGCACCATCCAGGTGCCCTTCGCCGATCTCATAAAGAGCAGGAACCGGTGCTGCCTGTGAAAGCAGGAATTTTTTATTATCAGCCCATCCTCTTTTTTGCAGCTCGATGATTATTTTAGCGATTCCCTCAGGATGACTGGTAAATATAAAACCGTCGGGATTTTCACCAAGAGCCCTGACAGCAATTGGGCCGTAGTTGACTGTATCATAAGGGACTTCTATATCGACGGTTTTTATTCCTTGCTGGTTGCACTCTTCATTTTCAGCATTTGCTATACTCATCCATGTACCGCTCTCAGGTGCTACAAAGTGGGCAACCTTTTTCATGCCGGGCTGAAGTTCAAGCCACTTTCTTACCCCTGCCATCGCCTGCAACTTATCGTCATTTACAAATGTGAGTGTCCATGGCGTAAATTCACGAGCCATCGGGTACCCTGCCATCGTGCACATGGAGTATACTCCCTGCTCAACTGCCAGGGGCACTGCCGCCCTCACACTCACGTCACTGCACGGGCCCATCACAAGAAGCGGCTTCATATCAAGCATTTTACTCATTGAGGCAATAGCCAGGGCTGAATTTTGGGTACCTTCATCGAACCATTTTATTTTGACGGGGACACCTCTTATTCCACCGGCAGCATTTATTTTGTCCAGCGCAAAATTAGCACCAAACTCGTTGAGCATCCCGTGATACGCACTAACACCTGTGATGATATTGCTATTGGGAAAAACCCACTCTTTCACGTAGACGGCGTCTTCAGCAGGGGCCGGTGCTGCCTCTTCTTTAACCGCAGGAGCGGTCGTTTCTTCCTTCTTTGCACCGCCCCCCCCCGCAAAACATGCAATGGATGCAAGAAACACAACGGAAAGAACAATTAACAAAATTTTTAATCCTTTCATTCTTACCTCCTCTATTTCTCCTAAAATAAATTTTTGTTTCTGATCTTTTCTAAAACGATAAAATTTACTCCATTTTTTTCAGCTCTACATCACCTCCTTTAACCTTTTATCAACTGTTTTTTGAGACCGGCCAAACAGTTTTTTAAAAACCACACCACTTTTCAATCGTATAAAGCGAAGCATGTTTTTATCGATTACACCTTCAGGACGTATGAGAAGAATCACCATAAGTGAAAACCCATATATGAGGTTTCTAAATACAGCCATTGATTGCGGCAGTATAAGAGGTATTCCCCACAAGATCGGAGTGAAGAATATAACGCCCCACATTGTTGTGTACCCTCCGACAAATATGAAGCACGTAATTGCAAGTAAAAATGAAAACCCAAAGTATGAGGGAATAATGGTTCGAATCGTAAAGGCGTACAGCACTCCTGCAAGTGCGCCAATTGCCCCTGTAGAAACCTGGAGAATAACGCTATACATGTATATGTTAATACCAAGTGTGCTTGCGATATCTCTGTCGATAAATATCATTTCAGCAGCTCTGCCAAATCTGGAGTGATCAAACCGGTATATCAATATTCCAATTGCAACGAGGAATATATAGGTGACAAGCAGAAGGTTTTTGACCTTTGGGATACCGAACAAACCCAGTGCCCCCCCAAACCAGGGCAAATTCCTGAAAATAGTCTGCATGATAAATATGAGGGCAATCGTAGCAATAACCATTGCGAATGACGGTGCTCTTCCAAGCCCAAGTGCGGGTATGAGGGAAAATACAGCCCCGCACACGACTGCAAAAACAAGGGCAAGCAAAAACGGCCATCCCCAATGAAGAACAGCATAAGAGCTGAGATAGGCACCAATCGCCATTATTGCTATCGGGGCATTATTAAGCTGACCGATCCGGTATACCAGATAGAGGCACCAGCCAAGCATGATGAAAATTGCGCACAGCTGTAAAAAATAATAGATACTTAAGGACATTCTTTCACTTCCTCTCACTTTCACATCTTTTATGCCATAGCTCCAAACAACCCTTTTGGTTTAACCATTACTACGATCATGATCATTCCAAAAGCAATCGCTTGAGACCAGTTTCCCGGTAGATATGCGAGTGCCATTCCTTCAGCAAGTCCCAGGATAAGCGCGGCAATCAATCCGCCTCCAAGATTCCCAAGGCCCGCAAACATCGCCACTGCCATGACTTTCAACGCAAGGTTGTCGCCGAGCGTAGAAGACGCAGTCCCTATTGCCATTGCAAGAAAAATTGATGATATTCCTCCCAAAAAACCGGCTATACCATAGGCGAAAAGACTCGTTTTGGTTATTGGAATCCCCAGCAGCCGAGCAGAAAATGAGCTCTGCCCCATCGCTCTGAAAGCCCTTCCTATTTTGGTACGGTACAAAAGATAGAAGAACCCGATTCCCGAACCTATACTTCCCGCTATTGTGGCAATTTGCCCGGCAGTAATGGTTGCCGTACCAAAGCTTACCAGTGCTTCTTTTCCCTGTAATGACTGCGGAAAGCTGATAACAATTCCCATATTCAGCCGCTGAGACATTATATCCGTGATAATCATACTTATTGCCATGGCAACAATAAATGAACCGAGAACAGCGCCGCGTTTTGCCAGTGGGCGGAAAATTGGTTCAGTAATCAAACTAAATGCAACTCCTGATACAATAGCAGCAACAGTACCGAGAACAAGATTGTTGCCCGTTATTTTCAGAACAAACCAGCACATATACATTGAAAGAACCACAATATGAGAATACGCAAACGGAAATATTCCTCCCACAACCAGTAAGAGATTGAATCCAATCACCAGGAGGGCATAGATACTACCCAGCGCAATAGCATTAATCAATTGGGCAATCAAAGTTTCCATTTCAATCCCTCTATATTGGTACGTGTATTATACGCCAAGATATGCCTCCTTAACCCGGGGATTGTTTTGCAGTTCCTCCGTATCTCCACTCATAACGATATTCCCCGTTTCAAATACATATCCCAGATCGCCTAATTCCAGTGCAATTTTTGCATTTTGTTCGGAAAGGAGTATTGTATACCCGGAATTATTTAAAACTTCGAGTATTTGAAAAAGTTCGTTTACGACGACAGGTGCCAACCCCAGAGACGGCTCATCAAGCATTAATAATTTTGGGGCAGACATAAGCCCCCGTGCTAATGAAAGCATCTGCTGTTCTCCTCCACTCAACGTGCCTGCCATCTGTTTATTTCTCTTTCTTAGAACAGGGAAAAGCTTGTAAACCATATCCAGACTTTTATTGAGATTTCCTTTAAAATGATAGGCGCCCAGCTGCAGGTTCTCCATTACGGTCATCAATGGTAAAATTCCTCTGCCTTCCGGGATGAGAGAAATTCCAGATGCGACAATATGTTCAGTTTTTTTACGAGTAATATCTTCTTCCATGAAGCAAATGCTTCCTTCTCTGGAAGGATTGATATTGAGTATCGATTCAAGCAGAGTTGTCTTGCCTGCCCCATTTGCTCCGATCAGAACAACTATTTCACCTTCATTTACCTCAAGGCTCACTCCCCTGATTGCCTTTACAGGTCCGAAGGAAACATGCAGGTTTTCAATTTTTAAAATGTTATTTCGTTCCAAGGTATGCCTCTAATACATCAGGATCATTCTGTACTGCCTCCGGAGTGCCTTCACATATTTTTTTGCCGAAATTTATGCAGGTGATTCTATCGGAAATCCCATTTACCAGCTTCATGTCATGAGCAACAACAATTATTGTCGTTCCCAATTCATCCCGTATTTTCTTAATTATTTCAGCGACCTGGAGAGACTCTTCGGATCCCATACCACCTGTTGGTTCATCCATTAACAACAATCGAGGTTGAGCCACCATTGAGCGTGCAATCTGGACCAGCTGCCTCTGCACCCATACGAGGTCTTTTGCAAATCGGTCGGCATAATCGGCCAATCTCACCAAATCAAGATACTCCATTGCCATTTTTTTTATTTTTTTCTCCTGGGAGGAGATAGTAAAAGGAAAGCGGAAGAAAGTGCCCACAACATCCTGCTTCGTACATGCATAAGCCCCATTCATCACATTTTCCAAGGCTGTGAGCATTGGTGCCAGTTTGCCTGCCTGAAAGGTACGGCACATTCCCATCCTGGCAACAACATGTGGCTTCATATTGGTAATATCATTCGAATTAAAATAAACACGCCCCTCTGTTGCACTCAATACCCCCGATACAACGTTGAAAAAGGTTGATTTACCGGATCCATTCGGACCGATGAGTCCGTGAATATCCCCTTTCTTAACAGCCATATTAAGAGAATCAACCGCTCGCAATCCAATAAAATCCTTAGAAAGACCCTTCGTTGCTAGAATATTTTCATCCACGTATTCTCTTCCCCATGACCTTGGTATTAAATATCTCCGGCACGTAATTTTTAAATAAAGTCAGATTGAAACCAGATAAACCGAATCCTGGTAAAATGATTTTATATACTACAGCTTAACAGGCATACCCGTTTTAATTGACTTATTCCCTGCTAAAACAGCACTAACAGCAGCACGTCCATCATAGCCTGTAACAAGCGGTGCGGTATCATTGACTACTGCATCAATAAAACTTTTTATTTCAGCTAAATATGCATCTCTAAACCTGTTCCTCCAGCTTCTAAATGCATTACCGCTTAACTCACCATTAATATCGCAGGTTAAAAAAGCCTCATCCTTCAACTCGCCAATCACAATCAAACCTTTGGATAATACAATCTCGCCTCTCACATCAAAGCCGTAATCCACCGGGCATGTCGAGTCAATCGTGCCGATTACATCATTCTGCATTTTAAACGTACAGGTTACACTGTCATAAAAATCAGGATATTCTTTCTGAATATCAGGAGTCTTTCTGTTTACTGCCTCTGCGTAAATTCTCATGAATTCGCTTTCAGCAAACCACCTCGTTGAATCAAAATCATGACTGCATACCTCAGCTAAGAGTCCGTTGCTCCGGCTTACATCATAATACCAGGGAGCGGGTAGACCTGGTCCTCGGGCGAGTGATTTTATTACAATAGGCTCACCAAATTTACCACTGTCGATCAACTCTTTTGCGTGAAGAAAGAGAGAGTCAAACCTTCGCATAAATGCTATCTGCAGTTTCACCTTACTTCCTTCTGCTGCCTGTATAATTTCATCAGCTTCCTCTACTGTTACTGCCATAGGTTTTTCGCAAAAAACATGCTTCCCGGCTTTTGCACTCTTTACAGCAAAATTATGATGCGTAAAAGTCGGCGCCCCGATGACTACTGCATCAAAATTTTTATCTGAAAGGGCATCATCAATCTCTCTGTATAGATTTTTTATATGTAACTCCTCGCCCCTCTCCCTTAACAAATTTTCATTACTTTCAACGATTGCAGTGAGCTGCGCATTTTTTATATGATGCACTATGTTGTTCGCATGAACCATCCCAGCTCTACCAGCACCTATCAAGCAAAAGCGTACCTCTTCCATCATCAGCCCCCTTCTATTGTCTGTTATGGCCTCAGTATATTTTCCTCTGGCGGCCCTTATTCTCTATTAAAATTACACACTTTCTATAAATATTATATTGAAGAAGGTAATATTACGTTATCATATTATCCTATAATCTTATAATAACAAGTTATTATACATTTATTGAATGTTTAGTCAAGAAAATTTTACATAAATACAGTAAAAAAATTTCTCTTCTTGGACATTTAGAAAATCCGGGGATGGCCTGTGCACTTTGAGGTTTTATTATTATTGAAGGATTGAAGCTCTTATAATATTTTCACCCCCTCAACCCGACCGCTTTCAATCGAGCGATGAACTGTATCTATGATACTCACAACATACAGAGCATGGTCTATTTCAACAATCGGATCAAGATCGAATCGAATACTATCAATAAATGATTCGAGCATGTCTGCAGCATATCCTACAGGCATTCCATGAATAATACGGCCATGTGCGAAAGGGTGCACGTAGGAATCCGTCATTTTATGGATCATTTGATCACGAAGGTCTATTGCAATGACACCCTTTGATCCGACAATTTCAAACCTGTGGTCAAAAATTAGCGGCATGCTTTCCGGATATACCCATGAAGAACCGAAGGTACCTGCAGCACCATCGGAAAATTCTATTAATGAAGTTATTGAGTCGTACGTATCAATTCCTTTATTGAGCAGAAACTTTTTAAAACCTTTTGAATATACTGAAATTACCTTTTTCCCGGATAACCAGAGAGCCATATCAATAAGATGAGGAAATAGAAACCATGCAGGAGTTGTAAAAGCCGCCCATGTAAGCATTCGAGTAGGGACATAGATAGTATCATTGAGAAAGGCGTTAATTATCTGTACATCACCAATCTCGCCATCATCTTTTGCCCTTTTTGCCGTTATAAATGATGGGTACCATCTGTTCTCAAATGCAACCATCGACTTTACGCCGGCCTTTTTAATTTCCTCCACCATTTTTTGAGCATCATAAAAAGATGTAGAAAGGGGTTTTTCAATGAAAAGATGACACTTATTCCCCGCGGCTAAAATAACTGGCTCTTTGTGTAAATGGTCAGGCATAGTTATTATAGCAAGATCAATCCTCTCCTTGTCAAACATCTCTTCATACTGCGCATACCCTTTCGTATCGGCTGTACCGTAATTCTTTATTCCCTCTTCAAGAGTTTTTTCATTTATTTCAGAAATTGCAGATAGTTCCGCATGGGGACTATACTTGAGAGTTTGAGCATACAAAGACCCCCTTATTCCCAACCCAACAATTGCTGTTTTTATCACAATACTCCCTCCAATCCATTTCTTTTTTAATCTTATATTTGACGGTTATCCTTCTGGCCGTATTAGGCGTTTTTGCCGTGCTTTCTGAGGTAATGCTTGTCTAAAAGAGTCTGCTTGATATTTCCCGCTTCCGGGTTTATTAAAACAGACATGAATGCCATATGCGACACCTCTTCAAGCATCACACTCAGGTACACCGCCTCATCCGGGTCTTTCCCCCAGACAAAGGGTCCATGGCAGGCAACGAGCACAGCCTTCATGTGATTGACATCAAGCCCCTTCATTTTTTCTATAATAACAGACCCGGTTTCCTCCTCGTAATTACGCGCAATCTGTTCGTCGCGGATGACCCGGGTGCAGGGGACCTCGCCGTAGAAGTAGTCGGCATGGGTCGTTCCGAGGCAGGGAAGGGGACGTCGTGCCTGCGCCCAGGCCGTTGCATACCGGGAGTGGGTGTGCACCACACCGCCGATCCCCTCATACTCCCTGTACAGCTTGAGGTGGGTTTTCGTATCCGATGAAGGGTTGGAGCCCTCCGTACGCACCGTGCCGTCGAGATCGAGCATCACCATGTTGTCTGGAGAAAGCATGTCGTAATCCACCCCGCTCGGTTTGATGACGACAGTACCGCTCTCACGGTCTATTCCGGAGGCATTGCCGAAGGTATATATCACGAGCCCCTTTTCAAAAAGCTCCATATTGGCCTTATACACATCATGACGCAGTTTATCCAATTTATCGTTCATGCTCTTGTCCTTTCGATCACCCCTGAATGAAAGTACCCGGGGGTATTGGTTCCATACTGTATGCTGCGAAAACATCTATTTGCCGAGGATTGTCGATTATCAATCGTGAAGGCGAGCTTACCCGCCGACATCCCTCCATTGTTCAGCCGTACAATTCCCAAAACGCGGTTGTTTATATCGAAACAGGGTTTCCTCATACACACAGTCTGCTGCCACAATATCAGTCTATTGCCTGAACTGCTCTTCGAGCATCGCACCGATCTCCCTGTACCTGCCGTACATCGAATCATAGAAGGCGGTACGCTTTTTATCCGGGTGATAGGTGGTGATAAATCCGCTCCCCATTTTTTCCTGGGCCTGGCCGACCGATTCGTACAGGCCGGCTGCAACCGCCGCAAACATCGCGGCGCCCAGTGCGCCGGATTGATCAGTGCGGGTTATCTTCACCGGCATGCCCATCACATCGCTCAGCACCTGCATAACGTACGGTGATTTCTTGGGGATACCGCCCGCAGCGACGATTTCCTCTATCTCGATGCCTTCCTCCTGAAACCGCTCAATAATGGCACGTGCACCGAATGCGGTCGATTCAACCAGGGACTTGAAGACCCTCACCGCATCCGTGCCCAGGCTGAGGCCGATTACCGCCCCTTTCATCCTCTGATCCGCGTATGGGGTTCGCCTGCCGTTCAGCCAGTCGAGCGATACGGGCCAGAGTTCATCCGTATCCAGCTTCGAGGCCTCCTCGGAGAGCCGCGTCACAACTGTATCCTCTACCTGTTCGATGCTTTTCTTAACTGTTTCATCCCTGCCCAAAGGAGTTTCTGAAAGCATATTTTTCAAAGGCCACATCACCACGTCCCTGAACCAGGCATACACATCCCCAAACGACGACTGCCCTGCCTCGAGACCGACCATTCCGGGCAGGATGGACCCATCCACCTGCCCGCAGATACCACCGACAAGTTTGTCACCTACCACATCCCGGGATGAAACCGCCATGTCGCAGGCAGACGTCCCGAGAATCATGACAAAAGACTTCTCCCTGACCTGGGTTCCCACAGCTCCCATATGGGCGTCGAATGCACCGACCGCAACTGTAGTACCGTCTCTCAAACCGAGCCTTTTAGCCCATTCTGCAGAAAGGCCTCCTGCACTTTCATCTGCTGTAAATGTCTTTGTGTACAGCCGTTCTCTCAGTCCTTTTAAAAGCGGGTCGACCGCGACAAGAAACTCCTCCGGTGGCAGCCCGCCCCATTCCTGATGCCACATTGCCTTGTGTCCCGCAGCGCACCTGCTCCTTTTGAGACGCAGGGGATCGAGATGCCCGGTAAGAACCGCCGGTATCCAGTCTGCATGTTCGACCCAGGAAAAGGCAGCCTCTCTCACCGCAGGGTCCTCGCGGAGGATGTGCAGTATCTTGGCCCAGAACCACTCCGATGAATAGACGCCACCTTCAAACTTTGTAAAATCCGTACCGCCCCAGGACCGGGCAACCCTGTTGATCTCCTCAGCCTCTTCAACGGAAGTGTGGTCCTTCCAGAGCACGAACATCGCGTTTGGATTATCCCTGAACTCGTCTTTCAGCGCAAGGACGTTTCCCTCTCTATCAACCGGCGCAGGGGTAGACCCCGTCGTATCGACACCGATGCCGATCACTTCCTCACGAACCTCATTCCCGATATCTTTCAATGCACCGGTTACAGATTCCTCTAATCCCTCCATATAATCAAGCGGATGCTGCCTGAACTGGTTTTTGGACGTATCACAGAAGACACCTTGCCCCCATCGTTTGTAGTTTGACACGCGAGAGGAAATCTCCCGTCCGTTCTGTGCATCTATCACGATTGAACGTACAGAATCCGTGCCGAAATCAACACCAATCACATACCTTTTTTTCATGCCTGCCTCTCCGATTAATAGACATATTTACGTTGGTCATCCAGCCGACCTGTGAGCCTCTATATAAGAAGTTTACGGAAAAGTATTATAGTGCTGAAGTATCGATTTCACAAGAAAATTTTAAAACCGAAAAATGTCGCAGGTATCAACCACCTACTCGCGCACCCGGTAGGTGTGTATCAGATTCTGATAGAGTGCTGCAAGATGTGGGTTTTTCGCGCTGCCAATTTCTGCATCGATAAGCAGATCCTTCCTGTTTCGTAAAAACCAGTTGTACAGACGAACCGATGCGTCAGCTTCATTTTCGGCTGCGTGGCAGATTTTAACAATCTTTCGCATCTCTTCGCGGGTGAAGAAAATATGATATCCTTTTATTACAATAAAAAAATGCTTCCCATCGTTCTTCTCGACCACCTCGATCGCGAAGTCCTTTTCTTTCTCTTCTTTCATCGATGGTTTCTTTTCAGCCTTCAGGGTACGAACCTTTCTGTTATACTCCTCAACACTCTTATTATACCTGATGACATTTGCCTGTTTAATTAAAAAGAGAAGACCCTCTTCATCCATATCCTGAAGAAGGCCCCGGAGCTCTGAGATAAGCGTCTCTCTGCTCAACTCATGCCCCTCATCTGGATTGTCCGGCATTTATCAACCCCGTTTGTAGATACATTTATCCCGCATCGAACAGTAGCTGCAGTGTCCCTCTTCCGGCTTTTTCACCTCGTAATCAAAGACGCCGACCAGAAAGGAGATCGAATTCTTCGGAATCAGGAGGCAGGCGTCGGTTATGGTCATATCCGGCAGTTCTTCCCTGTGCATTTCATATATCGTTCGCTGATCTTCGACCGGCCAGCCCGCAGTTTCGCCCGGAGACATGAGTATCCCGCTGTATCTGCCCCCATTCGAATGTTCGGCCTCAAAACCGGTAAAAAACTCCTCAACAGCACTGTCAAGCGCAATTGCAGCCAGGGCTTCAAGCGCAAAGGATGCAGTAAGACCGTTCTCCTGTTTTATTTCCTGTGCTTTTTTTTCCAGGCCCCGTCCGATTGTTGCGATACCGGTCATCACATGAAGCGCATCGGATAGTTTACCCGAAACCATTCCGCTTTTCAATACTGTCGAACCCTCAAGAATAATCTCGTCAGGCGGCACGAGCGTGTACCCCTGCTCCCTGTACACAACCTGCGGCAGTGCAAGTAAATGCACAAGTTCGAGTCCGTCCTTCAGGGCCTCGACGAATTTTTTATTTCTGGCGGTCTGCATATCGGTAATTTTGAGACGGTGAAGCACATGCTCAAGATCAAGTGTAACCGCATTTCCCCTGTATACCGGCACCTTTGTCTCCTCCAGCAGTCCTGTCCCCTTGTATGACAGCGATACTTTTCCTTACAAGGTCGATTAAGAAACATTTGCCAGAGATAAAAAATCGATGAATACGACTTCTAAGTAACTTCTCGCGAAGTTACTTTATGATATTCAGTCCCCAAGGACGTACGCCGCTTTTAAGTCATTACGCTGCACTTTACATCATGGAATCAGTTGGTACCGCTGTCGTATCAGTCCCACAGGTTCGTTCGCTGTATCGTTTCCTTTTCATCAGAACCGGTTGAGACAATCGCCACCCGTACACCGAGCAGGTCCTCGATTCGGTCGATGTACCGGTGCGCGCTTTTAGAAAGGTCCTTGTAGTTCTTTACTCCTCCGAGATTATCCCATCCCTCATGCTCTTCATACACGGGCTCCACCCGCGCAAGCACCGCGACGTTTGCCGGAAACTCATCAGTTCTTTGTCCGTCGACTTGATACTGTGTACATACCCTTATTTTTTCAAGCCCGTCGAGCACATCGAGCTTGGTCATTGCAAGTTCTTCGATGCCTGCCGTGCGCAATGCGTGACGCGCCGCAACTGCATCAAACCATCCACAGCGCCTCGGCCTTCCGGTTGAGGCCCCGAACTCCCCACCCTTCTTCCTGATGAACTCGCCGGTTTTGTCTTCGAGTTCCGTTGGGAAAGGGCCCTCGCCGACCCGTGTCGTATATGCTTTCAAAACGCCGAGTACACGGCCGATTGATTTCGGACTTATACCGAGCCCTGTGCATATACCGCCGGTTGATGGATTGGAAGATGTAACATAGGGGTAGGTACCGAAATCGATGTCCAGGAGAATTCCCTGGGCGCCTTCAAAAATTACATTCTTACCTTCATTGATACACCTGTTTAATAGTAGTGACGTATCGGTTACAAAGGGCTTCAGAATATCACGGTATGCCCGAATATCTTCAAGAACCCTTGACAGGTCGAGCGGATTCCTGCCGAAACGGTTTACCAGGGTCGCATTCACTTCATCGAGCACAGTGCCTACCGTTGTTTTAACATAGTCCTCTTCTTCAAGGTCGCAGGGACGAAGCCCCATACGCGCGTACTTGTACGAGTATGCAGGACCGATTCCCCTCTTGGTGGTGCCGATTCCAAGCGATTCCTCGTAGGCATGGTCGAGCTCGATATGATAGGGCATGATAAGGCTTGCCCGATCTGAAATGAAGAGTCGCGATCCACATTCAATACCGAGAGTCTTGAGAAGGTCGATTTCATCCTGCAAGGCATAGGGATTCACCACAAGTCCGTTGCCGATAATGCATATCTTTCCCTCCTTTAAAATGCCCGAGGGAATGAGATGAAGCACATACTTTTTCCCGCCGGCTACAACCGTGTGCCCTGCATTGTTGCCGCCCTGATACCTGCAGATGACATCCGCATTCTCCGTCAAAAGATGAACTATCTTCCCCTTGCCTTCATCCCCCCACTGTGCGCCGATAATTGCGATACTGCCCATTTTTTTCTCCGGTATTTACGATGAGAACATAATACAGCAGGCCTCCGGCCTGCGATCAATAAAACGAAACCCGTCAGACTCCAATACATACTAGGATAATGCAAAAACCGCAATATAAAAAGGTTTTAATTGACTGTCTTTCAGGTGCATAGTAGCTTATTGTATCCTGAATAAGCGTCGGTGGTGGTGATGGCGGATAAGAAAAAACAGTCTTCAATAAAGAAATATCTTGTCTCAGTTATAATCGGTTTCGTAGCGGTTGCCTTTGTAGGGAGCTTTGCCTACAACTATGCAGCAAAACGGGGCGGAGGACCGAGTGTGGCCGTTATCAACGGCGAGCCCGTTGCGATGGGCAGCGATTCTCTGTTTGCGAATTTCTACAGACAGTACTCCGAAGAAGAACGGCAGAAAAGCGGCGACGCGGGTATGACCGATGCGAAAAATCTTCAACTGCTGCGAAAAGCGCTCGACACCGTTATTCAGCGAACCCTGATTCTTCAGTACGCCAAAAAAAAAGGTGTTATAGTAAGCCGGGATATGGTTCTGGAGCAGATTATTCAAAAAGGCTACTACGCCACGCCGAACAAGAAGTTTGATGAAAAGCGGTACATGAACACACCGGAATCCGACAAGAAACATGTCTACAAGTCGGAGGAGGAACAGCTCATCATCGGTATGTTCATCGATGAGTTCATACGAAACTCCCTTATCACCGACCTCGAAATTCGTTCGTTCTATAAGCTTTACGCGTACGGAAAAAAAATTGAATATGTATTCCTTAGATACGATGATGTGCCTGAAGACCGGCTTAAAACATTCTACGAGGAAAACCCGAAACTGTTCGAAAGGGCTCATGTCGCGCATATATTAATAAAGGGTGGCGAGAAAAAGGCCAACGAGGTCTATGAAGAAGTTATGAAAGACCCCTCCCGGTTCGAGGAAATAGCGAAAGAGAAATCTGAAGATCCGACTGCGGAAAAGGGGGGAGACCTCGGCTGGTTTTACAGGAAAGACATGGCCCCCGAGTTCGCAGAAGCTGCGTTCAAGCTCAAGAAAGGACAGATCAGCAAGCCGGTAAAAACGGTGTTCGGCTATCATATTATTAAAGCTCTCGATGATGTGCAGAAACTGGGTTATGATAAAGCAATAAACAGGGTGAAGCAGGAATACGTAAATGCCAACCGCGACGAAGTCGAACGGGCGACAGCCGAAAAGGGAAAGAACATCCTTGAAAAAGCTACAAAAGAACCTGGGTCTTTTGAGGATATTGTAAAGAACGCCGGTTCCAAAGTTGAGAAAACGGACTACATATCCCTGGAAGGCCGGTATATCCTGAATGAAGGCCGAACACTACCGCTCTATGATCTCATGGGCATCGAAAATCTTCCCGAGATTGTCTTTTCGACAAATATCGATCAGGTCAGCGGTCCCCTTACATCCCCGAAAGGTGAAATAATCTTCAAGGTTGTCGGTGAAAAGAAATTTGATCAGGCAGAATTCGAAAAGGCTAAAGATTACGTGCGTCAGGTCTATACTAACATAGAACAAAACTATCTCTTCAATGACTGGTATCAGAGCGCTTTGCATAACTCGAAAATCGTCGATAACTTTAACAGAGTTTTTGCCAAAAAAAGCTGATAAGGCTCATCCATCGGGTTAATTCTACTGGCATGTAATCTTATCAAAGGAACAGGGATCAGATAATGACCTCGCTGTAATTCGTCTATGGAATCACTGTTCGATAAAAATATCGAATTTCTCTACGCACACTTTCCCCACCTGCTGAAAAAACTTCTTTCTCCTGACACACTTGTTCCATATACCTTTGTACAAGGTTCGCCACCAAACATAGTACACGGGAAACTCGCATTTCATTCACAGGCCGATCCTGAACGCGAGGCTTTGAGATCTGTTCAGAATATCATTGTACAGGAAGGCACCCTCATCCTTTTCCTCGGTCTGGGCATGGGTTACCATGTCGAGAAGTTTATTGAGCTGTATGGTACCGCCGGAGCACGGGTGGTGGTGGTCGAGAAAAGCGCAGAAGCTTTCACAATTCTCGTGCAAAATAGGGACATCTCCTTCCTGCATGGGGTAAAACTTTTCATCGCTGAAAACCCCTCCTCCATTATCGATTACTTCGAGTCTCTCAGCCCTGTTTCATTTCGAGGACACCGCGTTATCAGTCTCCGCGGGGCATTCGAGCTGTTCAGCCAGTACTATACGAAGATACAATCAGCATTTGCCGCACTCATGTCGGCCAGGCTCTCCGATATGCTCACACGGTTTGCTTTCGAAAGTCTGTGGCTTAAAAATTTCATCAATAATATTTCCCTCCTTGCAGGAAGGAGATCGATCGCAGCCCTGAAGGGCACCCTCGCAAAAAGACCTGTGCTCGTAATAGGGGCTGGCCCCTCTCTCAAAGACCAGATTCCCCTCATTGCTCGCATAGCTCCGGCTGTTCATATCATTGCTGTCGACACGGCGATCGGGCCGCTTGTAATGCGCGGCATTATTCCCGATTTTATCGTCACTCTCGACGCCCAGTACTTCAATGCCTACGACTTCTTCCCAATCTTTTCGGATGTGCATACCGCTGAAACTGTATACCGGCGCTCGGTTCTTGTTGCCGATATCGTGGTCTGCCCGCAGATTCTTAAAAACTGGAGAGGCGACCTGTATTTCAGTGAAACCTCCTATTCCCCCGCTCCCGATCAAGCCGATTTCAATGGAGAAGAACAGCAAGAAGCACACTCACTGTCTTCGTTTCTGCATACATTTTTTAATAATATCGATTCTCTCGAGTGCGGAGGCTCGGTTGCCACGACCGCTCTGGAGCTCGCCCTATACCTCGGTGCAGACCCGGTTTATGTTACGGGTCTTGACCTTTCATACACGGAATATAAAACCCACGTTGTATCCTCGCCATTCTACAACGAGCTGTATCGGACGAGCAGCAGATTCGTTCCGCTTCAGACACTGATAATTCGCACAATAAGAGGTAGAAAGATAAAAAAAATACCGGCGAAGGACGGGAGACCGGTCGTATCAGATTTTGTATTCTTAAACTATCTGAAATGGCTGGAGTCTAGGGCGGGGGATGATAAAAGGATCGTGAACGTCACCGGATCTGGCCTTCAAATTAAAGGCATTTCTCACCGTACCCTTGAAGAATGTGTCACAGAACTGAGCTCCAGGGAGAAAAAACCTGATATACAGTTTCATACTGGCCCATCCCGAATTCGGAATAATTCTCCTGACCGTTGCAGACCCCTGAGTCGGGGGAGACCCCTGAGTCGGGGGAGACCCCTGGGCCGGGATACCGCCTTAGCATTCCTCCATGCCCTTTTGAAAGAGAGCAACGAGGCGAAATTTATACTTGACGGGCACGGCTTTGACATGCAGGCCTTCATGGGCAGATTCGCCTTTCTCAGAAACAGCACTCTCCAGGCAGTGCGCCTGTACAAAAGCGACTCGTCAATTAAAAATCACCTGCTCCGGCTCCTCCGGTATCTGGACAGGCACATTCAAAAAGCCTGCAAAAAACTGGATGCATGATGAAAAAACTCATATTGTCGAGTTCGTTCGACATATCAGGATTTAACAATAATATCAGAGATGATATTAGCCGCCTCGTCACACCTGTTTGCGGATCGCTTTAAATGTCTGTATAATTCACGCATCTTCATCATGAATGCGGGCGTATTTTCAACGTTGTCGAAGAGTTGCGCCAGAGACTCCAGATAAAGTATATTCATCTGATTTTCAGTGGCTTTTGCCCTTTTTGCATGCTCCATTGCAACAGCCGGATTTTCTTTCATATTCTTCAGCGCATCGTATATTTCAAGCGTTCCATCCTTCAAAGTCTTTGATTCCAGTAAAAGGTCCTTTGTCGGCATTATTTTGAAAAGGCGGATCTCCTCGACGGTACTTTTTGCCGCATCGATAACGTCGTCAATCGCTCGCGAGAGAGCAAAGATATCTTTCCGGTCGAAAGGGGTGATGAGGGTTTTATTAAGATTCTCAATAAGTATTCTTCGCAGGTCATCCGCCTCCCGTTCGAGGAAAAAAATACCTTCAGGATCACTGCTCGAGTTTTCTTCCAGATAATCAACCAGGAACCGATACGCCTCATACACTTTTTGCGCATGATCAATGAGCAACTGGTAAAAATCGACTTTTTTTCTTCTAGTAAAGAGATGCTTTTTTTTCATTTCTGTTATCCTGTTTTCCCAAGTATAAAAGTAATTGTTATGTATATAACAATGGAAACGAACGCTGAGAGGGGTATCGTCAGAATCCAGCTCCATATAATAATAAAAATGAGCGACCAGCGGACACTCTTCACTCTGAACGCACTTCCAACCCCCATGACCGATGAGGTGATGACCTGCGTTGTGCTCACCGGGGCACCGATCAGGTTCGAAAAAAGGAGAACAACAGATGCCGATATATGTGAAGAGAGCGAATGAATGGGACGCAGCTGAAAAATATCATACCCGACTGTTTTTATAATTTTAACTCCTCCCATCGTTATGCCCAGTACAAGTGATGATATACTCACGATTTTCATCCAGGGAGCAATCTGTATTTGCGATGTTTTACCCGCAAGAAATAACAGAAGAGCGATGATCCCCATCGCCTTTTGAGAATCGTTGCTTCCATGGTTGAGGCCCAGAAAAATGAGGCTTGCAATCTGACCCTTCATGATGTATTTTGTTGCGCTGAACGATGCATCTCTTAAAAAAAATTCCAGACCCCTGTACGACAAATAACCAAACAGTACACCGAACAGAGGCGATAAAAACAGGGCGCCGATCACCCTGGTGCAGAATATCTTCCACGGAACTGCTGTCATTCCAAACCGAAACAGAACCGGACCTATCAAGCCTCCGACCAGAGCAAAGGATGAGCTGGTTGGCATCCTTACTGCCCAGGTCATGATATTCCATAACAGAGCGCCCGTAATCCCTGAAAGAATCAAGAGGACTGACTCTCCTCCATGAGGCAATATATCTATTTTTATTATCCCTCTCGCAACTGTAATGGCGACTGGAGTGCCCAGCACAAATGGACTGAGGAATTCCGCACAGAGGACAATGATCATTGCATTCCTTCGGGAAAATGACCGCGATGCCACTGCCGTCGCCGTAACGTTGCACCCATCTTTCATTCCGTTCGAAAATGAAAAAACCAGAACCAGGGCAATTGAAGTGAACAGTACAGTATCAGTCATAAATTTACGCTGATGAATATTTTATTCAGCAAGGAGTGAATATTTTCATTTTCATCATGTATCCTTTCAAAGACTTCACCTATTTCGTAAATACTTTTATGAGAAAAGGCATCAAACATTGTGGCATTGACAACCTGAATGTATTCCCGTATAAAATTTTTGAGCTCATATCTGTTGTTTTTCAAAAGTTCGGATATGTACTTTCTGTTCTTCAAATAATCATTCATAAAACTTTTGATGTTATCCAGAATGCTGTTCTCTACGGTGAGCAATACCGCGTAGGAAACAGTATTTTTATAGACTATGCATTTATTGAAGTAGATATGGAGGTGATTGTTCAGTTTTTCCATGTACTGCACAACTTCGTATATGTCCTGCCAGTAGAACGGAAGGTTGTATCGGTTGACAAGCCTTTCGTTGAACATGTGTACCGAACTCTCAAAATCCGCTTCAATTTCAATGATCCTGTTAAAATTCCTCTGCAGAGTATCACAATCCTCCGATTTCAGAAGAATCTTTACGAACTGTTGAAGCTCAGTAATAACATCGATGACACCTTTTTCCAGTTCAATTCTCTTCTTCGTAATAGCGGTAAATATACGCATATGTTTTCCCCTGTTAAAAATGCAAATTTCATGCCGATCAGTATATAGACGGCACCTGACCTTTAGAGCTTTTAACTGTCTATATATAAATGAATTGTGAAAAAAGGTTGGTTACGAGCAGGCCGGACCTTTTGTTGCAGCTGGTTAAAGTGCTCAATATATGTACAACTGGTGTACAACTATTTAACTTTTCAGGCCTTCAAGCTTTTTCTGAAGCGTCACCCTGCTAATACCGAGGAATTTCGAAATCTCGCTTTTGTTACCGTTAAAGCGGTGAACCATTGTATTCAACAGTTCTTTTTCCAGCAGGGAAATCAATACTCTATACGTATCACCTTCCCCGTTATACAGGGTAAGAAACTTTTCGATGAAATCTTTGAAAATATCCTTATCCGTGCCGCCAACCGGTTGTAAATGCGGAATGCTGTTTATGAAATCACCCTGGAGGTGTATGCAGATGTTCAACATGATATTCTCGAGCTCTCTTACATTGCCCGGCCAGTGATACTGCCTCAGTATGTTCAGCGCCTGCATGGAGATGCCCTTGATATTCTTTTTTAATTTCAGATTCGCCTTTTTGATGAAGTAATCGACGAGGAGGGGTATATCGTCCAGCCGTTCCCTGAGAGGCGGAATTTCAATCGAGGCCACATTGATCCGATAAAAGAGGTCCTGCCTGAAATTACTCTTCTGTACTTCATCGAAGAGCTGTTTATTTGTTGCCGCTATAATTCTTGCTTTCAGTTGAATGGTCCTGGTACCACCCAGACGATGAAACTCCTTTTCCTGAAGCACCCTCAACAGTTTGCTCTGAATGGAAAGCGGCATGTCGCCGATCTCGTCGAGAAAAATAGTACCCTCTCCTGCCACCTCGAACTTTCCTTTTTTCTGACTCTCCGCGCCTGTGAAAGCCTGTTTTTCATGACCGAACAGCTCGTTTTCAAGGAGAGTCTCAGACAATCCCGAACAATTTACCGCCATAAACGGTTCTTCCTTTTTGGGACTGCTGAAGTGGATAGCACGTGCCACAAGCTCCTTTCCCGTCCCGCTTTCCCCGGTAATAAGTATTGACACGTTATTATTCACAAGTCTGCCGATATTCTTGAACACCTCCTGCATAATGCCTGATTTCCCGACAATACGTTTCAGGCTGTATTCCTCAATTTCCCGGTCCTTGATCAATTTTACATATGAGGTTGCCTTTCTCATTTCAAGCGCGCGCTTTGTAATAAAACTTACCTTCTTTGCATCAAGCGGTTTCTCGATATACTCGAATGCACCTGATGCCATTGCCTGTATGATTGTCTCAAAATTTCCGTATCCCGATATGATTATAACATACACATCCGGATCCGATTTTTTAATCCTGTTCAGGACCTCGAGCCCATCCTCCCCCGGTATTCTATAATCGAGAAACACCAGGTCGATCTTGTTTTCACTGAGTGTTGTCAGCGCCTCCCTGCCGTTGTAGGCCCCCAGAACAACATGCATATCCCTGAAAAGGGATCTAAAGCTCTCGATGATACTTTTATCATCGTCAACCACGAGTATTTGAGCCATTACGTTATTCCTCTATATCAAATCGAATGTTTTCCTGCCGCTGCACAGGAAGAAATATCGAAAAACATGTGCCGTTAATGCCGCTTTTCACGTCGACTCTGCCGAAATGTCTCTCTATAACCATCTTCACCAGGGCAAGGCCGAGACCTGTCCCTTCCTTTTTCGTTGTGAAAAACGGTTCAAAAATAACATCCAGGTCTCCCTTCGGGATGCTTTTTCCTGTGTTACAGAATTGCACAAGCAACTCGTTGCCATGTACCAGCTTGGTTTTTACGGAAAGCTCACCGCCATCGGTCATAGCATCAAACGCATTTATAATAATATTGATAAAAACAATCTGTATCTTCTCAGGATCCAGGTTGATTGGAGGAAGATTGTTCTGAAACTGTGTCCGAATCTCGATACCCTGATGTTTTATCTTATATTGGAAGAGATAGAGCGAATCTTTGATGATCTGATGGAGGTCTGTTTTAATGAATTGCATGGGGCTCGGTTTTGAATATTCGAGCAATTCCTTTACAAGCTTGTCGATCCTGTCGATTTCATTAAGGACCACTCCGATTTCATGAGTACCTTCTGCCGACATATAACGGTTCCCAATGACCTGTACCATCATTTTGATGGAACTCAGTGGGTTCCGTATCTCATGGGCGATCCCTGCCGCAATCTGACCTGCAGTTGTGAGCTTTGCGGACTTCAGCATTTCGTCATGGAGTTTTTTAATTCTCCTGTTGTACAGTTGAATTTTTTTTACCATTTGATTCAAGCTATCCGCAATACTCCCGAATTCATCCTTCCGTTTAATGTCAATCCGTGTTGAAAAATTGTCCATGTTAATGCTGTTTATTCCGGTGATAATCTTCCTGAGCGATGTATGTATGTTTTTTGCCAGCAGAATATATATAAAAAGAGCGATCAGAATGCCGGCGGAAATCATGTAAAAGAGCATGTTCCTCGAGTAACGAAGAAACTTTTCCCCCTCTTTCCTGGACACCGCCATCGCCAGTCCCCCCCAGTAGCTCCCATCCTCAAGGAACAGCGGCTTAAAAATCATAAAGTGCGGTTCGCCACTTATCTTAAACTCTTTTAACACAACCATTTCGTTTTTTTCCAGTCTGTCAGCAAGCGACTGGTCGAGCGTATCGAGATTCGAGAGGGTCGAAATTATCCTGGAACTACCCTTGTATACCGCACTTTCCATACCCGTCAGGTCTTTAATATGATTTACAAACTCTTCTGAAAAAAGATTGCCCGCCATAATAAGCCCTATAGTTTTGCCGCCTGCCTGAATCGGTGAAACAGCTCTCACTGCAAAACCGGATTTACCTCTTTCATAGCTCACCACACTTTTCCCCTCCAGCCCCTTTCTTACAATATCCTGGTTAACTTTTATATCTCCGGCAAGGCCCGGGTTATGCCCTCTCAGCAGAACCTGACCATGTGTATCCTCGAGCTCAATGATATCGACCGTCCCCAACCTGTATATTTCAACGAGCTTCTTTTCAAGCTTGTCATATTCTTTCTGTATCAGCATGTTGCGAATTTCGCCGTTACCCGAAAGCTCATTCGCTACGTTCAGACATTTCCTTTCGATCGATTGTATCTCTTCATTAAACCCCTCGATGCTTGCCTCCAGTCTGATCTTCACTTCATGCTCCAGCGTTTTTTTGATAAGAGAATAACCGATTAAAAGGGAAATGAGGGAAGGTGCAATAATAATCAACAGGAAGGAGAGAAATATTTTCTGGCTCAACTTGAATCTGATAATCCGAAACATCGGTATTGTCCTATTGGATTTACCTGCAGAAGAAACCATCTGCTAATGCCGCAGGTAAAACCCATTCAGCCGGCGTAATATACGAATCGCGCTATACTAAAGAAATCGTTTTGAGACCATCTGATTTGAAGTTGACTATTCTAGAAAACGAACCAAATATACGAGAGTATAACAATTTTGAGGAGCACATAAAACGTCCTGGAGGATGTAAACATACCGGCAAAACAGCCTACTCTATCTTTCTTACTTCATATACCCCCTCATCTATATAAATGTATACGGTTGTATTCGAGTAACTCTTGAATGGAATGGAAAGGCTGTCGCCGCCGCTGTTTTGGTTGTTGTATATCTCCCGCTCACCAATTTTATCCTTTATGACAATGCGAACCTGCGCCGTACCCAGATCTTTCGGCACGTCGAAGTTGAGCACTCTGGCATAGAGCTTGTCCTTCTCCTTTTCCGACGGGAGGTAGCCCACGTAAAAAGTTACTGTTTCGTTCCGCTTTACGACCGTTCCCTCCGGCGGTTCCTGGGCAATGATAATACCGTTTTGCGCAGGGTTGTTTGTATCCTCAGGGATTATGTTAACAAGCACACCGCGCAGCGCAAGGTCCTGCATAACCTCCTTGATGTTTTTATCGGTGTAGTTATCCAGATAGAAGGCCTGTATTTCCGGACCCTTGCTGACCACAAGATCGATCGTTTCAACATTGGTGATGGGAGTATTCGGAGGTGGAGACTGACCGATAATCATTCCTGCCGGCTCTGCTGAGGCGATGGTTGCGATTGTCCCTATTTTTATTGTTTTGCCCTGAAATGAGAAAATTTCCTGAAGCCGGTTCTGGACGAAGGCAACGGTCTTGCCGGTATAATCCTCGACAATGGAAATTATCGGACCCTTGCTCACAACGAGTCTTATAGATTTACCCTCACGCACGGAACTGCCGGGTTTCGGATCCTGCTCAACAATGATATTTTTCTCCTGATCGCTGAAGTACCTGGGATCGATCACACTGTTGAGCTTTTTTTTCTGCAAAATGAGAAGACCCTCTATCAGGTCTTTATCCGTAACCTTTGGAACACTCACTTCAGGAGGGCCTTTTCTGACAAAGATGAACACGAGAATAGATACAGACACAAGCACTACAACAGCAAGAAGTAGTATGATGATGACGTTCCGGATGATCAGCTTTGAATTGGTTACCACATAGTTGTTGAAAATGCGGAAAGTACCCTTCACTCTTTTAAAAAAATCACCCATCAATCCCCTCGGCCATATGTGTGTGTAAGTATATCAATCATTTTTAAATAAGGCAAATACCGAGTACCGAAAGCCGTCCGTTTTCTGAACGCTTTGCTTTAGAATAATGCCGAAGGTGCTGATAAGTACCGCTTGACGGCCGCATCTCTGCATCTCAGGCTTTGATATTTCATGTGCCGGAACTCTCTAAAACTTTCCCCTCTATGTCGCGGTACCCATTTATGAACTGTCTGAAATCCATTATCTTCTTGTTTTCCGGCTGCAGCTCTAAAAGACCGACAATCCCGTTGCCTGTCTTCACGAGAACCCCCATATTTCGGTCAAGGCCGACTATCTGTCCCGGCAGTACATCTTCATATCCGGGCAGGTTCACAACGCGCGCACGGTACACTCTCACGCGCTTCCCCTCAAGCATCGAGTATGCAACCGGCCAAATATCGAATGCCCTGATCCTGTTCAAAACATCTGACGCGCTGTCATGCCAGTTAATCCAGCCGTCTTCTTTTCGTATCGGCGTACAGTACGTCGCATCCAATTCGTTCTGAGGTCGCGGCTGAAGCGCATTTGTCATATATTGTTGAATTGATTGAAGGAGAAAACCCGGAGCTATACGGATGATTTCGTTCTTAAGATCGGAGGCATTCATATCAGGCGTCAGGGGAATCACCTGCTGTGCTATAATATCGCCCGCATCCATCTTCTTTGCCATGGTTTGAACTGTAAGTCCGGTACATGTGTCTCCGCTGAGTATTGCAGCTTCAATGGGAGACGGCCCGCGGTATTTCGGTAAAAGCGATGCATGAAGGTTGAGGCTCCCAAGTGCAGGGCGGGAAATAACAAACTCGGGAAGTATTTTTCCGTATGCAACCACAACAATGAGATTCACACTATGTGCTTTCATCTCACGAACGAGAGACTCATCTGCTCTCTCAGGCTGATAAACATCGATGTTACGATCAAAGGCAGCCTCCTTTACCGGTGTCGCGCCGGTTTTCATGCCTCGTCCCGCTTTACGGTCGGGCTTTGTAACCACCATTGAGACGGTAAATGACTGAACGAGTGCACTGAGGCATTGGCCTGCAAGCAGCGGAGACCCAAAGAAGGCAATGTTCGGGTTCTGATTCATAGATATGGTTTTATCCATTGGAATACCGGCATTCCATGCCGGAGAAAGCTGGTTTTTTATACCAAGGGCACAGGTACCAAGGGCACAGGTACCAAGGGCACAGGTACCAGAATTTCATGCAAAAATGATTGTACATAATGTTACAATTGCTGGTCATTACGTGCCGCAGGTATACACTCTATCGGTAAAAACCATTAGGCAAGTGCACCATCAGGCATTTATCGGTTTATACTTTTTAAGGTTGAAAGTTTACTTGCCTGTTCTTATCCGGAAGATTACGGTTATCCGCACACAAATAAAGAAGGTAAAATGCTCATTCTGAATCATAAACATTGTACGCCGAACGTTTTCCCTGTCAGGTTAGAGAGACATACTGATTCTCAAGGCCTCTCAACTCTGATGCGACCCTTTTTTTCTCATTCTGAGCGAGCCTGTCGATAAACAATACACCGTTGAGGTGATCTGTTTCATGCTGAAGCACCCTGGCCAACATTTCATGCGCTTCAATCTCGATCATCCTTCCGCTCTTTGTCATTCCTTGTACAACCATATCAAGCGACCGCACGACATCGGCATTGACGCCGGGTAGACTGAGACACCCCTCTTCCCGTACGTCCGTTTTTTCGGATAGATATTCGATTACCGGGTTTATAAGCGCCAGCCTGCTCAAGCCTTTCTCCTCGATGGAAACAACTATAACTCGTTTCGATACACCGATCTGGGGGGCAGCCAGCCCGATTCCCCGCTCCTCTTTCATGATGTCGAACATGTTTGTAATAAGAGCACTGATTTCCTCATCGACTGCCGCCACATTTGAAGCACGCAGCCGCAAAAAGGGATCCGGGTATTTAACTATTCGCATTGTGTTCATAGGCTATCGTATAGATACGCAACATTTAACCATTCAAACCACCGCGTACATCATCGTCTGTACTTTAAATGTAATCAATATTCATGGTGCCAGCAATAAATAAAAGTGGCGTAAGTCCTGGCGGGATACGCCCCCAGCGGGATATGCCTTTTCGTTTATTGCGGAAGCAACGCATTGCAAAAAAACCAGATGGCCATCGATTCTCTTTTCAATTATACCCATTTTCCTTGACATGAATTTAAAATATACAGTACCATAGATTAGAAGAAACGAGCAGTACCATATTAAAGATAGTAAGGAAATTATACCAAGCAATTTTAAAGGATATACAAATTGGCAAGAAAAGTGGTTTTAGAAACGAGAGGCTTAAGCAAGCATTTTGCCGGAATCAAAGCTATTGATACTATCGATCTAAAGCTGTACGACAATGAAATCATTGCCATAGTCGGGGACAACGGAGCCGGCAAGTCGACACTTATTAAAACTATATCAGGTGTATATAAGAATGATGCGGGAGAAATCTACATCAATGGTGAGAAGGCCCAAATCAACAACCCGAAAGATGCAAGAAGCTATGGAATTGAGACTGTATATCAGGATGGAGGTGTTATACCCATTCTTGATGCAACGGCAAATCTTTTTTTGGGAAGAGTAAAACTACAGGAAAATATTTTTGGAAAACTACTCAAATTCATTGATCCCGGTTATATGAAAAATGAGACGGAGCAACTGCTTGATAAAATGAGTGTAACACTGCAAAATATCAATGCTCCGCTTCTTAATCTTTCAGGCGGCCAAAGACAGTCCGTCGCAGTGGGAAAAGCCATATACTGGGGAGGAAAAATACTGATTTTTGACGAACCAACCAATAATCTTGGGGTAAAACAAGAACGCAAGATCATTGATCTTATTAAACGAATCAGGGCTGACTTCGGTGTTTCAATTATTATTATCAGCCACAATATTGCACATGTATTTGAACTCGTAGACAGGATAATCGTTCTACGAAGTGGCCGTAAAACAGGGGAAAAACAGAAAGATCAGACCAGCATGAATGAGATCGTATCCATGATAACAGGTGTAATTGAGAAAGCACCCAACAGCAGTCAAATAAAAAATTGATATCCAGTATCCCCCCATCGTACTATGCGCACTTGTTTTGCAGTACGCCCTGCCAGGTGCACTATAAAAAAAGCCCCTGGTTAACAGGGGCTTTAATACCAACAGTAGATGTAACCTTCCGAGACTATTTTTCAAGGAATTTATCAACATTTGATTTGTCAACAACGACGCCCGGAATTAGCAGCCTCTTGACAGGCGGTTCCTGGCCCTTAATAAGCAGGACAGTCGTATTCATAATGACATGAGCCATTTGCTTGTTGTCCTGTTTTATTGTCGCAGTAAGCTCGCCATCTTTTATCGACTTAAATGCAGCCGGAAGCCCATCAAAACCATAGACGTTTATTTTCCCCAGCAACCCTTTTTCCTTCACAGCAGCAAGCCCTGCAAGTGCTCCGGGATCCCAGCAGCCGAATACAACCACAATATCCGGATGAGCATCCAGTTCGTTGATGGCAGTTTCATAGGCCTTCTTATCGTCCCAATCGCACGCCCTGAAAATAACTTCGTAGCCATTTCCCTCAAGAACCTGTTTCACACCATCCCTGCGGGCGTCACCAGTCTGATGTCCGAGTGTACCTCCAAGTATCAACACCTTACCTTTTTGTGAAGTGTGGTCTACGATGTATTGACCCAGGAGTCGTGCGGAGGCCAGATTATCCGTTTGAGCAAGAGCCTTTACATTGGGATCATCGATAGCGGTATCGACCGCTGAAATGATAATCCCCTTGGATCCGGCCTTCTTAAGTGATTCACCAAAGGCCCTGTTATCTATAGAGCCAATGATGATACCCTGAACACCCATGTCGATAGCATTGTCTACCGACTGCTTTTGCAAGTTTGCATCAGCCGTAGTGGGAGAAAGGTCAATCAATTTTACGCCTAAAGCATCAGCTTCCTCCTGCATATACTTTGCCATCTGTGCCCAGAAAGGAGTAAGGCCGCCGGGAAAACCGGTGTACGCAATCGTGATTTTCCCTTTGCCGGTCTTTTGTGATTCCTTGCTTCCACCGGCAAATACCAGCCCTGTGATACACAGAAAAACTACCGTAAATAAAACGATTCGTTTCAGCGCTCTGTTCATAAACATCTCCATTATTTTATTTTCTATGCTCTCCTGTTCAACGAACAGGATTTATGCGTTTTCTTCTCTCCTGCGCTGTATAATATCAAGCCATACTGCAAAAATTATAACGGTTCCGATTGAAATGCGCTGCCAGGAAGAACTCACTCCGAGATGGCTTAAACCAGTATTTAAGGTTGTAACAATAAATACCCCTATGACAGTACGAGCAATATTGCCTACACCACCTGTTAAACTAGTTCCTCCTATGATAACAGCCCCCAGAGCATTGAGCTCCAATCCAAGACCCCAGGATGAGTTCGTAAAGTTAAGCCGTGAAGCAAGAATTATTGCCGATATCGCTGTAGATATCCCGCCGATCATGTAATATATAAGATAATATTTTTTAACCGGAATACCGGCCCGCCGTGACATCTCATTGCTGCCACCGATTGCATAACAGTTAAATCCAAGCTTGGTATAAGAGAGAATAATATGCGCAACCAGGAATGTTATCACCATTATACTGATCGGCATCAGATATCCCTGTCCGATGGATTGAAATGACAGCGGAAATTGAGATATATCCTTATTTTTGCCGAGAATTTCTGCAAAACCACGGTAAACTTTCATCATACCCAGAGTACCAATAAAGGCGGGTATACCGGTACTCACGATTATGGCCCCATTGAAAGCACCTGCCAGTGCTCCGAACAGCAGGCTTGAAAATATACTTATTCCGACAGGAATATTGGCCTTGAGCATCAAACCTGTTATTACTGCTATCAGGCCAAAGAGCGAACCTATTGAAAGATCAAGCCCGCCGGAAATAAGCACTATCGTCGCTCCGGTCGATAACGTCCCCAGAACTACTGCCTGGGTGAGAATTGTTTTAAATGTATTGAAGGTTCTGAAGGTGGGCGATAAAGCGGTAAACACCAGATATATTATCAGCAAACCAACTAACGGTTGCACGCCC
>Ga0315542_1000219_pt1 | contig 34331 bp, 26 predicted proteins | sample SalMarSW160120MG_FD_202541 | JGI IMG/M metagenome (GOLD analysis project Ga0315542, IMG submission 202541) | Salt marsh sediment microbial communities from the Plum Island Ecosystem LTER, Massachusetts, United States - Salt Marsh Sediment SW1601-20 ...
TATATTTTCATCAACCGAAGAAGCTATCAATGCATCACGGGGAGCAGTTCTGATGCCTTTCCCGACGCGGTCGAACATTCTAATAATAACTATCTCCCATGCAGCAGTAACCATTCCTGTCAGTGGTCGGACTAGTGAAGAGATTGTATAGCCAATAAATACGAGCAGTTTCCTCTTTCCGATCTTATCCGAAATTATACCACTAATCAGTTTAAGCAACGAAGCTGTAGTTTCTGCAACACCTTCGATAACACCAAGTAAAATTGCCCCGGAACCAAGCGCAGCGACATAAACAGGGATAAGAGGATAAATCATCTCCGTAGCGACATCGGTAAAGAGACTCACAATTCCAAGCATTATAACAACGCCTGGAATACGCTTATTAAACCTTATTAATGGGTCTGCCCGCAATTAGAACCTGGTTTTATCTTTTTAAATAATCATCAAACAATACCTGGAGATAAGCTTTCCCCATGTTCTCCGTCAAAATCGGATCTTTCCCTTCGTTCAGAACAGCTTTTCGCTGCTTGAGATCGAAGCTTACATCGGAGGTATCGGTAACAAATCCGAAACCTTCATTGAAAGTGTAGAATGCAAATGAATTTGATTTATCAGAAAAGAGGTCTTTCGCAAAAGGAAAATTACTTTTTATGCCAAGCTGGTTAAGAACAGTAACCGGGATATCAACCTGGCTGCCAATCTTCTCAACTTTCATACCTTTACGCGACAGAGCTCCACCAGTCCATATCATAGGTATCCGGAAAACATATGGTGTAAAAATAGACATATCGCTGGTAACACGTGCACAGTGGTCGGCTACCATAATTATGAGGGTATTTTTCCACCAGTCGGTGGTACTTGCCCAATCGAGGAAAGAACCGAGAGATTTATCAGCATAATAGACAGAGTTTTTATACTTTGACATATTATCTGACCCATGAAAAACAGTCTCCATAGGAACATCGAATGGCTCATGGCTGGAAAGTGTAAGTATTACTTTAAGGAAAGGTTCCTTTACTGTTTTCATTGAATCCTCCAGCGTCTTAAAAAGAATGTGATCATGTACTCCCCATTTAGAATTGTAAAATTCAGGGCTGAAGTTATTTTTGGTTATAATATTCTGAAATCCCGACCCTATTACAAAGGAATTAAAATTGGCAAAATTAATCTCTCCTCCATACCAGAAAGCAGTATGATAGCCATTATCGATCAGTATCTTTACCAGGCTTGGTAATGACTGTGTCTTCTTTGGTTCCTTAATAATAGACTGGGCCGGCTGAGCCGGGTAGCCATCAAAAACTGCAGGTATTGCTTTGTCAGTCCGGGTACCGGAAGCATAAAAATTCGAAAAGAGTATTCCCTCCCTTGCATACCTGTTAACATTTGGCGTTACCGTTGAATCCCCACCCAGTGGTCCAATAAGATAACCGCTGAAACTTTCCAGTACAATTAACATAATATTTGGCCTGGATGTGGTCAGTACATTTTCCGTTACTCCTCCTTTAACAGTGAGTGAATCAACAATGGCAGCCGCATCCTTGATATCTTCGAAAATATAGGGATTTTTTACCGGTTTTTGCGTGAATGCAGTTGTCCCTACGTTCCATATTGCATTGACAGCAGTATGATTAAGGAACATTTTGTTACTGAAATAGACTGTGCCGGCATTTATAGGTGCAAGGCCAAACCCGCCTCTTATTGGAATTAATAATGCTCCCCATAGTATAAGAAAAAGAGGGATCGCCGCTAACCAGTAACGTATCCTTTCAAAACGGTCAAAAAGGTTATCAATAAGTTTATTATACAGGAAAATAAAAAAAGATGAAATTGCAGCAATTGTTATAAAAAACAAAATGATCTTCAATGTACTTACTGAAGCCATTGCTTCCCCGGGTGTTTTAAGGTAAAGCATTGGAGTGTAATCCATGCGAAAACCCCAGTAGGAATAGAGATTAGCATCAGCAACAACTATTATTGTTGAGAATACAATAAAAAAATATGAATACCATCTGAGGAACAGCTTATACCAGTTACCATTAAAATATAATCCCGGAATGGATAGTAAAACCGGAATGATCATGTAATATCCTATTGTTGAAATATCAAGCTTCGACCCATGCCAGAAGGTGCCAAGGAGACCCAAAATACTATTCTGAAATGAATTATGGTATTGGAATGAAATGAAAAACAGTCGGGCAAAAAAGAAATATGCAAGCCAGAAAATTGCATAGGAACCTATTGCTTTGAGTCGTTTTATCATGACGGTATATTATTAACTAATTTAAATGAACTTGTTTTGTGCTTCTGTAAAACAATATCAATGAAACTGTAATGATAACCATCCCGGTTATTGTAAGCCATTCCGGTTTTTCACCGGGAACAAAAAGCCAGCTGAGTATAGCCCCTACCACCGGAATTATAAATTTCCAGAGATTAAGTTCAGACACTTTAACGCCGGGACGCAGTAAAAGTTTATACCATAATGAAAAGGCAAATGCAGCCATTAAACTCAACCACAACAAGATCAGCCAATATTCCACGGGAAAAGGACCTTTAGAACCTTCGAGCGGTATTGAAAAAAGGAAGATGGTAAGACCTCCTGTAAAAAGTGAAACAGAGCTGAGAACGAGAGGATTCATTCCATTGCTTTTAATGGAAACCAGAACATTACTTGTAGCGGTTGCAATATTCGCGATAAGGATCATAAATACACCCAGCATTTCAATGGCAGTACCAAACTCGAATGCCTGTCTCCCGGCACTTATAAGGATCACACCTGAAATACCAAAAACTATGGTTATAAGCTTCTTCCTGGTAAGTTTATCATCTTTATGCATCAGGGAGGCAACTACTGCAGTAACAAGCGGTTGTGAACCAACAATTACGGCACCCAGGGCACCTGGAACAAGACTCATCCCCTGGTAGAACAGAGCATAATTAAGAATGGTCTGAAGAAGTGTTACCCATACAACAATCTTCCAGTGTTCCCTTACCATTTTTATAAAAGCTGTCGGTCGGACAGTAAATGGAAGAATCAGCAAACCGGCTATCATAAACCTTAATCCGGCAAAATGGAAGGGTGTATCATACTGTAATCCGATCTTAATCGATGCATAGGCTGTCGACCAGAGCAGGCATGCAATTACAGCCCAGAAAATAGTGTTTCCTTTACTGTACAATTAAAATTATTTGCCGGCAAATATCAGAAAAAAAATCATTTTTCCACTACATTCCAATCCGGAGGCGTAACACCCAGAAGGTTTTTGACAAAGAAATCCCTGCGTTTTCTTTCGCCATAGACACCACCGCTGGTATGTTTCATCCCCGGCAGAAAGACATATTCAAACTCCTTATTTGCTTTAATCAGTGCATTAACCACCTGCATGGTGGAAGTGGGGTCAACATTATTGTCCATCTCCCCGTTCATCAATAACAACTTTCCTTTAAGCCTCGAGGCGTTTTCCACATTTGACGACTCAGCATACTCTTTTCCTACCGGCCAGCCCATCCATTGTTCATTCCACCACATTTTATCCATTCTGTTATCGTGACATCCGCAGGAGGCAACTGCTGCCTTATAGAATTCAGGGTGGAACAGTACTGCTCCTGCAGCATTTTGTCCGCCTGCAGAAGTACCATATACGCCAACCCTGTCGATATCCATGTAAGGATATTTTTTAGCAGCAGCCTCCATCCACAAAATCCTGTCGGGGAATCCGGCATCTTTCAGATTCTTCCAGCATACATCATGGAAAGCCTTCGATCTGTTCGAAGTGCCCATTCCATCTATCTGGACAACAATAAAACCCAGTTCAGCCAATTGGTGCATTCCTTTGACGATCGGCCTGAAATTTTTCGGAACAAAACTGCTGTGAGGGCCGGCATAGATATTTTCAATAACTGGGTATTTTTTGGATGGATCAAAATTTATCGGTCTTATTATTATTCCCCAGATATCGGTTAACCCATCCCTCCCTTTCGCCACAAACGGTTCTGGCAGCCTTATTCCTGTCGCAAGAAGTTTAGTTATATCAGCTTTCTCTAACAGCATTACCTGCTCCCCATCCTCTGTCCTCCTTAATACTGACACAGGTGGAAAATCAACCCGCGACCAGGTATCCACGAAATATTTCTTATCTGGAGAAAAGCTTGCATCATGGGTCCCTTCTCCTTCAGTCAGCCTGACAAGTCCTGTCCCGTCAAAATTTATTCGATAATAATGAATGAAATAGGGATCTCCCGGTTCTTTTCCACTGGCTTCAAAAACTACCTGCCTGTTTTTATCATCAACAAAAGCAACATCCCTGATAACCCATTCGCCACTGGTTATCTGATTTTTAACCATACCCGTGGAAGAGTCATAAAGGTAGAGATGGTTCCATCCGTCCCTCTCTGAAGCCCAAATTGTCTCACTGGTTTCTTCAATGTCATACCTGTAACGTTTTCCGCTGTAATCGATAAATGTAGGTGAAGTCTCATTAATGATTACTTTATACTCACCGGTTTTAGCATCAACTTTTATTACCTGGTAAAGCTGGTGACCTCTTTTATTATACTCAAAAGTGAAATAACTGTTATCCTTGCTCCATTTGATATTATCAACCGAATATTGGTTCGGGATCATGGAGGCATCAACCTTAATGTGTTTTTTGTGTTCAATATCAAATAGTTGAGGAAATAATTGAGGTACAGCGTCACCTGGCTTCTGGTACTCATATGAATAATGCCTGGGTTGTAACTGATCTTCAGGTGAAGATTCAATATAATAAATCATATGTCTTTCTGCCGGTATCACCTTGCACGAAATCAATTTTCTGGAATCTTCAGACCATTTGAAATAAGATGAATAATATTCACCCAAACCCCCGTCATAACTAATCTGGTACTCTTTCTTATCGTCATTGGATCTGACGTAAACATTGAAATTTTTTATAAATGCAGTCCATTTTTTATCGGGAGAATCAACAGGTTCATTAGCAAGTTCATCCCTGAAGCCCCAATCCCAGGCTCTTCGCTTTCCGTTTTCTGCTAGCGGCTCTCTCTTAACTATCTTATAGTCTTTAAGGTTACATATCCAGTTATAATTATCAAATTCAAAAGCAAAGCTTCCGAACTCATCCGAAAAAAGAATATTTTTTATTGGCAATCTCCCGGGTTCTGTTTTCTTCCCGGTTACCGATTCAAAGGCTTTAGCGAATCTCTTTTGGTCGAATGCCTGCTTTATAGTCAGTTTATTAGTGTTTACGATCTTATAATCAGTACCATCCGGTGTATTGTTTCCATAAAAGAAACTGCCTGTTTTTCCTATCCATGAAGGATTCACCGTTCCATAAAAAACCTTGCCAGCCACAAGCTTATTCAGGTTGTCTGCTCTTTTATAGTCGTCAGCAGTAACCTGAGCACACAACATGTTCGAAAAAACAAAATCTATGAGAAAAAAACTCAGAATTAGTAATGTCCTTTTCATTATTGAAGATATTAATTGAAATTTACTATTGTTATGTTATTTATATAAATTCTTCTCAACATACCGATAAATGTAACAGAATTTGGATATAATTTTAGTATGAAGACTTCATAATATTTAATAGTTTTGTCTGTTATTCAACATGTTATTCATGACTATTGCAGAATATATTGCAAATCAGTTGGTTAACAACGGTGTTAGATTTGTGTTCGGTCTTCCCGGCGGACCCTCAATACCCTATCTCGAGGCATTCAGGTCAGCAGGGATAGAATTCATCCTAACATCGAATGAAGCCGCTGCGGGCATTATGGCTGATGTGACGGCAAGACTGACTGGCATTCCCGGTATTTGTCATTCCACATTTGGTCCCGGGGCAACAAATATTTCAACAGGCATCGGTGGCGCATTGCTCGACAGATCTCCGGTAATAGTCTTTACTAGTGAGATTGATGACCTTATGATCAACCGTACCACCCAAATGAATATTAATCACCAGAAACTTTTTAAGCCACTCACAAAAGCAACCTTCAGGATGAGAGCTGATAATGCAGCAGAGGTAATGGAAGCTGCCTTGAAGATATGCCGCGATTCATATCCCGGGCCTGTCCATATCGGTCTTCCTTCCGATATTGCAGGCATTGAAATTGAGACAAATACTGAAAGGGGACCCTCCTCTGAAACCAAATATTTTCAGAACGACATTCCTAAGATAATTTCATTACTTGATAAATCGCGCCGTCCGTTGCTGGCCATCGGACTTACAGCCGCCAGGCTGGGAATTCAGAACGATTTGCTCAAGTTTATCGATCATTACAGGATGCCTGTGGTGATCACACCGATGGCAAAAGGATTAATCCCTGAAGATCATCCATGTTATACAGGTGTCTTATTCCATTCACTGAGTGACTTTATCGAAGATATATACGAAAAAACCGATCTGGTTATTGGCATAGGCTACGATCCTGTTGAATACAATTACGAATCGTGGATACCCGATGTACCGCTGGTGCATTTTGATACCAGGCAAACCGATCTGCCTTCCACTGGGATCGTTGCAAGCTATACCGGCCCTACTGATGAATGGTTCAGCATACTTAAAAATCTTAATATAAGCTCATTAATATTTGAACAAACGATAATTCGGGGCATACGTGACGAGATGGAATCGGTTTTTATGGGCTTCACGAACCATTTTGGTCCGGCTGCAGCCCTTAAAGTGCTCCAGGATGAATTGCCTGAGAATACCATCATTACTGCGGATGTTGGTTCTCATCTTCATCTCATAGGACAATTCTGGCAGACCCATGGAAGAAGTAAAATAATAATGACGAATGGATGGTCGGGAATGGGTTTTGGCATTCCGGCTGCCCTCGCGGCTCAGATCACTGACCGTGAAGCTACAGTTGTTTGCATTACCGGGGATGGCGGATTTCTGATGATGGCTGGAGAGCTGATAACTGCCAGAAGGTATAACCTTCCGATTATTGTTGTTATTTTCTCTGATGGAGAACTAAACCTTATCAAAGTGAAACAGTCGTGGAAAAACCTGCTTCCTTATGGGACACTTCTTTACCAGGGCGACCTCTTTGGTGCTGATACCTATCTGGGGATAAAAGTATTGAGAGCATGGTCACTTGAAAGCATGAGAAAAACAATTATTGAAGCATTGGCTGTTAACGAACCCGTTATAATAAATGCAGTTATTGATCCCGAGGACTATAAGTGGCTCATTGTAAAGAGATGAAGGGGTGACAGGGTGAATGGGAGGGTTCAGCTCTTCTTCTCTTTTTTAGGCTTTGATTCTTTTCCTGTTTTCTCCTCTTTAACAACTTTCTTCTCTTTGGGAGCCTTTGGTGATTTAACTTCAGCTTTTGCTTTTACAGTTTTGGTTTCTTTAACCTCAATAACAGGAGTTACTACTTTTTCTTCCTGTACTTCCTTTACTTCCTGTACTTCCTGTACTTCCTGTACTTCTTTTACTTCTTTTACTTCTTTTACTTCTTTAATAACTTTTTTCTCTTTGACAGGCTTTTTATCTTTCAGTTCCTTCTCTTTAATAATTTTACCTGGTTTGATCTCTGGCTTAAATGATTTTTTCCGGCGACGTCTTACGCCAAAAGAGCCAAGGACTATTTTGCCTCTTCTTGTTTTTTTATCACCTTTTCCCATGACATGTTGGTATTGGTTAGTTTTTTTTACCCTTTTTATGAGTGAAGGCAAAGTTAAGAAATTTCTTTATTTTTAGTGAATATATTTCAGGTTTCGATAATCAGATTTAGATAAGTATAGATTTTTCAGAAAATGACCTATTGCGACTACATAAAAACACTGACAGGCGAACAGTTGTCTCTGCATAAAGAGTATCATGATAACCATTATGGCTTTCCTATCGATAACGACAATGCATTATTTGAAAGACTGATGTTTGAAATTAACCAGGCTGGGCTAAACTGGATTCTTATCCTGAAAAAACAACATAATTTCCGTAAAGCATTCGATAATTATGATATTAATAAGGTTGCTGAATATAATCATGATGATTTTCAGAGGCTAATGAATGATCAGGGAATAATCAGAAACCGTTTGAAAATAAATGCAGCGATCGAGAATGCCAGGGTTATTTTGAAGATCAGAAATGAAAGCGGGTCATTCAGAAAATGGCTGGATTATAATGCAGAAAAGATTTACTCTCTTGATGAGTGGATTAAACTCTTCAGGAAGACATTTAAGTTCACCGGGGGGGAAATTGTAAATGAATTTCTTATGAGTACCGGATATCTCCCTGGTGCTCACTCCCATGATTGTCCGGTGTTTAAAACGATTGAAAAAATAAAAAATATTAGTATGACAGATACCGAAGGAAAAACTAAAAAACGATGAGAAGGAAGGACAGGGAAATAACTGATATAAATGATATTGAATCAATAATTGATACATCTGATGTATGCAGGGTGGCTTTTGCTGACAGCAACATGCCATATATTGTTACAATGAATTTCGGATACTCCGCGAGGCCGGACCGATGTCTCTATTTTCACAGTGCCCCGGAAGGAAGAAAACTGGAGATGATCAAAAAAAATAATCATGTCTGTTTTGAAATGGATACCGATCATAAGCTCTATTCCGGATTAAAAGGATGCGATTGGGGGATGAAATTCAGAAGTGTAGTTGGGTATGGCAATATTTATATTGTATCCGAAAGAGATGAAAAAATCAAGGGTCTCGACTGCATAATGTCACACTATTCGCGGAAAAGTGATTTTGACTATGATGAAAAAATGATAAGAGAGACATTGGTAATCAGGCTAGATATTAAGGAAATGACCGGAAAAAAGCGTTAACTTGCACCATGTTTAACTAACCGGATTATGCAACCATTAAATGATTTACGTCTGGCTGTTCTTATCGATGCCGACAATATACCCTACAGTAATGTCAGGGGGATGCTTGAAGAGATAGCCAAATACGGAACCCCCACATTCAAAAGGATTTACGGAGACTGGACAAGGCCAACCATTTCAGGATGGAAATCAGTACTTCTTGAAAATGCCATCACTCCGATACAACAATACAGTTATACCAAAGGCAAAAACTCAACCGACTCGGCATTGATAATAGATGCAATGGATATTCTGTATTCAGGTAAAGTAGACGGTTTTTGCATCGTATCGAGCGACAGTGATTTCACAAGGCTTGCAACCAGGTTAAGGGAAGCTGGTATGAAGGTGATAGGCATTGGAGAAAGGAAAACCCCTCCTCCATTTATAATAGCATGCGATAAGTTCATTTATCTCGAGATAATCACTTCATCAACCGTGTCGCTCGAAACTCCTGTACCAGAGACAAAGAGGAGGGGGAAACCGATTGTGAAAAAGAAGAAAGCCGAAACACCTGATCCTCAAGCCGCAACAAGACTAGTGAAGCGTCTTATTGCATCCTCTATATCTGACCTGGCTGATGAAAACGGCTGGGCCTACCTTGGAGATGTCGGTAATCTTATCCTTAAGAAACAGCCTGATTTTGACCCCAGAAATTTCGGATTTCCTAAACTAACTCCGCTTATCAAGTCACTGGATTTTGAAATTGACGAAAGAGAATCGGGTCAGAATCACATCAAACATATTTATATCAGGAACAGGAAGTAAGAAGAGGTGCAGGGTGCAGGGTGCAGGGTGCAGGGCACAGGGCACACGGCACAGGGTGCAGGGCACAGGGTGCAGGGCACAGGGCACAGGGATCAGAGCACATTCTTCAAATTCAATATTGTAATATATTAAATATTAATAAAAAGACCGCTGATAAAAAGGTTGGATCGAACAAAATGAAAACACAATTGTTCTAAAAGAAATATTTGCTTTGGGACCTACCTGATCTTACCTTGTACTTTTAGAGCAGGGAAAATTCAAAAAGCTATTAAAATACAATATATTATGACTATTATTATGGCTATTTATTTTTTGTTTTCAAAAATAAGTATGACCTTTGTTCCTGTTTTATAAATACTTTAATTATTGCATTATGAACATTTACGTAGGAAGTCTTCATTTTAAAATGAGTGAAGCAGAATTAAAAGAAATCTTTGAAGAGTATGGCGAAGTGACATCCGCAAAAATCATTATTGACAAGTACTCTGGTAAAAGCAAAGGATTTGGTTTCGTTGAGATGCCGAATGATGCTGAAGCAAAAAAAGCTATCGAAGAATTAAATGGAGCTGAAGTTAGCGGAAGAAACATTATCGTTAATGAATCAATCGAAAGAACTGACAGAAGAAGTAATTTCAGAGGTGGTGATAACGACCGCAGAGGTGGCGGTGGAAACAGAAGAGATAACTACAGGTAGGTAACAAAAAATCTAAAACTATGAAAGGTACTGTTAAATGGTATGACAGAGTAAAAGGTTATGGATTCCTTCAGACAGAAGATGACAAGGATATCTTTATCCACCGTTCTGGTTTAGAAGTTTCCCATACCGAGCTTGAGGCTGGCCAGGCAGTGGAGTTTGAAATTGAGCAGAGAGAAAAAGGACCGGTAGCCATAAAAGTTAAAAGAGTAGATTAATCTTGCTAAAACTAATACCAGGGAGAGGCTGTAACATAGATTTACAGCCTCTTTTATTATATAAGGCAGGGGGATCAGTCGCATTAATTGTAGGGATCACAATCATTTCTGGTCCTTCTGCCTGAATTCAGGTTTTTCTTTCTGATCCTTTATCATTTCCCTCGGATCATCAAGTATCGGTGATTCTTTCAATGAATTCCAGTCAAAATCTTCATCAAGAGGAGAAAGAGCTCTCTGAGGATCAAATATCCTTAAATCGGGTGGCAGCGCCACAAAGGGAGAAAAATCAGGAACACCTGTAAACATATCTGAAAGATCAGTTGCTCCGGCGTCATACTGATTCAGGTATGACAATCCGAGAATATCCCAGAATGTTTTGAAAATACTTCCAAAACTGTAATGAACCTTACTGACAAAGTTCTTTCTGGAATAAGGTGAAATAACCATCAGAATACTCCTGTGTGCATCAATATGATCAACTCCGTTCTGAGCATCATCCTCCGTTATGAAGATTGCCATATTCTTCCAATAGGGAGTATGTGAAAGAAACTCCACTATTCTGCCAACTGCAAGATCATTATCGACCATATAGCTTTCCCTGTAGGGATAACCTGCTTCAGGCCGCTCACCGGCTCCATGATCATTTGGAATAATCACAGTCAAAACCTGCGGCATCGTCTTCCCCTCTCCCATCCACTTCTCATTAAACTCCTTAATAAACTGGCTGATCCTGAACTGATCGGGTATTGACATATTGAAGGTAGGATATTGCCTTGATGTTCTTGCGAAGATAGGAGTTGGTACCGGGAAATTCGCAAATTGCTTAATACCTGTATACTTAAAAGACACATCATAAAATGCAGGTTCGAACATGACACTGAACCCAAAATTAAAAAAGTCAATATTGTTGCGTTCAAGATGATCCCACATCGACCCTGATTCATTATAATCTTCAGGATAAATAGCGCCCGCAGCACCATTCATGCCAAGGCTTCCGGGTGCCTTTGATGATGGCTTATAGTCCCTGTTTCCGCCATAACTGGCAGGAGTACAGGTTTCCACCCATTCATTTGGATAGGTATTTACCAGCCATCTGTGACCATCTGCAGATACATCAGAATCAACATAGAAATTATCAGCAATAGCAAATTCAGATGCCAGTTTCAGGTGGTTAGCCATTACTGTTGCATCTGCTACCCTCATAGTTCTGTCATGGTTTGAAAAGGTAACATTATGACCATACCTTGCTATGGTAGCATCTCCGTCACTCTTTTCCACCTGTCCAAAAACTTCATCATACGTCCGGTTTTCTTTCGATATAAAAACAATATGCTTTATCGGGGATTCTTTCTGACCACCATAAACCGGGATCGGATTATCTTTGCGCGATTTAAGAAGTGTTCTTGCTTTTTGACTGTAAAAATTATTGTTCAGAACCTGTAATGTCATGCTTCTGAGTTTCTCTGCTGATGGTATCTCAATTATCTCGAGTGTACCCTTCATAAGATTTCCGATATAAATGCCTTCTTCACCTTCTGCAAAATTTTTGCCGCCATTCGGCCCGCTCCCATATCCTTTTGCGTTAGTTACAACTAGGTACTTTCCATCAGGTGTAACTTTAATCCTGGAAGGAAACCAGCCAACCGGAATATGTCCAACGACTTTTAAAGAAGGCAGGTCTATCACACCCACAGCATTTATTCCTGCTTCAGCAACGAACAATTTTTTTTCATCGGGCGAAACGGCAAGTCCGAACGGTATTATACCCCTGAAATGTTTTAAGGTATTATCAGGCTTCAGATAGATTTCCTTTATGACAGAATCGGTTTTCAGGTCAATTACTGTAATATTATCGTTGTTACCGTTACTGGCAAAAAGAAAATCCGAAGTAGCCACCAGTGAATTGGGACTTGAACCACCAACAGCAGGAATTCCTTCAACCATCTGTCCTACCAGGTTTCCTGTTTTTATCTTTGCAACAACCTTTGGATTGTAGAGATCTTCAAGTGAAATTGCCCATACTGAAAAGGCCTTATCACTATTGGGATCACCAAGACCTGGAATTATTACTGAATCTGTTACTATTCCGTTCTTCATCTCATCAGAGTTATACGCAAATGCCGGAAAAGAAAGGGCCTTTTTATAGTCGAAAGTCTCTTCTATATTTCCTATTTTGCTATATTGGAACATTCCTACATTAGCAACATACACCTTTTTCTCATCATGTGTCAGGGCAATGCCAAAGGGGTAACGACCAACAGGCACCGACTTTGTGACCTTCATTTTTCGTGTATCTACAATAATAACCCTGAAGTTTGTCTGGTCAACAGCAAAGATATGATTCCCATCCCTGGTTATAGTCATATCGCCTATATATCCGTCGGGGTATCTTGAGCCATCTTCAGAGACCGAACAGTCAATTGAATCGACCTTATTACCTGTTTTCAGGTCAAAAACAAGTATACTGTTATCCTGACCTGCTGCCACATATACCTTATCGTTCAAAGGAGAAATAGCAAGCCCCATAAAAACAGATTCAAGAACACCGGCATTGTTCGAATACCCGGGAGGAACCTGGATTATCTCAGGTGAGGAGGTCAGATTATGAATTATTGAGATGGATAGTGGTTTCACCCCTGAGTTGGCAGTAACTGCTATCTCACCATTATTGCTAAGGGCAAGACCAAAGGGATGAGGTGCAACAATTATATTTTTCCCTGCCGGTGTAAGCAGACGTCCATTTGGAATAACGGTAATGCCATCCTTATTTATCGAGGTCAATTTGTTTCCGGCCGGTGCTGAAAGAACGAAGACATTGTCTTTTTTGTTCCCGCAACCGCTAACAAAAACGATCCCTGCAGATAAAAAAAACAGCAATTTTAAATATTTCATTTCACTTAAATTTTACAATTTTTCACCTCATCCCCCATACACCCTTCTCCTTCTTATTATACCTCATCCCCTTTTTGATCTTTCATGTTGATAATATTTATTAATAGTTAAAATGAATCTAAACGGTTCCGTTTCCAGACACGCTAAATTTAAGATTTTATATCTTTCGATTTAAAAATATTTCAGGTTTTTAAAACCTTCCGAAAATTGAATATTTTTCCGTATTGCAGAAGATAGACGAATATAGGAAAAGTCCGGGATTATTGGTTTCCATTTTCCTTTCAAGATGAAGAACTGGTTGATCTTTCGTCAGCTTAAGGAATTTTCCGGTCTTTGAAGTTACCGGAATAGCTTTAATTCTCTGTTCTCCTCCCTTGATCTCAACATTGTAATGTTGCCGTAATATTGTGAAAAGCGACCGGTTCTCAAACTGGCGGGAGGTTATCCTTTGAAGATTAATGTTGGCAATGAAACTTATGTCGTAAAATATCGGGACATTATCAAGAAGTCTTAATCTTTCCATATATATACAGCCCGATTCTTTCTCAAGTTCTGATAACGGGAACATAAAATTTTCAGGCCACGGCTTTAATACAGGTCTGACAATGATTTTTGTTTTCAGATTGCGGTCACCTACAGCAGATGTGGTTCCTGAAACCGAAAGAATACCTATCTCCCGTGAAAGATGATGTACTATACTGCCTTTCCCCTGGTGCTTCCGTATGAATCCGTCATTTGCAAGTGTGCCAAGCGATTGCCTGACCGTTGGCCTTGTCATGCCATATAACTGACATAACTCATTCTCCGATGGCAAAAGGTCCCCTTCTTTATAAACACCATCAAGGATGTGCTTTCTCAGAACTTCATAAAGTTTCCTGTACTGAGGTATGGTTTTCGAGGTCACTCCAGACTTTTTTGTAAATATAATATTTTTTACTTGTAAATACAAGTTGCAAATACTAATTTTGTATACACTGATAAATAGTATTATCACAAGAATATATTGTTTGTTTTGTTTACTTATATTAACAAGTTAGGAAGATTGCCGGCTACCGGTAACCGGCAGCCGGTTGCCGGATAGCAAATACACTTAAATAAAATATTATATGGCAACTGCAGTAATAATGCCGAAACAGGGTCAGTCGGTCGAGACCTGTATAATTACAAAATGGTTTAAAAACAAAGGAGAATCTGTATCGGTCGGGGATATTTTATTTTCCTACGAAACTGACAAAGCTGCTTTCGACCTTGAATCTCCTGCTGAGGGCATTCTTCTCGACCGATATTTTGAGGAAGGAAATGAAGTGCCCGTCCTGGTTAATGTTGCTGTAATAGGAAAAAACGGAGAGCCAACAGGTTCTTTTGATCCACAACAGAAAGGTCATCCCGATACTACAGCATCAACAGCATCTAAAGCTGTAGAGGATTCAAAGGCGGAAGAAGAGGAAATTAGTGGATTTTCAGATTCTCATAAAACAGACAGGATCAGAATTTCGCCAAGGGCGAAACGTTTGGCTATAGATAATAACATAAATTACAATAGCTTACAGGGCTCCGGGCCTAATTCAAGGATTATTGCAAGCGATATAGAGAAGGTATTGTCAGGATCAGTTACAGGTAAAAAAGTTATACGCGAAACTAATCCGGAATTTAACGAACAGCCACTGAGCAATGTCAGGCAATTAATTGCAAAAGCTATGCACTCTTCACTTCAGAACTCGGCTCAGGTTACACATCATATGAGTGCTGATGTTCGTCATCTGCTCGAAGCAAGACAAAAGATAAAAAGTCAGATTGCAGACAATGTAAACCAGCAGGATATAACCATCAACGACATGGTTTGCTGGTGCGTGATAAAGGCCCTTGAGAAATTTCCTGAAGCTAACAGTCATTTCCTTGATGACAGGATAAAAACTTTTCACAAAGTGCATCTTGGCCTTGCAGTTGACACTCCTCGCGGATTGATGGTTCCGGTAGTAAAAAATGCCGGCAATATGAACCTTGTTGAATTATCAAAAGAGCTGAAGTCGGTTGCAGAAGCCTGCAGGAAAGGAAGGATAAATCCTGAACTTATAAGGAGCGATGCAGCTTCTTTTACAGTATCCAACCTGGGAAGTTATGGGGTGGAAATGTTCACTCCGGTAATAAATCTTCCACAGGTAGGCATACTGGGAGTCTGCACAATAATTAACCGTCCGGCAGATATGGGCAACAATATCTTTGGTTTTGTACCATATATAGGTCTGTCACTAACTTACGACCACAGGGCTATTGACGGAGGACCGGCAACGATATTCCTCAAGGAAATAAAAACTCAGATAGAAAAATTCAGATACTAAAGGAATGAGAGGGAGAGAGGGAGACTGGGTGAAGAGGTGAACTCAGGACTGCAGGACCGCAGGACTGCAGGACCGCAAGACCGCAGGACTGCAGGACCGCAAGACATTTAGACATTAAGACATTAAGACATTAAGACATTAAGACATTAAGACATTAAGACATTAAGACATTAAGACATTAAGATAAAAATATATGCCAAAAAATCAGAACATTAATCCGAAGGTTTTAAGAAAACCTCAGTTTATTGAATTCGGAAAGATCCCGGTGAATCAGTACAACAAAACAATTGCAGAGGAGAAGAATAACTTCAGCAGGGAGGATTTTATTAGAATTTACCACGATATGGTTGTAATCCGGGAATTTGAGAACATGCTCAATCTTATAAAGACAACAAATGAATATAATGGAATTCCATATAACCATCCGGGTCCGGCACATCTGTCAATTGGTCAGGAAGCATCGGCAGTGGGAATGGCTTACACTCTTGAAGTTGATGATTACATTTTTGGTTCGCACCGAAGCCATGGTGAGATACTGGCAAAGGGATTATCAGCCATACATCGTCTTGATGAGGACGTTCTATATTCAATAATGAAAAACTATTTTGGTGGTTCTGCACTCAAAGTGGTTGAAAAAGACTTTCATGGCGATATTAAATCATTGGGAATAAACTTTTTGCTTTATGGAGCGCTGGCTGAAATATTTGCCCGGGAGAATGGGTTTAATAAGGGTCTGGGCGGTTCAATGCATGCTTTTTTTACTCCTTGCGGCATATATCCCAATAATGCTATAGTCGGAGGATCGGGAGATATTTCTGTTGGTGCCGCTTTATATAAAAAGATAAACCGGAAACCAGGTATTGTTGTCTGTAATATTGGCGATGCTTCAATGGGATGCGGCCCGGTGTGGGAAGGGATAACCTTTGCCACTATGGATCAGTACAAAACTCTTTGGGATGGAGAATACAAGGGAGGCCTGCCCTTAATTTTTAACTTCATGAACAACCTTTACGGGATGGGCGGGCAGACTATGGGAGAGACAATGGGATATGACATCCTTGCACGTGTGGGGGCAGGCGTTAATCCCGAAATGATGCATTCAGAACGTATCGATGGTTATAACCCTCTTGCAGTTATTGATGCATTCCGGAGAAAAAAACAGGTATTAAATGAAAAAAGGGGCCCGGTTCTTCTCGACACACTTACCTACAGGATCAGCGGACACTCGCCATCAGATGCTTCATCCTACAGGTCAAAAGAGGAAATAGAAGCCTGGCAGGAGGAAGATTCAATATTAACTTATGCACAAACACTGGTCCAGTCAGGTATGGCAAAAAAAGAAGAGCTTGATGATATAACCACCGGGACTAAAGAGTTATTGAGCCATATTCTGATGCTGAGCATTGATGATGTGATATCACCCAGGATCAATATGGAAAAGGATCCTGATTGCATCGGGAAAATGATGTTCTCTGACCGTTCCCTTGACAGGATGGAAGAAAGAATACCAGATGTTCTTATGCCTCTCGAAGAAAATCCAAGGATTAAGTCAATTAAAAACAAAGAGAGGTATTACAAAGACAAGGAAGGCAAAACTGTGTCTAAAGCAAAATTATTTCAGTTACGTGATGGCATTTTTGAAGCTGTCATAGACCGTTTTTATAAAGATCCTACGCTGGCTGCATGGGGGGAGGAAAACCGTGACTGGGGTGGCGCTTTTGCTGTCTATCGTGGTTTGACCGAGGCTCTCCCCTATCACAGGTTGTTCAACTCCCCTATTTCTGAAGGTGCGATCGTAGGTACGGCAATTGGATATGGCATGTGTGGAGGCCGCGTAATTGCTGAGATAATGTATTGTGATTTTCTTGGCCGTTCAGGCGATGAAGTATTTAACCAGCTTCCAAAATGGCAGGCTATGAGTGGCAATATAATAAAGATGCCGGTTGTAATAAGAGTATCAGTAGGTTCAAAATATGGTGCCCAGCACTCACAGGACTGGTCATCTCTTACTGCCCATATCCCGGGGCTGAAAGTTGTATTCCCGGCTACGCCATATGATGCAAAAGGCCTTATGAACACCGCTTTACAGGGGACCGATCCTGTTATTTTCTTTGAAAGTCAGAGAATTTATGATGTTGGCGAAATGTTCCATGAAGGCGGAGTGCCCAAAGGTTACTATGAGATCCCCCTGGGAGAACCTGATATTAAGCGACCAGGTAAAGATATTACAATACTGTCAATCGGAGCAACATTATATCAGGTTCTGAAAGTTGCTGATATCCTCAATGATAAATACGGACTCTCTGCCGAGTTAATTGATGCCAGATCGCTTGTCCCGTTTAACTACGAGCCTGTTATTCAGTCTGTTAAAAAAACAGGCAGAATCCTCCTTACAAGTGATGCAACATCAAGAGGTTCATTCCTGAAAGATATGGCCCAGACAATAACAGAACTTGCTTTTGATCACCTTGATGCACCACCAGTAGTTGTTGGCTCAAGAAACTGGATTACACCGGCTTACGAAATGGAGAAATATTTTTTTCCCCAACCGGAGTGGATTCTTGATGCCATTCATGAAAAAATCATGCATCTGAAAGGCCATAAGAGCAAAATTGATTATTCTGCAGAAATGTCAATCAATCTGAATAAAAAAGGAGTCTGAGTTGTCTTAGAAAAAAGAAGAGATACAAAATTGCTACAGACTTATTTTTCAATTTTGACACTGATTTTACTAAATTAGGGCACTTAAACCTGATAATTTATTCATATGCAAAAAAAATGTCTCCTTATTCTTTTGCTTTCCAGCTTAACACTTATTGCACATAATCAGTCTCGAAATCTTGAGTTTTACCTGAAAGAAGGAATTCAGAACAGTCCTCTTTTAAACGATTACAGAAATCAGATTCATTCAGCTGATGCCGATAGTCTTTTAATCAGAGCTGCAAAAAAGCCTCTTGTTGAAGCAAAATCCCAAATTCAAATTGCTCCCGGATATGATGTTGCCATAACAAATGGCGGAAACTATATGGCCATTATGGGAGTTTCCCAGAATATCTTAAATAAGAGGGAACTTGACAATAAATACACGGCTATCGATATTCAAAAGAAACTGGTTAACAATTCATCCTCTATTTCAGTAAACGAATTGAACAAGACTATTACGACTCAGTATATCACAGCCTATTCAGATTACAGTGACCTTTTGTTCAATAAATCCTTTCTCGACCTTTTCAAAAAAGAAAATGAAATAGTGAGTCAGTTTGTAAAGAGCGGCGTTTATAAGCAAACTGATTACTTGTCACTGATTGTTGAAACACAGTCTCAGGAAATACTTATCAATCAGCTCAACAGTCAATACAGAAAAGACTTGATGATTTTAAACCAGTTATGCGGTTTGAATGATTCTATTTTATACAACCTCGATGAGCCCGAAATCTCAATGAAGGTTTCAGCTGATATAACAAAATCACCTTTATATATTCAGTATAAAATTGACAGTATAAGAATTGAAAACCAGAAGCAGGCAATTGATATCAGATATAAACCAAAGGTCAACTGGTTTGCTGATGGGGGTATTATGACAAGTGTCCCTTCAAATTTCTATAAAAATGTCGGGTTCAGTGCCGGGATAAACCTCAGTATACCTATCTATGATGGAAATCAAAGGGGAATAGAAAAAGGTAAACTTGTATTTGATGAGAATAGCAGGATTCATTATCAGGACTATTATTACAAACAGTACTTTCAGCAGGTCCAGCAACTCAGAGATGAACTTAAAACACTTAACGACATGTCTGCTCAGCTTGAGAATCAACTTAAAAGCTCTGACCAGTTGGTCAAAGCTCTTAAAGACCAGCTGGAGGCAGGTATAATTTTAATGACAGATTATATAAATGCTCTTAAGAACTTTAAATCAATCAACAGGGAAATAAACCTGGTTCAAGTACAAAAATTACAGGTTATCAATGAGATGAATTTCCTTCTTACCCAATAATATAACTTCTTATGCTCAATCTGAACAAAACTCACCTGATTCCAGGTCTGATTATAGGATTAATAACAATTTTATTATCATGCCATCGCACAACACCCGTTTCCGAAGATATTCCGGAGACAGTAACCCCGGTAACAATAACATCTCTTTCTTTTAAACCGGTAATATCCACTGTTGATTTGCCTGCTGTCACATCATACCTGAATAAAAGTATTATCAGGGCTACCACAACCGGTACAATTGAGAAAATATTGGTTCAACAGGGTGACATGATAAAAGCTGATCAGTTGCTTTTCACAATACGGACAAGGGAGGCAATGGCGCTGAACAACAGCATCAGTTCTGACAGCAGCCTTATATTCAAAGGTCTTATTAATATCATTTCACATAAATCCGGAATAATAAGTACTGTAGCTTTTCAAAAGGGAGACTTTGTTCTTGAGGGTGATGAACTTGCAAGTGTTTCGGATCAGAACAGCCTGGTTTTCATCCTTGAGGTTCCATTCGAGCTGGACAGGTATGTAGAAAAGAACAGGGATTGTTCTATTCTGCTGCCCGATAACAGAAAGATTAAAGGCATTATAACAGGTAAACTGGCTGAAATGGATATGCTCTCCCAGACTGTAAAATATGTTGTCAAACCGTTAGAGGCCAACCTGCTACCTGCTAACCTTATAGCCAGTATAAAGCTGATAAAATCCAGCAAAGACAACGCAGCAGTATTACCAAAAGAAGCAGTGCTGGGAAATGAAACCCAGACTGATTTCTGGGTTATGAAGCTGATAAATGACACTACTGCAATAAAGATATCTGTCATCAAAGGATTTGAGAACAATGAAGAGGTGGAGATAACAGACCCGAAATTTCTTATCTCGGACAGGTTTGTGCTTACAGGCAATTATGGACTTCCTGACACTGCCATAATCGTTGTAAAAAAGGAATAATTTGATGAAGAATCTTTTCGTTTCATATAAAAATCCCATATCGGTTATACTAGCAGTAATTATTGCCGGAGGATTATTCCTTTACGGACAGGTACAAGTTTCTCTTTTTCCTGAAATAACGTTTCCAAAGTTAAAAGTCATTGCTGATAATGGAGAACAGCCTGTTGACAAAATGATGGTAACGGTCACAAGACCTCTCGAAGATGCTATTAAACAGATTCCTGATCTTAAGATGTTAAGGAGTACAACCAGCAGAGGCACATGCGAAATATCTGCTTTTTTAAACTGGGGAGCTGATATTAATGTCAACCAGCAAATGCTGGAATCTAGAATAACTCAGATCAGAAATGAGCTTCCTCCGGATGTTCACATTCAGGTTGAAAAGATGAACCCGTCTATCCTTCCGGTGATCGGATTTACTGTGGAAAGTGATACAAAATCAGCAATTGAACTTAATCTCATTGCAACCTATACAATTAAGCCATATCTATCTCAGATAGAGGGTGTTTCATCAGTAGGTATTATAGGTGGAAAAACCAAAGAGTACTGGATTGAGCTCAATAAGCTGAAAATGAGCACGTTTTCGATTACACCGGAAAATATACGGGATAAACTCAGTCAGGATCATTTTATCATTTCAAATGGATTTATGGCGGATTACCGGAGATTATATCTGAATATCACTGATGCAGGTCTTTATAACCTTAGTGACATTGAAAATGTTGTTCTTCGTAATGATGGTAGGCGAATAATAAAAATCAAAGACATTGCAGTTGTCAACGTACGGGAAAAGACCGAATATACGAGGATCAATGCTAATGGGAGGCAGGGCCTTCTTGTAGCCATTCTTAAACAGCCAACAGCTAACCTCATAAGTCTATCGGAGAATGTGGCATCAAAGAAGATGGAACTGGAAAAGTTACTCCCTCCTGATGTTCGAATCTCATATTATTATGATCAGGCCGATTTTGTAAATAAGGCGATTAAAAGTGTTAACGATAGCATATGGTTAGGTCTGTTGCTTGCCATCCTGGTAGCAATTATGTTTCTCAGGTCATTAAAGGCAAGCGCTACAATCCTTATCACAATACCGATAACATTGCTGCTCACAATTATTGTCCTCTACAGCATTGGGTATACACTGAATATTATGACGTTCGGAGCTATTGCAGCTGCGATAGGCCTGATAATTGACGATGCCGTGGTTGTTGTAGAGCAGATACACAGGACACATGAAGAATTCCCTGAAAGACCCTCCAATCAGCTTGTTTATCAGGCTATTAAATACCTGATACCTTCAATGATAGGATCTTCAATCAGCACAATAGTAATATTTATACCTTTTATGCTGCTTGGAGGTGTTGCAGGTGCCTATTTCAATGTGCTGACAAATACTATGGTGATTACACTCATCTGTTCCTTCTTTGTAACCTGGATCGGGCTCCCGGTAATATATATATGGTTAACACAAATAATTGATCGCCTTCGTGGAGGAAAACCCGAAAAAATAAAGCTTACAAAAACGAGACCCTGGGTCGGGTTTTTTCTGAAGAGACCTTATATAAGTATACTGGTAATACTAGTTCTTCTTGGATCAATTATATACATACTCCCAAGACTTGAAACAGGGTTCCTTCCCGAGATGGATGAAGGATCAATTGTTCTTGATTATAAAGCTCCGCCGGGAACATCACTGGAGGAGACCAACAGGATGCTGGCAGAAGTTGAAAAAATAATTGTAAAAGTTCCTGAGGTTACAACATACTCCCGCAGGACAGGCGCTCAGATGGGATTTTTTATTACCGAACCTAACGACGGAGATTATCTTATACAATTAAAAGATAAAAGAAAGAGAAGTACTGTTGAGGTAATCGATGATATCAGGAAAAGAATAAGAGCAACTCAGCCTGCGCTTGAGATAGATTTCGGACAGGTGATAGGTGATATGCTTGGAGATCTCATGGCATCGGTTCAGCCTATCGAGATCAAGATCTTTGGCAGCGATAAGTATATATTAAATCAGCTTGCTAAACAGGTTACAGAGGAGGTTGAAAAGATTAATGGAGTCGAAGATGTATTTGACGGAATAATTATTGCAGGTCCGTCAATAGATGTTGTTCCTGATCAGGAGAAACTTGCCCAGTATAACTTATCCCCCTCATCTTTTCAATATCAGCTTCAGACAATGGTGGAGGGTAATTTAATTGGCAGTATTCTTGAAAAAGAGCAGATGACCGGGGTGAGGATGATTTATCCCAAAAGCACTAAAAACAGTTTCGAGAATCTAAAAAGCCAATATGTATTCATGCCTGATGGAAAACTTATACCCCTTGCAAAACTGGCTTCTTTCAGACTTAAAGAAGGAGTAGCTGAGATTAACAGGGATAATCTTAAATCTGTTTCGATTGTTACTGCCAGGCTTAACAACAGGGACCTTGGAAGCGCTATGAAAGAGATACAGAGAGTTATTAATTCGAAAGTATTCCTTCCCCAGGGTTATAATATTGAATATGGAGGTGAATATGCCGATCAGCAAAAATCGTTCAAAGAACTTCTAATGATCCTTATATTGTCGAGCCTGCTGGTATTCTCCCTGATACTATTCCTTTTCAAAGATTTCAGGGCTGCCTTATCTATACTTTTTATCGCAGTACTCGGATTATCGGGAAGTCTGATAGCACTATTCGTAACAAATACACCTCTGAATGTAGGAAGTTATACGGGACTCATAATGATTGTCGGAATTATAGGTGAAAATTCAATATTCACCTTTCAACAATACATGACAAACAGGGAAAAAGGTTCCGTATACGAATCGCTTGTATTTGCAATATCTACCCGGTTAAGACCAAAGCTGATGACAGCATTGGGAGCAATCATTGCCCTGATGCCTCTGGCTCTTGGTATCGGAACCGGAGCACAGATGCATCAGCCTCTTGCTATTGCTGTGATTGGCGGTTTTGTTATCGCATTACCTCTACTTCTTGTAATTTTACCAACATTTTTGTACATCTTGTACAGAAAGGATGACAAGAAGCAGCTCGAAAGTGACTAAAAGAGAAAAATCATAATTATCTTTGCCTTCAAACTTCAGGGTATGGATAAAATATCAGAAAAGATAAAAGGCAAGGCAGGATTCATTATTGATATGGACGGGGTTATTTACCATGGAAACAGGTTGCTGCCGGGAGTAAAAGATTTTGTAAAATGGCTTGAAGATTCGGGAAAGAAGTACCTTTTCCTTACCAATTCAAGTGAAAGAACACCAAAAGAACTTCACGAAAAGCTTAAACGACTTGGTATAAATGCTGGCGAAGAGCATTTCTATACCAGTGCCCTGGCCACTGCCAGCTTCCTGGCAAGCCAGACCCCCAACGGAAGTGCTTATGTTATTGGCGATGCAGGGTTAATTCATGCTCTGTATAGCGCAGGCTATTCTGTTAATAATGTAAATCCCGACTATGTTGTTGTCGGCGACACACACGGATATAATTTTGAAAAGATAGAACTGGCTATTAATCTTGTAAACAAGGGAGCCAAATTAATAGGAACAAATCCCGACATCAGTGGACCCATTGAAGACGGAATTACACCTTCGACGAAGGCTCTTATTTCACCAATTGAGATTGTAGCCGGGAAGAAAGCATATTATGTTGGAAAACCGAATCCGCTGATGATGAGAATTGCACTCAAGAGGCTTGGAGTTAAGAGAGAAGATACTATAGTTATAGGTGACAGAATGGATACTGACATTCGATGCGGCCTTGAAGCGGAGATTGACACTTTACTTGTTTTAAGCGGGATTACATCAAAAAATGAAATCGACAATTTCCCATACAGGCCACGGTATGTGCTTAACGGCGTAATTGATCTTGTATAAAATATTAGTATGAACCCTATTTCAAAATACAAAAAAGAGCGGAAAGAGGTTGCCCGGTTTATGAGGCGACTTTACGAACGTGGACTCACATCTACATCAGGAGGTAATATCAGCCTTAAGATAAGCGATGATATTATCCTGATAACTCCTTCTGCAACTGATAAAGGATTTATGAAATGGAAAGAGGTTGGAATAATGAATATTGTGGGAGAAAATCTGACACCTGATCTTAAACCCTCTATCGAGTCCGAGATGCATCTCTCTATCTACAGAAAGAAAAAAGAAGTTACTGCTATAGTACATGCGCACCCGGTTTTTGCTTCCTGCTTCACTGCTATTAAGTTAAATATCAACACTACTCTTACAGCTGAAGCACGTGCAATTCTTGGAGAACCACTGTTGGTACCATATGCACTTATGGGTACAAAAGAGCTGGCAAGTGTTGCTTCTGAAAATATATTACTTTCTGACATTCTGCTCCTTGAAAATCATGGTGTACTTACTACAGGATCAAATCTTCTGCAAGCATTTGATAAAATTGAAGTTCTCGAAAATGCTGCCAAAATGACCCTGATAGCAGAACTGATAAAGAAGAAAAGCCCTTTAACCAAATCGAGGATCCTCGAAATAGAAAAAATCTTCAGATGATAAAAGGGGTACTCTTCGATATGGATGGTGTTCTGGTTGATTCTGAGCGGTTTATCTCCAAAGCGGCCATAATGATGTTTGAGGAACTGGGATTGAAAGTCACTCCTGAAGATTTTCACCCTTTTACAGGGATGGGGGAAAACCGATACATAGGCAGTGTAGCCAATAAGTATGGAATCAGTATTGATATTGAAAAAGCTAAAGCAAGAACATACTTGATATATGGTGAAATAGTCAGGGGGAAATTAGCCCCACTCCCCGGGGCCCTGGAATTTGTTGAAAGATGCAGAAAGAGAGGATTCAAACTTGCCCTGGCAACAAGCGCCGACATGGTAAAGATGAATATTAATCTAAGGGAAATAGGACTTCCGCCTGTTTCGTTTCATTCAGTAATTACCGGGCAAGATGTCATAAATAAAAAACCTTCTCCTGATATTTACTTAAAAGCATCAGAAAAGATTGGTCTGAAGCCACAGGAATGCCTGGTGGTTGAAGATGCAGTCAGTGGTATTAAAGCCGGAAAAGATGCCGGCTGCAGATGCCTTGCCATAACTTCCTCATTCGATACTGCTGCTCTTCAGGATGCTGATTGGGTATGTAATTCTTTGCTTGAGGTTCCCGACGAGGTAATTAGCTGGTAAACTACTTGATATAATAATATGGAATACATAACATTGGGCCAATCAGACGTTAAAATCTCCAAACTGGCTTTCGGAGCCTGGGCAATTGGAGGATGGCTCTGGGGAGGTGCAGACCAAAAAGATGCAGTAAAAGCTATCGAAACTGCTATTGATAATGGAATGACCACAATTGATACCGCAGCTGTTTATGGTTTCGGACTGAGCGAGGAACTGACAGGAAAGGCAATTAAGGGTAAAAGATCCAAGGTACAGATTCTCACCAAATTCGGACTAACATGGAGTGAAAAAAAAGGAGCTTTCTATTTTTCTTCCGGGGATAATAACGGAAAAGATATCGATATCTACAGATATTCTTCAAAAGAAAAAGTAATAAATGAATGTGACCTGAGTCTCAGAAGGCTTGGTACTGATTATATTGACCTTTACCAGATGCACTGGCCCGACCCCACTACTCCTGTTTCAGAAACAATGGAAGCTCTTGAGCTACTCATTAAAAAAGGTAAGATAAGAGCAGGTGCAGTTTGTAATTATTCAGTAGAATTAATGAAAGAAGCAGGGAAAACATTCAAATTAGCCTCCAACCAGGTACCGTATAGCATGGTAAACAGGGCTATTGAGAACGATATTGTTCCATATTGTATTGATAAAAATATCGGGATACTGGCATATAGTCCTCTTCAGAGAGGCTTGCTAACAGGAAAGATAAAAAAAGAACATATATTTAGGGATGGAGATAGCAGGCCAACAACAACTTACTTCAAAGAGCCTAATTTCTCAAGAATTCTGAAGCTTAATGAACAATTAATGGAGATTACCTATGAACGTGAAATAACTCTTTCTCAACTGGTACTCAACTGGACCATTAACCAGCCAGGTATATCTTGCGCATTGGCAGGTGCAAGAAATGCAACCCAGGTACTGGATAATGTTAAGGCAGTCGATTTCAATTTAACAGAAGAAGAGATAAGAAGGATTTCTTACCTTCTTTCAGATCTTAAACTCATATCAGAAATATAGAAACTTAAATGAAACATTTTCTTGATGGATTTCCACCATATACTGTGTTGAAAAAAGAGATGAATGGCCGCTCCTGTCCTGAATATCGCGAAACTAACGGGCATATTCATACTCCATATTCTTTCAGTGCATTTCTGGATCTTGATACGGTTTTTAAAATGGCTGTTGAAGAAAAGATAGCTGTACTCGGGATAAACGATTTTTTTGTTACTGATGGTTACGACACATTCCATAAAGGATGCCTTAATAATAACATATTTCCACTTTTCAATATCGAATTTATCGGACTTATGGCGGAAGAACAGCAAAAGGGTATAAGGATAAATGACCCTCACAACCCCGGCAGGATATATTTCAGTGGAAAAGGGTTGGATTATCCTTTCCAGACAGGCTGGCTGCAAAAAAAACAACTAAAGAGCGTTATCAAGGAAACCCAGGTCCAGATAAAAGCTATGATAGCAAGGCTTAACGAATTGATTATTCCGGATCATCCTTCTCTTGTCCTGTCATATGAAAATATCAAAAAAGAACATGCTCATGAGATGGTACGGGAACGTCATATTGCCAAGGCTTTAAGGATACTGGCGATGGAGAATTTTTCAACACCCGAAGAACAAATACATTTCCTTGAAATGCTATACGATGGTAAAAAGTCGATGGCAGGCATGTCTGATACATCTGCGCTGGAAAACGAGATTCGGGCCTATCTGCTAAAGAGCGGAGGTGCTGCCTTCGTTGAAGAAGACGAAAGCGCATTTCTCGATATAAAAAAAATTATAAAAATCATCATTAAAGCTGGCGGAATACCATGTTACCCTGTACTACTGGATGATCCGTCGGGAAAATGCACCGAATTTGAGGCTGATCCGGAAAAACTACATCATTCCCTGCTTAAACTTGGAGTAGATTGCATTGAACTGATACCAGGAAGAAATGATATAAATAAACTGAGGGACTTTGTTGAGCTTTTTAACAAAAAAGGGTATATTATAACCTTTGGCACTGAACATAATACTCCTGAACTGATCCCGCTCACAGTTACAGCCAGAGATAATGCACCTCTTGATGAATCGTTAAAAAAAACAGCATGGGAAGGTGTCTGTGTAATTGCTGCACACCAGTATCTGAGAGCCGATGGAAGACAGGGATATGTGCTTCCGGATGGTACTCATAGTGTCACGCAAAGAAGAGATCTGATCAATCTCGGACAATTAGTCATAGAATATTTCCTAAATAAATATCAGCATGAAACCGGAAATAAATGAACTTATTGAGATTTCGAAGTATTACGGTGACAATAAGGATTTTGTTATTGCAGGTGGAGGAAATACATCTTTTAAAGATGATAAGACCATCTGGATAAAGGCAAGCGGACAGACCCTGGCAGAAATTACCGAAGACGGACTTGTGGCTTTAAGCCGACAGAAACTTCATATAATATCATCGAGCATTTATTCGGAAGATCCTGCTACAAGAGAAGAACAGGTCAAAATGGATATTATCCTAAGCATAACCGATTCCGATAAGAGCAAGCGACCTTCAGTAGAAACTTCCCTCCACGAATTAATTCAGTACAAGTATGTAGTTCACCTCCATCCTTCGAAAATTAACGGAATACTATGCAGCAGAAATGCCAGGACTTTGATTCACACCATATTTGGAGATCTGGTGCTGTTTGTTCCATACACTGATCCCGGATATACTCTTTTTAAGAAGCTTGAAACAGATATAATTGCTTATCGTGGAAAATTCAATTACGACCCGCATATTATCTTTCTCGAGAATCATGGTGTATTTGTAAGTGCTGATTCGACAGGTGAGATCAGAAAAACCTACGACGAAATCAACCATTACATTGAAACACAGATACCTGTGCTGCCTGAAATTACGCCGCTTCCGTATAATCCATTGCTTAATAATGTTTTACCCGGAATAAGGATGCTTCTTTCCGGTGAACAAGCCGGAGTAATAAGGTTCAGACATAATTCACTGATTGAAAAATTTTATCATAACCAACAGGAGTTTCACAAGATATCACTCCCGCTTACACCGGATATAATTGTCTATTGCAAGACAAGATATTTATTTATTGAGCAGGTCTCAAGCGCAGAGAAGATCCTGGATTCTTTCAAATACCAGTTACCTCATTTCTTAAGCGAATACGGATATTCCCCGAAAATCTTCATAATCAAGGATATGGGAGTATTTGCTGTTGCAGAAAATTACTACGCAGCCGAAACAGCTCTTGATGTTTATGAAGATCTTATCAAAATCAGTTTCTATGCTTCGCAATGCGGAGGCGTTAAGTTTCTCACCCCCGAGCAGGTGTCATTCATCGATCAGTGGGAAGTTGAGAATTACCGCAGAAAAGTGGCATCTTCAACGGGTCGTGCTAACAAACTAAATAATAAAATTGCCATAGTTACTGGTGGCGCCCAGGGATTCGGAGCAGGAATTGCTGAGTCATTTTTTGCTTTGAATATGAATATTGTCATAGCTGATCTTAATGAAGAGAAAGGTAGTGGTCTGGTTTCGAGGCTCTCATCAAAGAAGTCAGCCAATAAGGCTCTATTTGTAAAAACGGATGTTGCTGACCCTGTTTCTGTAAAGGATTTGATCGTAGCAACAGTAAGAGAATTCGGAGGACTTGATATTATGGTAAGCAATGCGGGTATTCTCAGGGCCGGGGGCCTTGACGAGATGGACCCTGACATATTCTCAAAAACCACAGATGTTAACTATACCGGGTATTTTCATTGTACCAAGTATGCCTCGGAGGTTATGAAACTGCAGTACCAGGAGAAACCTGAATATTTTACAGATATTATCCAGATCAATTCAAAATCGGGGTTGAGAGGCAGCAACAGAAACTTTGCCTATGCCGGGGCCAAATTTGGAGGGATTGGCCTTACACAATCGTTCGCCATGGAACTTGCTCCGTACAGGATAAAGGTCAATTCAATTTGTCCTGGCAATTACTATGAAGGTCCGCTCTGGTCCGATCCACATAACGGATTATTCCTTCAGTATCTTAAAACAGGGAAGGTGCCGGGCGCAAAGACAATTGATGATGTAAGAAAATTCTATGAAGAGCAGGTACCCCTAAAACGAGGCTGCAGGCTTGAAGATGTAATGAAAGCCCTGTTATATATAATTGACCAGGAGTATGAAACAGGTCAGGCTGTTCCTGTTACCGGCGGACAGGTGATGCTTGGGTAGGCGGAAGGCGGAAGGCTGTAGGCTGTAGGCTGAAGGCGGTAGACAGAGGGCGGCATAAAGTTTAAAGCTAAAGATTGCTTCGTCGCTTTGCTCCTCGCAATGACAGATTATATAAGTTAGATCCCCTAACTGGGAGGGGCAAGGGGTGGGTAATTATTGCACAAAATGAAAATTATATATGAAAACAAAAGCAGTAAGGATATACGGGAAGAAAGATCTCCGGCTTGATGAATTTACATTGCCTGATATAAGAGAGGATGAGATATTTGCTCATGTAATCTCAGATAGCATCTGTATGTCGTCGCATAAAGCAGCCCTGCAGGGCGCTGACCATAAACGTGTTCCTGATGATATACATATTAACCCTACAATAATAGGTCATGAATTTGCAGGTACCATTGTTGAAGTTGGTAAAAAGTGGCAGCACAAATTCCACAAAGGTCAAAAATTCTCCATACAGCCGGCTATGAGCAAAATGGGCACACTTGATGCTCCTGGTTATTCCTACCGGTATATCGGGGGTGATGCAACTTATATAATAATACCGGCTATAGTTATGGAAGCCGATTGCCTTTTGCCCTACGATGGAGAAGCCTTTTTCCCTGCTTCCCTGTCAGAGCCGATGTCGTGCATTGTCGGGGCTTTTCATGCCAGTTATCATGTTCATCCTGGAACATATATTCATGATATGGGAATAAAGGAGGGAGGAAATATGGCAATTCTGGCAGGAGTTGGCCCGATGGGCCTGGGTGCAATTGATTATGCATTGCACCAGGATCGTAAACCGGAATTGCTGGTTGTTACAGATATTGATGAAAACCGCCTGTCAAGAGCTGCATGTCTTTTTACGCCTAAACATGCGGCTAAAGAAGGTATCAGGCTGATCTATGTCAACACTGGAAATAAAAAAGATCCGGCCGGGCATTTACGTGATATTACAGAAGGCAAAGGGTTTGATGATGTTTTTGTTTTTGCTCCGGTTAAACCTGTTATTGAACAGGGAGACGCTATACTTGGTTTTGATGGGTGTCTCAACTTTTTTGCCGGACCTGTAAACCCTGAATTTAGAGCTGAATTCAATTTTTACAATGTCCATTATGCATTCACTCATATTGTTGGCACCTCAGGCGGGAATACTGATGACATGAAGGAGTCGTTAAAGCTGATGGCTGAAGGGAGGATCAATCCGGCGGTAATGATCACTCATGTTGGAGGACTGGATGCAGTGGTTGATACAACATTGAATCTCCCCCGCATCGCGGGAGGTAAAAAACTCATATACACCAATATTTCTATGCCTCTTGTATCGCTTTACGACCTTGGGGAATTAAGTAGGACCGGTAAATTATACAAAGAACTCAACGAAATAGTGTCCAATAACGATTATATCTGGTCACTCGAAGCTGAGAAATATCTCCTGGAAAATGCAAAGCCAATATGAAAAATATTACCATTAACCGCAAAGGCCGCCTTATTTTCTTTTAATAAGCTTTTCTGCGAATTCTTCAGATATATAATTCTCATAACTCATACACACATGAGTTGCAAACGCAACTGCAGTACTTATTATTTCTGACCACTCCTTTTCTGAAAGCTGTTCCAGCTGGTCATTCTTAATATTATTGCGGTATATTGAAGTAAGCATGCCTGCATTGAAATTATCACCGGCACCAATGGTACTTACCGGTGTGATTTTTTGTACCGGAAATTTACCTGAAAATGAGGTTGTGCGAACAAATACTCCTTCAGTGTTTGCGGTATATACCAGACACCTGCAATAATCTCTTGCCACTTTCCAGGCATCATCAGGAGAGTTGGTACCGAAAATATTGAAAAAATCCTCATCTGATCCCCGCAGCAGGCTTGTCATCTTCATATTTTCAATTATAAGTGGTTTGAGGGTATTCAGCTCTGAGACATGGGTCGGCCGGAAATTTGGATCATATAATATTAGTGCGCCATTATCTTTTGCCTGGGTGATAAATTTTTTGAATTTCTCTCTGATCTCGGGCCATATGGCATAAAATGAACCACATTGAACAATATCATCCTTCATTATCACTGGGAATTCTATATCAAGACGTTTTTCCGGAAAATCTTTATAGAAGGTATAATGAGCATCGTTTTTGGCATCAAGGAATGCTAGCGCCAGGGAAGTGCTGCCATTCTTAAACCGGTGAACAGATGATGAATCCACTCCGTTCTCATTAAGAAAATTGTCTATCAGTTTTCCCACATCATCCTGGCCATATTCACTTATAAAAGACACAGGTAAATTCATTCGTCCCATCGATACAACGCTGTTTAATACAGAGCCACCTGCTTTTGCTGCCTGAGGTTTATTCTCCTTAAAAATGATGTCGAGTACCGTTTCGCCTATTCCGTAAATTTTCCTCATCAGAATTATTAATTTATTATGCTATATGGGGTGAATATACAAATTATTTTGGAATGGCACAAGGGCACAATGGCGCAATGGCTCAAGGCTTTGAAGACAGCGGACTCAGAGAGAGGAGACTTTGTGAAACTCTGTGAATAACTCTGTGTTCCCGATAGCCATCGGGATCAGTGGTTAATTCATATATTTGTCTTTACCAAAAGACAGTATTATGAAAGCAATGATGCTTACCGGGATAAGGCGGATGGAAATGAGAGACATTCCGGAGCCGATGATCGTCAATGAAACTGATGTTAAAATTAAGATGTCAGTAGTTGGGGTATGCGGTTCGGATATCCATTATTATACCCAGGGACAGATCGGTTCACAGAAGGTTGAATATCCTTTCACAGTCGGTCACGAAGGCGCAGGAATAGTTATTGAAATTGGTAAGGCAGTGAAAAATGTAAAACCGGGCGATCAAATTGCAATTGATCCTGCTATGCCATGCTGGGAATGTGATCAATGCAAATCCGGGAGACACCATACCTGCAGGAAGCTTAAGTTTCTCGGTTGTCCGGGACAGGCAGAAGGATGTCTTATGGAATATATTGTTATGCCTGAAACAAGTTGTTTTCCCCTTGCAGGTAACCTGACGCCCGATCATGGTTCAATCTCAGAACCGCTTGCAATCGGGGTCTATGCTGTAAAAAAGTCAGGAGGAACAGGTGATCTGAATATTGGAATTTTGGGATATGGTCCTATTGGGATGAGTGTAATGCTTGCAGCCAGGGCACAGCGCGCAGGTAATATATTCGTTACCGATAAAATAGATGAGCGACTGGCTATATCACAAAAAGAAGGTTCCTGTCTGACAGGAAACCCTCTAAAAGAAGATATTGTGAAGAAGATCCTGAACGCTGAAGCATCAGGACTTGATGTCATTTTTGAATGTTGTGGTCAGCAGGATGCCTTCGATCAGGCTGTTGCCCTGCTTAAACCGGGAGGGAAACTAATCGTAGCAGGCATTCCGGAATTCGATCGCTGGTCGATGGATGTGGAGAATTCCCGTCGGAAAGAAATATCGCTTCAGTTTATCAGACGACAGGTCGATTGTACGGGCCCGGCTATTGAAATGATGAAAAATGGAAAGATAAATGTTGGTAACATGGTAACCCATCGATTTCCTTTCACTAAAGCAAAGGATGCATTCGATCTTGTTTCGGGTTATAAAGATGGCGTGATGAAGGCGATGATTGATTTTTGATATGGTCATGACATTTATTAAAAAGTTTTTTGCAATTTGTAAAGTCCTCTATAATTCGTAATTTACAATAGCTAAAACTAAATAATCATGAACAAAAAAAATTTACTCCTGGCAACCTTTATTCTGGGTTGTGTTTTCGCTTATGCTCAAAAAGTTGGTTCATCATCAGAATATATAAAGGCACTTACTCCGGAATGGAAAGGTGAACGATTTGCAGACGGAAGACCTAAAGTACCGGATGCAATTCTTGAAAGACTGAAAAACATATCTATTGAAGAAGCCTGGGGTGTACTGCGCAATAAAGGGTTCATGAACCAGTTCGAAGGTAACTGGACCATTATCAAACCCGATGAGGTGATGACCGGCCGCGTTGTAACTGCACAGTATATGCCATTGAGGCCTGATCTGGAAAAGTACATAAAAGAACAGGGTAAGCTTGAAAATCGTTCTCAACAGGGAGGCACCAATTCATGGCCGATAGATATACTTACAACTGGCGATGTCTATGTTGCCGATGGTTACGGGAAGATTGCCGATGGTACGCTGATTGGTGATAACCTTGGAAATTCGATATTTGCAAAATCACAGA
>Ga0315542_1000220_pt1 | contig 34263 bp, 27 predicted proteins | sample SalMarSW160120MG_FD_202541 | JGI IMG/M metagenome (GOLD analysis project Ga0315542, IMG submission 202541) | Salt marsh sediment microbial communities from the Plum Island Ecosystem LTER, Massachusetts, United States - Salt Marsh Sediment SW1601-20 ...
GAGAGTGCCCCGGTGTGGAAATACCTCTGAACGAATAGTCCCCCACTTCTATCATGTCCCCTTCTTTCATAGGAGAGAAGTCTATCTTTCGCCCAGGCCCGTATCGAAAGCCCGGATGCCTCTCCTCAGCCTTTCGGAGTTCTTCTTCGGGAAAACCGTTTGCCACATAGAACCTCCGGAGAGCATCCACCCGAACCGCCCCCTTCCGAGCGATGGTCGTCGCGATGGCGGATTCTACTTCACTGAAGAAAATCTTCGACGTTTCTCGCGCCACCCTCCCCACCAGGCCGAGATGGTCCGCGTGCAGGTGGGTGATGAAAAAATCCGTCCTGTCCAAGTCCACCTGGAGCTTTCCAAGAGCGGAAAGGAGCGCTGTAAGGCACTTGTCTCGGTTCATGCCGGTGTCGACGATCAGGGCCCGGTCAGGACCCTTGATAAGATAAGCATTCGTCGCTTTCAAAGGACTTTCGGGAAGCGGAACTTCGATCTTGTATAAGTTGGAAAGTATTTGTTCCATTACGAATTCTATCTGGACTTGTGGACCTGGGTCCGTAATCAAAATAGTGTCCATCCATTCAAAGAAAGATCATGAAGCGCAATATACATTGATTTTGTCATAGACGGGGTGTCATCGTTTCCGACAGAACCAGAATAAAAAGGCCCCCGCGGCAACCATGATGCTACACAACACCTGGCCCATGGTGAAAGGGCCGATGACAAAACCCATTTGGGGATCGGGCTGTCTGAAAAATTCCAGAAAAAAGCGGAAGGTCCCGTATCCCACCAGAAAGGCAGCCATCAGAAAACCATGCGGGCGTCGCTTCCTGCTCAACCAGAGCAGGATGAAGAACAGGACCACTCCCTCGAAAAAGGCCTCATAAAGCTGGGAAGGGTGCCGCCGGAGGTCTCCTGCTCCTGGAAAAACCATGCCCCACGGCACGGATGTCACTCTTCCGTACAATTCTCCGTTTATGAAATTGCCGATCCTGCCGAAAAAGAGCCCCAGAGGCGCCGCCATGGCCCCCAGGTCTGCAATCATCAGGAGCGATTTCTGCCGTCTGCGTGCGTATATCCACCCGGCGAAGGCAGCCCCTGCCAGACCGCCGTGAAATGACATGCCACCTTCCCAGACCGCCAGAATCTTCAGCGGTTCATGAATATAGTACGAAAAGTTGTAGATGAGGCAGTACCCGAGCCGCGCACCCACTACCAGACCGGCCATGCAGTAATAGAGGAGATCCACCACCTCATCTTTCTTGAGGCGATACTGTCTCCGCTGGGAGATCTTCCTGATGAGGAGATATCCCAAGACAAACCCCACCACGTACATGAGCCCGTACCAGCGTATGGCCAGCGGGCCCACATGGATCAGGACGGGATCGATATGGGGGTATTGCATATCCTTCTCCTCATGTTTCCGGCTCCTGCATTCTCTGTATCGCCGGTATCTGGTGCGTACAGCTCCTTTCGGAAGCGTCCAAAAGCCGACATCTCTCGGCCAGGATCTGTATTATTACCAGATTTTGGAACATATCAAAGAAATTTCACGTTGTGATCCACCTGACCACCTCTTCTTTTCCAGGAACTTTGCCCACGCATTTCACTTCACCATTCACTATGACGGCAGGCGTCATGAAGACCCCTGCTTTGGCAATTTCCATGGTGTCCTTCACCTTCGTAACCTCAGCCTCCACTCCAGCCTCGATCACTGCCTGGCGAACGACTTCTTCAGTTTTTTGACACTTCGGACACCCGGGTCCCAGTACTTTTATTTCCATTATTCCATCCCCCTATCATTTGTCATGCTTGATTATTTCACCGCTCGCTTGTCCCGTTCGCGGGGCTTCGCTCAAGACGCAAAACAACGTTTAGCTGGACAGGAATTACTAAATCCATCTGATGCTGCATTCGGCCGGGCATCCGGACGGGCCGGATGATCTTGTAACTCCTGTAGATCCTGTCTAAACATACAGTCGGCGCGACCGATTATACGACTTACCCGGCGGCCCAGCCATAGCACATCCCGGCGATGGTGGACAGCACCACGATGATCATGCAGAACACAGCGGTCTTCTTCACTCCCATAACCCCGCCGATAACCAGCATGTTGGGCAATGAAAGGGCAGGCCCTGCCAGCAACAGGGAGAGGGCAGGCCCCTTGCCCATGCCCGCTCCCATAAGTCCCTGCAAAATGGGGACCTCAGTGAGCGTCGCAAAATACATGAGTGCACCCGAAATCGAGGCAAACAGGTTTGCCCACAGAGAATTTCCTCCCACGAGCGTCTGAATATAGTGCTCCGGGATCAGTGCCGCATGTCCTGGCCTCCCCAGCATGAATCCTGCGACCAGGACCCCGGCGCCCAGGAGCGGGAAAATCTGTTTCATGAACCCCCAGGTGGATTGAACCCAGGTGACCCGTTCCTCCTTGATGTACCATGCCTTGAGCATGAAACCGAGCATGACAATGAGACCGACGGTGATATACCACTTGGCCGCAAATAGGGCGGGCCAGAGACCTGCTGAACCCGGCGCAGGACGGGCAAAGGCTGCAAAAATGAGAATCAGGACCATGACAAGCATGAAAAGGGAGTCCTGCAGGAGCGTGCGTCCTCTTTCCATCTCATCCGGCAGGTATATCTGTCCCGCTGAGCGGGCCGCATCATCCTTCCGGAAGAAAAACGCCATGAGAAGCCCGGTGATGACGGCAAAGAGAACCGCACCCACGGCCCTGGCCGCCCCAAGCTGCCATCCCAGGACCCTTGCGGTGAGTACGATCGCAAGGACGTTGATGGCAGGCCCGGAATAGAGGAACGCGGTGGCAGGCCCGATTCCGGCGCCCCTGGTATAGATTCCCGCAAAGAGCGGCAGGACCGTGCAGGAACACACGGCAAGGATGCTCCCGGAAACAGATGCCACTGAATAGGAAAGCACCTTTTTGGCCGTGGCGCCGAAATATTTCAGGACGGATGCCTGGGAAACAAACGCGGAAATGGCGCCGGCAATGAAAAACGCGGGTATCAGGCAGGTCAGCACGTGCCTGCGTGCATATTCCTGCAGCATCATGAATGCCTCAAGGCCTGACTGACGGATAGTGGGACTTGCCCAGGGGATGTAATAGCACCCGGCAAATATAAGAATAATAAGCAGTAATTTCCACCTCTCCTTCATTGTCTTCCCCTTCTTATATATTTCCGAATAGTAATATTTTACACGCAAAAAAAATTCACTAATCCATATCTTCTTTCAGCCGTATGTCAAAGCCCCTTCCATTTCCCCATCTCTGGATGAGCCAGCCGTTTTCACGGGCCTTTTCCAGACGGGTCCGGTGATTACCGTCGTTCCCCTGTTCCTGGGCAATATAGGTCAGGCAGCAGAAATAGTGCCACCCACTATAGCCGCCAAATGGTGTTTCATCGTCCGGTCGCACCCAGGCCTTCAGTCCCCTGGCGATCTGGCGGTCCACCGGCGCCACCACATGGTATTTCGAGGCATCCGGCGCAATCCCGATAAATCCCTCGTTCCCGCAACTGTCCGAGAGCGTCGCCCTGAATAAGTCTGACATTCTGATTACCAGCTCCGTCCTCATCACATTCCCGTCTCCTTTGCGAGAGTCCACTTCTTCAGGCATGAGAAGTATCTCCTTTGGTAATCTCACAGAGAATGCCTCCATTCCCGCACTGCACGGTTTCGAACTGGAGGATAGGATGATCGATCGCAAATCGATCATGAAGATCACGGCGAATCGTTTGCGCAAGTGTTTCCGTATCACTCACGAGCTGGTCCGCTACCTGGACATGGCAGGAAAAGGCTATGCTGGAGGAACTCACATTCCACGCATGAAGATAGTGCACCCCCAACACTCCCGGGATACTCTCCAGGTAATCCCTGATCTCCTGGATATCCATCCCCCGGGGAGTGGCGTTCATCAGGATACCGGTGGCCTCTTTCAGGATAGACCAGCAATTCTTCAGGACAAAAAGCACAATAACCAGTGACAACAGGGGATCCAGCCAGTACCACGGCCTGAAAAGCAGGAGAATTCCGTTTACAAGCACCACCACTGAAGTCAGGAAATCACCTATCATGTGCAGAAATGCCCCGCGCACGTTCAGATTTTCTTTTGACCCGCGGTGGAGCAACAAAGCGGAAAAGCCATTTCCCAGTATCCCGACGCACGCCAGCCAGACAACGACCCTGCCGATGACGATCTGGGAATGCTGGAATCGCACAATAGCCTCATACACAATGAAGAAGCATGCCCCGACCAGGATGACCACGTTAATAACCGCGGCCATGACCTCAACGCGCCGGTACCCGAAAGTATTGCGGATCGAGGCCCCTCTTCTGCCGATCAGGTGTGCGAAATAAGTGATCAGAATGGCCGCGAAGTCGCTGAAATTATGAGCGGCATCGGACACAAGGGCCATGCTGTTTGCGTACACTCCTCCAATCACCTGCGCTACAGGGATTACCAGATTCAGCACAAGCGTTATGAGAAGCCTGGTCCCGTTTGTACTCTCAATATCATTATATTGATGATCACCGGAACCGCCTTCGTACTCATGCACATGGGCTGAACCGCGTTGATTTAGAGCAGTTTGTCCGTGCGGTCGGTATGCGCACATTTTGCTTTCCTTTTCCGTCTTGCGTACTTTTCCTCTCTTTGCCCTTTGCTGGTACACCTCAGCACCTCCGGTATCCTGCCCGCTTCTTCTTCCGTAAGAAGCGCCTTGAAATGCGGAAATGCCGAGCTTGCTTATATTCTCATGCGGCAATATCGATACGGGCAAAAAATCACTTTTTGCAGATATCCTCCCGCTTGATCATGGGCAGTTCTTTTTTTAACCGCGCGATCTCCGGCTCGTCTTCGAGCCAGTGCCGCAGATTCCCGAGCAGGCTCGCCACATATGGGTTCCTGCCTCCGTCCGTGAGGTGGTAATTTACCCAAAGGCCGTCTTTCTGATACCCTACGAAGCCTGCTTCCTCGAGAATTTTCAGGTGCTTTGATACGGTTGGCTGAGCAACCTCCAGGGCCGCCTGCATCTCGCACACGCACATGCTCTTGTGTTGGAGCATCTTGACGATTTTGACCCGGTTGGGGTCAGAAACGGCCTTTACCGCTTGTATGAATTCTTTCATGGAACTCCCTTGCTGTTTCCGGAGACTGAAGGAATCCTTCATCGTCTCCTGCGTCGATGGAAAAATGGAGTGTACCGGCCGTCACAGTATACCGGCACAGGTATCGCATGTTCGATCCCTTTTCTTCAGGGAACATTGCGTTCCGACGGATATGGATGCCATCTCGCGCCTGTTCCTTATAATCCGGCTTATAAAAGGTTGGCTGCCGGCTGAAACACGCCTGAAGACCCATATGCCGACAACAATTCCCATGAGCAGGCCGCCCGCCGGGAGCCCGATCCAGACGGCCGGTCCTCCAGAAAAACCGCCAGCGAGTATGAGCGCAGTGCCCATACCGAGTATCGCGGCCACAACGGGAATTCCCAGCAATGCACCGGCATTCCTCTTGAGTACGCCCTTCTCACGATTAATTAAAACCCAGTCGCCTGCTTCAGCTCCTGCCCTGTTCTCCACATCAATGCGTATGGTGGAGCCGCCGGTCGCACAGTGGCAGAACCTGCTGTTGACTTCCTCCGGCACTCCCGGCACAGTCGAATTCCCGGGTTGAATAATGACTTCAGCCCTCCCCTTGCCTTTCAGGCCGGCCACAAGTCCTTCATATGCCGCCATGGTGTTCACCCTCCCTTCCCGCCTTCCAAGGTTTCCCTGCATCACCTTTGCACGGATCCGGGTCCACTCCCGCTGACGCCACCGCGCGTCATCAAATCTTTATCCATGGTCTTATATATTTCTTATTAGTAATATAATTGGCCATTCTTCGCTTGTCAACGAGTAAATAAGAAAAGCCACCAGTTCATAATCTCCATGGAAAAGATCCCGGGACAAGAGATGGAATCACAGGTTTTTTCTTGACGTTATACCCGCTACGCCTTAAAAAAAACACTGATACCGGTTTCAATAATTCGTCTCGCAAACTCTTGAAGGAGTGAAGATTATGCAACAGGAAGTCTATTCTATTTGTTTCATGTGTTCTATCCGCTGCCCCATCAGATGCGTTGTAGAAAATGACGACGTCAAATGGATCGAAGGGAATCCGCACGTGGCCGGGATTGAAGGGAGTCTTTGTCCCCGCGGTTCTGCGGGGATTGCCCTGTTGAAGGACCATGAACGTGTCCAGGCACCCATGATCAGGACCGGTCCGAGAGGATCAGGAAAGTGGAAAAGAGCCACGTGGGACGAGGCCCTGGATTATGTGGGAGAAAAACTGAAGGAGATCATCGAGAAATACGGGGGGCACAGTGTGCTCCTTGGAGAACGCACGCAGTTGAGTACCCATGTGAGCAAGACATTCCTTCGGGCCATCGGGTCGCCCAACCACTTCACCCACGATGCCATATGCAAAGGATCGGTCAATACGGCGTGCCGGTCTCTTTTCGGATACACGGACGCCCAGATGAGCACGGACCTAGGCAACGCCAGACATATTGTCATGTATGGACACAACCTCCTGGAATCCATTGAGGTAAAGCCGGTCAACAACATGATGTCGGCCCTGGGAAAAGGGGCCAGGCTCACCTACATTGATCCCAGAGTGACCGTGACCGCAACAAAAGCCCATCGCTACTGGATGATCAGGCCCAATACCGATCTCGCCCTCAATTACGCCCTAATGCATATCATCATCAAGGAGCGGCTGTATGATAAGAAATACGTGGATCGCTGGGTCCTGGGATTCCAGGAACTGCAGGCGTTCGTCCAGCCGTATACCCCTGAGTGGGCGGAAAAAGAGACCGGGATTCCCGCAGAAGAGATTGTGACGTTTGCCCGGGAAGTAAGCAGGGACAAACCGCACGTTATCTTCCACTTCGGGTATCGCGGGTCCAACCAGATTGAAGAGATTTATGTACGGCGATCCATCATGATCCTCAATTCACTGATGGGAAGCGTGGAAGCAAAGGGAGGGTTTTTCATCAAGAAAGGCCCGGGAGAAGTGGGAGGCAAAGCGGCCCGCAAGCTGACCGAACAAGAGTTCCCGAAAATAGACGTGCCGCGATTTGACAAGGTGGGGACATCAGATCTTCCATTGCCTGATCCGAATCACGGAGTCGGACAGATGCTCCCCAAGGCAATTCTGGAGGAGGACCCCTATCCGCTCAAGGCCCTTATTGCGTACCGGTTCGATCCGTTGATGTCCATCCCTGATACGAACCAGACGAGGAAGGCGCTGGACAAGCTGGACCTGATCGTCTCCATTGAGATCAACTACAGCGACATTGCCTGGTATTCGGATATCATTCTGCCCGAATCCATATACCTGGAACGCACTGATTGTCCCCGCCAGGCAAACGGGCTGAAACCACAGATATTCCTGAGAAAACAGGCAGTAACCCCCCGCTATGACACCCGTCCCGGTCCCATTATCCTGAAGCAGCTTGCCGAACGGCTTGGCCAAGGCAAGTATTTCCCGTACAACACCATGGAGGACCTGGTGAGATGGCAGCTGGAAGGGACGGGCTTCTCTCTGGAAGACTTTGAGAAAAAGGGATTTGTAGCTTATACGAATAAACAGATCTTCTGGGATAGAGAGGACGCGATCAAGTTCAAAACACCTTCGGGCAAGATCGAATTCGTCTCATCATTGCTTGAAGATGCAGGCTTTGCGTCCTTTCCTGCCTATGAACATATCGCTTCGCCTCCTGAAGACCAATTCAGGCTTGTGGTGGGTCGGTGCGCGCTGCACACTCATCATTCCACGCAAAACAATCCGTATCTGAACGAGATAGTACCCGAAAATACATTATGGATCAATGCCCGTCGTGCTGCGGACCTGGGGATAACTGACGGTGACTTGGTGGACGTGGCATCAAGACAGGGGTCCGGAACCATAAAGGTCTTTGTAACGGACCTTATTCATCCTGAGGCTGCCTTCATGCTCCATGGCTTCGGGCATCAGGCGGAAATGGCCAGTCGTTCTTTTAATAAAGGCGTCTCCGATGCCCTGCTCCAGGAAAATGTCTCTGATATGATTGGTGGCAGCCCTGCTTTTCACCACACGTTTGTGACCGTGAAACCTGCATAGGGATGCAATCTGCTGTCCAGGAGGAAAATAATGAGTAAGTATTATCTGTTTCAGGATGCCAAGAATTGTATCGGGTGTCACAGTTGTGAAGTGGCCTGCAAGAGCAATAAAGACCTCCCCGTAGGGCCGAAGGTTTGTCAGGTCTTGACCATCGGACCGAGGCTGGTGGACAATGTGCCCAAAGCAGCCTATATTTTCATGCCCTGTTTTCACTGTGAAGACCCCTGGTGCGTGGCGGCCTGTCCCACAGGGGCCATGCAGAAAAGGGCAAAGGACGGCATCGTGTTTGTGGATCATGACCTCTGTGTAGGCTGTAAGACCTGTATGTCTGCCTGCCCCTGGGGCGCTCCCCAATGGAACCCTGAAATTGGAAAAGTGGTGAAGTGCGATTACTGTATGGACCGGATCGATCAGGGCCTGAAACCTGCCTGTGTAACGGTCTGCACGACGCACTGTCTCCACTTCGAAACAACGGATAAGATTCAGCCTATTCGGAGAGAACGGTACGCGAAGGCTATGGCCGCCCTGGAGTGATAATGGAAAAAGGCACCTGCCCAGTCGCGGATAATGCGAGAACACTTGCCGGCATCCTGGCCGAAGGCCGTATTCCGGTTGCGCGCTGCAGGCAATGGACTGAGGATATCCTGAGCCTCATGAAGGATGTGGGTTCCGGGCGCGGGGGCGCGGAGCATCTTCCCGCCATGGAGGCCCTTGCAAAAAGGCTGCAACGGGAGGGAGGAAATGAGGATTGCGTTGCTCTGGGCAAAAGGCTCCTTTCAGAATTACAAACACATAGGGAAGTGTTTCTGAGCCATCTTGAAACCGCGAACTGTCCTCTTGGAGATTGCATCCAGCTCAGTCCTGCTCCCTGTCAGATGGCCTGCCCTGCCGGTATTGACGTTTCGGGGTACGTCACCCTGATCGGACAGGGCAGGGGCGATGAAGCTATCTCGTTGATTCGCAAAGACAATCCATTTCCCTGGGTCTGTGGGCTCGTATGCACGCATCCCTGCGAATTCATGTGCGTACGCGGCCGTATTGACAAGCCGATTGCCATAAAAGATCTGAAAGGTTTTGCCGCTGAACGGGCCATGTCCGAGGGAAAATATGCGAACCCTGACCGGGCCCCTGATAATGGCCGGAAGGTATGCATCATCGGCGCCGGTCCTGCCGGGCTGACCGCGGCCTATTACCTTGGACTCAAGGGATACCGGGTCACGGTAATTGAATCTCTTCCCATGGCGGGCGGAATGATGATGGTAGGCATTCCAAGATACCGACTTCCGCGGGAAGTTATTGACCGGGAAGTGGCCATGATAGAAGACCTGGGAGTAACATTTCGTTACAATACCCGGCTTGGAACAGACGTCACTCTTGACGATCTGAAACAGGAGGGATTCGAGGCATTTTTTCTCGCCATCGGCGCACACGCGTCTTTTAAAATGCGCGTCTCCGGTGAAGATGATTTTCCCGGAGTGGCAGACGCGATTGCTTTCCTGAAAAGGGTCGCCCTGGGCGATCATCATATGCCCGGGAAGAAGGTTGCGGTCATTGGGGGCGGAAATGTGGCCATGGACGCGGCGCGCACCTGTATTCGCCTGGGGTGCGAAGAGGTGACCGTTGTCTACCGACGGACCAGGAGCGACATGCCTGCCAATCCCGAAGAGGTTGAACAGGCGGAGGAAGAAGATATCAGGTTCAGTTTCCTCACGGTACCCATAGAAATAAGAGGCGGGGACGGTAAGATTTCCAGTCTCCGCTGCCTCAGGTCGGAATTGGGACCGGAAGACGAGAGCGGCAGGAGACGGCCCGTCCCGGTTGAAGGAAGCGATTTTTCGATTGACGTGGATGCGGTCATTCCTGCTATCGGTCAAACAATTGATAAATCAGGGCTTGAATCTCTGGATGCACTGCAATGGTCCAGGCGAAACACGATCAACGTGGATAGAGCGAGCATGGAAACCCCTGTGGAAGGTTTTTTCGCCGCCGGAGATGTTGTAACGGGGCCGGCAACAGTTGTGGAAGCTATCGGCGGCGGGAAACGAGCCGCCGAGGCCATTGACCGGTACTTTGAAGGGATCCCTCAACCCAAAATGCCGCCTGTCCCGGTACGCAGGCAGCATCTTGGTTTCCTGGAGGTGCCTGCTTCAACGAAGATGAGCCTGAGCAGACCGCAAATGCAAATGCTCGGGTATGACCGGCGGCGCACGACATTCCAACAGGTGGAGCTGGGTCTTTCTGAAAACAGCGCGAGAGAGGAAGCCCGCAGATGCCTGCGATGCGATATATGCGTCCGCTGCGGCAAATGTGTTGATATCTGCCGAAACAAGATGGGAGTCGATGCACTCCAGATGGGGTATCTTCATTTTGACAGGCCGGGTCACACGGATTTCCGGGTTGCTGCGGAAAGATGCATCCTGTGCGGGGCCTGTGCCGCTAATTGTCCAACCGGAGCCATGAAGATAGAGGACAGGAACCGAGAGCGGGTTCTGACCCTCTGCGGCACCATCCTCAACCATCTCGAACTTGAATATTGCCAGAGCTGCGGGGCCCCGCTCGGACCGGCAAGATATCATGACTTTATCAGGAAAAGAACAGGAGAAACCGCACTCTTAGCCGGGGCTGAACATCTCTGCATGACCTGTGCAAGAAAGGCGGCGGCAAGGGCCCACGGAGAAATAATGCCGCCGGTAGCTTGAAAAGGGACGCTTTACCTGTTCACGAGGGCTGCTGTCAGCAGTGCATCTCTCCCTGAGCGGGAGGCATCACGAAGCCCTCCCGAGGGAGAAAGCTTTTTTCAAGTGAAAGGAGTGACAACATGGCTTTTCGAAAAGGGCAACGGGTGGTTGTATTCAGGAAATCTCAAGATGAGAGCTGGCAGGAGTATATGGACAAACTCATCGGCGCCCACGGCATCATTACCGATCCTGATACCACCAAAAACGATCCGGATGCGCTCATTGAAGTAACCCTGGATGGAGAGGGGACCCACAGATTTCCCCAGGATTGTCTCCGCCCGCTGGAAGCATAGATCATGCTGTCCGACGGAGCAACTTCCTTGCCCGGGAATGCACGGGGCATCCCGGACGGCGTTAAAGCCGACTCGGACCCCGGTATTGAGTTAAGAAAAACGAAAGAGGAGACGGCTAATGAAACTCGGGGAAATCCTGTCTGAAGAAGCGAGGGTTTTTTTCTCTCTGGATGTCTCGCAGTCTGCCGAAGACGCTATCAGGCTGATGACCGAAAAACAGGTGAGCGCTGTAATCATTACTGGAAACGATGAGCCGGTCGGCATCTTTACTGAACGTGATGTGCTCCATTGTTATGTGCGATGCCAAGAAAAACCGTACAATGAGATCGCCCTGAAGGAGGCCATGACCAATAAGCTCATCGTTGGAAAACCGGAAGACGAGATTGAACAGGCGATTTCATTGATGGTCCAGGCCGATATCAGGCACCTGCCCATTGTTGAGGGGCCTGATATCATCGGGATGGTGTATATCTGTGATCTCCTCCATCATCAACTGGGGACGTTGAGCACTGAAATCCGCTATCTTGAGGAATATCTGAAAGACCTGCAGGAAGCGGTTACTGACTAGCCGGAAAAAGGGCATTACCTTGAAAAAAGTGCATATGGCTATTGATGAACGGTCCTGTGAAGTCGAAGAAGAGACGACCGTTCTCGAGGTCTTGAAACAAAATGGGATCAAGGTCCCGACGCTTTGTTACCACAAGGCCCTCAGGCCTATCGGGGCGTGCAAGCTCTGCGCGGTTGAAGTGACGGGCACGGCAGGAAAACCCAGAGTGATGCTCTCCTGTATCCTCAAGGCCAAAGAAGGTCTTGCAATAACGACAAATTCAGACCTTGTGAGGAAGGCGCGGGAAAACGCCATGCAAAGACTCCTCTCCCTGGCTCCGCAGGCGAAAATCCTGTTGCGGATTGCCGATGAATTTGACATCCCCACGGGTCCGATTCCCGACGGCTGTCTCCGGTGCCGCCTTTGTATCAGGGTATGCAAGGAGGTTGTAGGCGCAGGAGCCTTGAAGATGGAAAAGCGTGACGGAACCAGTTACGTAGCGCCCGTGGAGGGTCTCTGCATCGGGTGTGGAACGTGCGCCAACATCTGCCCTACCGGTACTATTCGTCTGGTGGACGAAGAAGGTATCAGAACCATAACCATTCGTGACGAGACAATCGGTATTCACCCTCTCATTCGGTGCGAGTCATGCGGCAGGTATTTTGCCTCTCAGAAGTTTCTGGCCCGCGTCTCAGAGGCGACATCACCGCATGTGGACGTAAAAGAACACCACAGATACTGCCCGACCTGCTCGAAACTTTTTTCGGATCGTGCAAGATCATCCTCGCGCTTCAAGCGGATGTGAGGCTCGGGATCCAATTATCTGTTTCAGAAAACGATGCCATTATGTTCTTCACAATCCTTTTTGTCGTTATTTCACTCTATCTTATTCTGACCCTTGTCTTCACGTATCTGGTTCACCAGATACCTCGCCAACCGGTGACAGATCTCCCGGACTGGGGGCATGTTACAGACACCTTCATTCCTGCCACGGATGGTGGAGCGCTGGAGGTGTGGCGGATTGAACCGGAAGGAGTATCAAGAGGCATTGTTCTCCTGGCCCACGGATGGAGCCGGAACAGGGACAGAATGGTGGGAAGGGCACGGGTATTCGGGCGCATGGGCTTCACCACCGTGCTCCACAGCGCCAGGGATCATGGGAATTCCTCCAGGCATTCCTTGATGAACGCCTTCCGGTTTGCAGAGGATATCGAGAGGGTCATGGACTGGATCAATGAGCCCGTGTTGCTCTACGGTCATTCCATAGGCGCCGCGGGTGCGGTCATCGCCGCCAGCAGAAAAACAGAACAGGTTCGTCTCCTCTTCCTGGAAGGATGTTACGCGCGCACCAGGGAGGCCATGTTCGCACTCTACCGTAATCAAAATCGCTTCTTCGGGCCTCTGCTGGCACCCATGGTCCTGCTCTGGATGGATATCTTCTACCGCTTCAGGCTCGATACGGTCAGTCCGGCGAGGCTGGCCCCGTCCATTGATTTTCCTGTCCTGATCATCCACGGCGGCAAGGACCAGAACTTTCCCCTCGATCATGCCTGGAGGCTCCGGGACAGTTTCCCGCCGGGCCGCGCCGAACTCTTTGTGTCCCTGGAAGCAGACCACAGCAGTGCCAGCCTGGACCCCGTGTATCCTAAAGCTGTCAAGGCATTTGTGGAAAGGCACCTTGAGTCACTGCCCTGATGTTCCCCTTAATCTTGTCAAGGCCGGCCCTGGCAAAGGCGCTCTTTCCGAATCTGGTTTTAAAAACCTCCTGATCCATGCGGAGGAACGTATCGACGGAAGGGAGGCTTTCTGTCCTTTCACGGGGATTTGAATTGAACGGACAAACTTCCTGGCAGACATCACACCCGAAGAAACAGTCTGCCATTCTCTTCCCTGCCTCATCGTCAATGGGACCCTCTTTCTCGATGGTGAGATAGGAAAGGCATTTGCCCGCATCCAGGGAAAAAGGCCTTTCCAGGGCACCGGTCGGACACGCCTCGACACAGCGGCTGCATGTTCCACATGCGGTCACCAACGGTTTCGGGGCCGGGATAGGAAACAGCGCCGTGGTAAGCACTTCGGCCAGAAACAGATACGAGCCGTGCCCGGGTCTGATAAGCATGTTGTTCTTCCCGATAAAACCAATGCCTGACGCGTAGGCCAGGCCCCGTTCCAGGACGGGAGCCGAATCCACACAGATACGTGAACGGTCCCCCGGATATTTTTCCGAGATGATGGACAGGAGAGGTCTGGCCATTGTCTTGATGGTCTCATGGTAATCGGATTCCAGGGGACGCGTATAGCGTGCAGTCGTGAGGCCATCGGGTGTGCATGGTTTTTCGGAAGGATACGGATACGCTAACGTGACGACGGTCGTACAGCCTTCCAGGACCTTCCCCGGATCGGCCTTCAGATACCTGTGGTCCCGAAGCCATCTCATTTCCCCGTATTTCCCGGCGTCTATCCAGCGATTGTACTCGGCAAGAAATGGCGGCGGCCCCGAGCGGCAAAAACCCACGGCAATAAACCCGAGGTCCCGCCCCAGCTCGCTGACTCGCTCATGAAATGACATGGCTAAGCCCCTGTCCCGGACAGAAGTGCTTCTCTCTCCGCAGCTCGGAAGCAAGCATATGGCACCCCGACAAGGTTCACATGGGGAGCCATTTCTTCCGTTCCGAGGCTCCGGGCTGGTCTTTTCCTGACTTATCAGCGTGGGATAGCTACCCCCTCCGCATTCTCGACTTCGTCGAGCTGCGGGTTCCCCCCCTGATAAGTCAGGAAAAGACGGCGCCCTCTCACCAGTCACGTCAGAAAAGGCTCCCTCCCTGAACATCATGCTTTCTCGAACCTCGGATCAATGGAACCTATCCGGGCCCTCCACCTCCGGTGGAGGGTTTAATCAAAACTAACAAGTTTCGTATCCAGAAATGAGATATTTTATAAGATCAAGAAAAACAAGGGATTATGCGGAGGCGTACGATAATAGTACGCCGCACAAGTGATCCCGCAGATTGACGCCGAGATTGTGAAAAATAGCCGTTTCTGTATACGAAACTAGATATCGTAGGGGGTCAGGCTTTCATATCCCGTCTCCGTGACCAGGACGGTCTGTTCGAACTGAGCGGAAAGCGACCCGTCTTCCGTGACGGCGGTCCAGTTGTCATCAAGGACATAGAGATCTTTCCTGCCCAGGTTGATCATGGGCTCGACCGTGAATACCATGCCCGGAACCAAGGGGACGCCTTCCCCTTTCCGGCCGTAGTGCGGCACCTGAGGCGGTTCGTGAAAATCAAAACCGACACCGTGCCCCACAAATTCCCTGACAACGGAACAGCCTTCTCCCTCTGCGTATTGCTGGATCGCCCATCCGATATCACCGATCGTATTTCCCGGCTTCACCTGCTCCAGGCCGATCCGCAGGCTTGCCCTTGCAACCGAAACAATCTTTTTCGCGTCCGCTCCCGGCCTGCCCACAAAAAAGGTCTTACTGGCATCAGCATAATACCCATTTAAAATGGACGTGACGTCCACATTTACGATATCACCGTCCCTCAAAACACGATCACCCGGGATACCATGACAGATGATCTCATTGACCGAGACACAGACGCTCTTCGGATAGCCACGGTAATTCAGGGGTGCCGGCGTGGCGCCATGTTTGACCGTGAACTCGTGGACAATCCGGTTGATTTCGTCGGTTTCTATTCCTGCTTTAATATGTCTTTCCGCCAGGTCCAACGTGTCTACGACAAGGCGCCCGGCCCTCCTGATCCCCTCCACATCCTGGATTTCTTTCAGGCGAATCCGGTATTTCTGGGCATACATGCGCTTCACTTCAACAGGCTCAACAGAGCCCTCGACCTTGTTCATGCAGCATTTCTTGTACTTGAGCCCGCTCCCGCAGGGACACGGGTCATTCCGGCCGATCTTTTTTCTCTTGGTTTCATGTAACATGCCGTATCCTCAATTTCTTTTCCAAGCGCCTCACCTCGTCATTCATTCCGGAAAGATCTGATTCATCATGTCGAGGTGTATGTACCAAATCCTTTACCCCCAGATCCGCAGGAAAGTCAAGAGAGGATTACCCCGGACTGAGACACGAATTTTGTTGATCCCGGGGACCTTCCTGGATATGAAAGAAGGGTATGGCAGAAATCCTCAACAAGAAGAACTTTCAGACCCCTCACGTGTGGGCCTTTACCACCTATTTTGCCGAGGGTTTTCCGTACACCTTGATCCGCATCGTCTCATCCGTCTTTTTTCGCGACATGAAGGTCAGCCTTGAGGCCATCGGACTTACCTCGCTCTTCGGCCTCCCCTGGGTCCTCAAATTCCTCTGGGGGCCTCAAATTGATCAATTTGGCACGAAACGCCGATGGCTCCTGAATACCCAGGGTCTGCTCGTGTTCCTTTTCCTCCTGGTGGCCGCGTTGACCCCGTTTCCCGGGATGATCCGGGGCATTGCCGTGCTCCTGTTTGCAGGAGCAATCATAGCCGCCACTCATGACATGGCCATCGACGGCTATTACCTGGAGGCCCTGGATACTGAGGGCCAGGCAAAGTTCGTGGGATACCGCGTCATGGCGTACCGCATCGCCATGATGACCGGTACCGGCATCGTCGTCACTATCGGCGCCGTTTCGACCTGGTGCCTGGCCTATCTCGCGGGCGCCGCGATGCTTGGTGCGTTGTTCATCTATCACTTTTTCCTTCTTCCCAAGGTGGAATCTCCCCGGGGCCCCATCCACCAGTGTCTGAAACCCCTGCTGAATCGCAAACGGCTCGGCATAATCGCCGTTCTAGGCCTGCTTTTCCTGACCATCCGATGGACTGCATCTTTTGGGTGGTATGAAACCATCAAAAGCCATGCGCATGCGCTCGCCCGTATCCGAACCCCAGGCTGGATTGGAATCGGCCTGCTGATTCTCCTGGTTCTCACGGCACTTTTCAGGAACCGCATAAAGCAATCCCTGTTCAGGGATCCTGAGGCCTTCTACTCGAGGGCTTTTCTGGCTTACATGGACAGGGAAAAAATGGGAGTGGCTCTGGCCTTTATCATTCTGATGAGGACCGGGGAATCAATGCTGGCATCCATGGTGTCCCCATTTCTTGTTGACCTGGGGATAAAGGTCCATTACGGCTGGATTTCCGGGGGCGTGGGCCTGCCCTTCTCCATCGTCGGCGCCATGCTGGGAGGCTGGCTTATCGCCCGGTATGGGCTGAGGAAAACGATCTGGCCGTTTCTCCTTGCCCAAAACGTGACAAATGTCATGTACATGATCCTGGCATTGGATCTGAATGCATACGTGACCATGAACACCGGGGCCCCGGTTCCAACGCCGATCGGCCCGTTCAATCTCTTCCTCGTTGCATCGGTCCACGCGTTTGACCAGTTTGCGGGAGGCCTTGGCACGGCGGTCCTTATTACCTTTTTGATGCGGACCTGTCTTTCCGGATTCAAGGCAGCGCATTATGCCATCGGTACCGGCCTGATGAACATAAGCGGCGTTCTCTCCGGGGTGATGAGCGGATTTCTCGCCCAGTGGCTCGGCTACGGCTGGTTCTTCGGTGTCAGTTTCCTGGCATCCATCCCCGGCATGGCCCTGATCCTCTTCATCCCGTTCCTGGATGAACAGGAAAAGAGCAAAAAAAGGCCCCCCGAAAATTAAGCTGCATCAGCAGTCTCTTCCCCTTCAACCCTTTTCCATGACCAGAAAAGTTCCCGGATCCAGTTTCAGGCTCACATCCGATATGCTCGGATGATCGTGGTCTTTTAAGAGCCTGAGATGCATTCCCGTTGTTTCGGGCTGCAGTTGCAGGATAATACTGAACAGGTCGTCCACCTGGTGACACGGATACGGAATTCCCCGTTCATTAGTCTCCGTGATATGGCGGTGGGAGAGGGCCGAAAACCATATTTCGGTTTCAAGGGATTCGGCGAACTGCTTGAATTGTCCAAACAGATCTCTTGAAGCCTCTTTGCAATCCATACCATCCACGATAAGGGTATCCGGCTTGAACCCCATATTTTTCTCCAAATTTCCCAGGTTGTTCTCCAACCGCTCCAATGAGAAGCTCTGGTTCAGATAGGCGAGGATCAGTCTGTTTCGATCGATACGGCCTCTCACTTCGTATTCATCCTCCATATCCAACGCCTTGACGAGATCGTAAAGGATGACGTTGTAATAGGACGTTACCTTTTCGGGCGTCTCGTCAAGGGAGACATGCACCAGTTTTTCCCCATGGAAAATGCGGTCAAACGCGATGTGGATAAGACAGGCGGTTTTTCCCACTCCCGCGCGGGCAATGAGAACGCCCAGGTTCCCCGGGCCAAGCCCTTTTCGGGAGGACCTCTCCAACAGTTTCAGCGGGCTCGCAGAGATAAATCTTTCCATACTTATTTTCCTCCCTTCCCCTTCTCCCTGAATTCTCGCTTCAGATCTTCCGCAATGGATTCGGGGACCTTTGCATATCTGGAAAACTCCATGGTGAATTCGCCTTTTCCCTGGGTCAGTGAGCGCAGGACTGTCGCATACCCGAACATCTCCGCCAAGGGGACCTCAGCATCTATGGCGCTGAAAACACCGTCTTCCGCAGAACTCATGATGAGCCCCCTTCGTTGATTTAAGGAAGCCATCACGTTTCCCTGGAACTCGGAAGGACATTCTATGGATACCTTCATGATCGGCTCCAGGATAACCGGTCTGGCCTTGCTGTACGCCTGGCGGAATGCACCCACGGCGGCCTGGGCAAAGGCCCGTTCGGAGGAATCAACACTGTGGGCCTTGCCGTCATTCACCGTAATCTGCATGCCGACCACGGGGAATCCCAGCATCTGGCCCTTGTCAAGGCAGGACCGGAATCCTTTGTCGACAGAGGGGATAAACTCAGTGGGAATGGACCCTCCCTTCACTTCATTCACAAAGGCGTAGGAACCGTCCCGGGAAGGTTCCATACATCCGGCGACCCGCCCGTACTGTCCTGCTCCCCCCGTCTGTTTTTTGTGGGTATAATCAAACGCTGCCTTTGCGGTAATGCTTTCCCGGTAGGCCACCTGTGGAATACCGGTCACCACCTGTGCATTGAATTCTCTTTTCATTCTTTCCACATACACATCCAGGTGCAGTTCACCCATGCCGGATATAATGGTCTCTCCGGATTCCTGATCCACGTGGGCTCGAAACGTCGGGTCTTCACGGGTAAACCGATTCAGGGCCTTGGACATGTTTCCCTGAGCCTTGTTGTCAGATGGAACAACCGTCATGGAAATGACCGGATCAGGCACAAACATGGTTGACATGGTGTAGTTCAAACGTCCATCGGTAAACGTGTCGCCGGAATAGCAGTCCACACCGAAAAGGGCCACGATCTCACCGGCACCGGCCCTGTCAATATCTTCCATCTCATCCGCGTGCATACGAACCAGCCTGCCCACCTTTATCTTCTTCCTGTTTCGAGTAATAATAACATCATCTCCCTTGCCAATGGACCCCTGATAGACACGGAGATAGCTCAGTTGTCCATAGGGGGTCACTTCCAGCTTAAAGGCCAGAGCCACGAGGGGGGCTCCCGGATCAACCGTAAGGGGAATCTCCTTTTCACCCTTATCCAGATCCAAGGCGACATTGTCGACTTCAGTAGGCGAGGGAAGATACCTGGTCACCCCGTCCAGGAGGGGCTGAACGCCCAGATTCTTGTATGCTGATCCCAGAAAAACCGGAGTCAATTCGCGTGAAAGGGTCCCTTTTCGCACTGCTTCATGGATGAGATCTTCTTCTAACCGGTCTTCCAGGATCGCCTCGGTCAATGCATCTGAGAACAGGGAAGCCGCATCCAGCAGTTCTTCACGCCTGGCTTCGGCTTCTTCCTTGAGTTCATCAGGAATCTCTTTGACGACGAGGGAATCACCGCGCTCCCCTTCAAAAAAGATCGCTTTCATTGAAACCAGGTCCACCACACCGGACAGATTTCCTTCCAGGCCTATAGGGATCTGCATCAGGACCGGATTTTCATTCAATTTTTCCCGTATCTGTCTGATGACCCGCAAGGGGTCCGCTCCTGACCGGTCACACTTGTTGATAAAGGCGATGCGCGGCACCCGGTAGCGGTTCATCTGCCGATCCACGGTGATGGATTGGGACTGCACGCCTCCCACTGCGCAGAGCACGAGAACTGCCCCATCCAGAACCCTGAGAGCCCGTTCCACTTCAATCGTGAAATCCACGTGCCCCGGTGTATCAATAATGTTTATCTGATGGCCTTTCCACCGGCAGTAGGTCGCGGCCGACGATATGGTGATACCGCGTTCCTTCTCCAACTCCATGGAATCCATCTTTGCGCCCACGCCGTCTTTTCCCCGGACTTCGTGGATGGCATGGATGCGCTGCGTGTAATAGAGAATCCGCTCGGTAAGGGTGGTCTTGCCCGAGTCGATATGGGCGCTGATTCCAATGTTTCGCAACTCTTGAATATTTTTCATAAAAAACCTCTACAATCGGTATTGCCCGCGCCGAGTCTCTTCCGATCCGGATACTCGGGGGAGGAGGCCTTTTCTGACGTCACACCTTTCCAGGCGCCGGATCGGGAGAACCTACCCCGGCCCCCACCGGACGTGGTGGGGTTCGTCAAAACTAGGGCGAACCTGCAAACAGCCGCCTGTTTCAAAAAAAAGAGGGCTCGCAACAGCAAACCCTCTTATACTATATATCAGTTTTCGAAAAATTAGAAGGGATAAGATTCCAGATCGATAATCCTGTCCGCGATGTCCCTTTTCAGGCTGATGGAATCAATGGGCTGATATCTGGCCAGCTTCTTGAGTCCCGCAAGCTGGGTCCTGAGCATATCGCCCTCTTCCACATACGCCAGTGCCTGCTTTGCCCACAGTTCAATCTTCGGGATGGTGTCATCAACGTAGGCCTTGGTGGCGGCAATCTGGTATTTGGCCTTTTCTTCTCCCGCACTGTCGATCAGCTTGAGTGTCCGAAGCAAACCGCTCTCCATGGCGAATATTTCAATGATGATATCCCCTATCCTGGCCATTACCCCCTGTTCTTTGGCCAAATTCTGCTGGAACTTCTGGGCCGCCACGCCGGCCACCATAAGGGCGATCTTCTTGCTCATCTTGACCATATGCTCCTGCAGGGCCAGAGGAGTATCAGGGAGTTGCACGGACAAGGGCGAATAGGTCATGAGTTCCCCGGCAATGGCCTGGGCTGCGGGCAGCAGAGCCAGCCTTCCCTGCATGGCCCGCCGCATCAGAGTACCGGGCACCAGCATACGATTGATCTCATTCGTCCCTTCCCAGATACGGTTGATCCTTGAGTCACGGTAATACCGCTCCGCGGGATACTCGGCAGTAAATCCGTATCCGCCCAGGATCTGGACATATTCATCCGCACAATATTCCAGACATTCCGAGCCATATACCTTGGTGATAGAGCATTCCGGTGCATACTCTTCTATTGCCTTGGCGTTCTCCGCGCCACTCTTCTTGGCTTCCGCGTCAAGGGTTCCGAGCTTCGCATCGAACATGCCCGCCATCCGGTACATCATGCTTTCGCTCACGTACGTCTTCACGGCCATATTGGCCAGTTTTTCCTTGATCATCCCGAAAGAGCTGATGGGAACCTTGAACTGGATCCTTCCATTGGCGTACTTCACGGCCCCGTTCACGCAGGCTTTACACCCGCCCATTGCCATGGCGCCCAGTTTCCAGCGCCCGATGTTCAGGATGTTAAATGCAACCTTGTGTCCTTTCCCCGCATCGAACAACATGTTCTCGACAGGGACCTTGGCGTCTTCCAGGATGACCGGTCGGGTGGAGGAGCCGTGAACCCCCATCTTTTTTTCCTCCTTACCCGTGGAAAACCCCGGAAAATCCCTTTCCACGATAAAACCGGTAAAGGCCTCTCCGTCTACCTTTGCATACAGGATAAAGGTGGTGGACCAGGCCGCATTAGTGATAAACAGCTTTTCCCCATTGAGAATATAATATTTCCCGTCTTCGGAAAGCACGGCCTTGGTCTTGGCATTCAACGCATCGGTGCCGGCGCCCGGTTCGGTCAGGCAATAAGAACCACACCATTCGCCGGAAGCAAGTTTGGGGAGATATTTGCTTTTTTGCTCCTCATTGCCAAAGTAGACAATCGGAAGGGTTCCAATACCGGTATGGGCCCCGTAGACAACGGAAAAGGATCCCGCAACTCCCATGGCCTCACCTACCACCGTGGTGCTCACCTTGTCCAGGCCCAGGCCCCCGTACTCTTCCGGCACATCGGTGCCGAGGAGCCCCAGTTCACCCGCCTTCCCCAAAAGACTCATAACCAGCTCCTGGTTTTTCTCCTCCAGTTCCTCTATATGAGGCTCGATCTCCTTGGCTACAAAATCAATTGCCGTCTCCTTGATCATCTTATGCTCGTCAGAAAAATCCTCGGGCGTGAACACCTCATTGAGGGCCGCGTCCGTAATCAAAAACTCGCCTCCCTTGAAAATCTTCTCAGCCATTGTTCTGCTCCTTTCCACTCGTCATTGGTCCATCGACAGCTTGACCATACTACCGCTCAACTCCCTGACCATTCGATCGACTCAGTAATCCTCCCTTTCAAAAATGCCGGCAGCACCCATGCCAAAACCGATGCACATGGATACCAGTCCCCAGCGCAGATTTCGTTCCTCCATCTCATAGATGAGCTGGGTGGTCAGCTTGGCCCCGGTACAGCCTAAAGGGTGCCCCAGCGCAATGGCCCCGCCGTTCACGTTGGTGATTTCCTCATTGATTCCCAGTTCCCTGATGCAATAAATGGCCTGGGCTGCAAATGCCTCGTTTAATTCAATAAGCTCCATTTGATCGAGGGACATTCCTGAAATTTTCATCACTTTCGGAATCGCCACGGCGGGGCCCACACCCATATATTCAGGCTCACACCCCTCCACGGCATGGTAGCGGAACGTGGCCATGGGTTTGAGTCCCAGTTCTTTTGCCTTTTCCTTGGACATGAGGAGAACGGCAGCCGCGGCATCACTGGTCTGGGACGAATTTCCTGCGGTGACCGTTCCGTTCGGTTTAAATGCGGGCCGAATCCCGGAGATACCCTCCTTGGTGGTCCCGGGACGGATACCCTCATCCGTATCAAAAATGATCTCGTCGAATTCGAAGTGACCGTTAGGGAGCTGTTTCTGCTGCTTGACCTTCAAAGGCACAATCTGGCTCTTGAATTTCCCGGCCTTCAGGGCTGCTTCGGCCCTTTGCTGGCTCCTTGCTCCGAACTCATCCTGGTCATCCCGGCTGATGTTGAACCGTTCGGCCACATTCTCAGCAGTAAGACCCATGCCGGTAAACCCGCCCGGTCTTGTATCAACAAGTGCGGGATTGGGATACATCATGCTCCCCCCCATGGGAATCTGGCTCATGCTTTCAACACCGCCGGCAACCACCACGTCTGCAAATCCGCACATGATTTTCTCGGCCCCAATGGCTATGGCCTGGAGGCCTGATGAACAGAATCTGTTTACGGTTGTTCCGGGCACCCGATCAGGCCAGCCCAGGGACATCACCAGGACCCGGGCAAGATTCAGTCCTTGCGTGGCCTCGGGAAACGTGCACCCGATAACCACGTCATCGATGAGCATCGGGTCCAGGTTATTTGCTCTTTTCAACAGATCATCCAGTACGGCACATCCCATGTATTCCGAACGGGTATCTTTCAGAGTTCCGCGAGGGGCCTTTCCCACTGCAGTCCTGCAGGCAGCTACAATCACGGCTTCTTTCATTTTATTTTCCTCCCCTTTTTTAGTGCTGAGTTATGAGTCATGGGTGCCGGACAAGAAAACACTCTTCCCGCCCGACACTATTTCACCCCATCGACCACTCGACTAATTCCTGAGTGGTTTGCCCGTGGTCAGCATATGCTGCATTCTGGCCTGGGTCTTGGGATCGCCGCAAAGGCTCAAGAAAGCCTCCCTTTCCAGATCCAGAAGGTACTGCTCGCTCACTTTGGTATCTGCCAGGACATTTCCTCCGCAAAGCACATATCCGAGTTTTTGCGAGACGGTTACATCGTGGTCAGTGATAAAGCCCGATTCGTGCATGGTCCACAGGGCCAGCTTTATCATGGCAAAGGTGTTTGTTCCGGGCACCCGGATCTCGTCGCTGTGCCTCGGGGGCACATACCCTTCCATGTTCATGGCCATGACGGTTTTCTTGGCATCCTCAATGAGAAAATCCCGGTTCGCGGTCATTTTATCAGTAGGTCTCAAGTAGCCCAGCTTCACTGCTTCCTGTCCTGACGTGGCCACCTTGGCCATGGCAATGGTCTCAAAGGCACGGGCAACAAAAGGCATCAGCTCAATCTGTTTCGGGTAGATCCCGCCCCGTTGTACTTCAAACAGGTGTTCCGTGTTGCGAATATACATTTCTTTGCAGCCTCCACCGGCAGGAATCAGGCCGACCCCCACTTCCACAAGGCCCATATAGGTTTCCGCCGCATAGCGGACCCGGTCGGCAGCAAGGCAGACCTCGCAGCCCCCGCCAAGCGCCATACCGGCGGGTGCCGCCACAACAGGCTTTTCCAGATACTTGAGTTTCATCAGGGAGTTCTGGAGAGTCCGCACCGCCCAATCAAGATCATCCCATTCTTCTTCCTGTGCCGTGAAGAGAATCAGCGCAAGATTCGCCCCCACGGAAAAATTGTCTGCGTGGTTGGCAATGACCAGCCCTTCAAAATCCTTCTGCACAATGTCTGCCGTCTGCGCAATCATACCGATGATATCGTCTCCGAGCGCATTCATCTTGGCATGAAACTCAAGACAGGCAACCCCGTCACCGAGATCGACAAGGGATGCACCGGTATTTCCCGCCACCTGCATCTCTCTTTCTTTCAGAGACGGCAGCAGGATAATGCCCGGTTTGACAGGCACCTCCTTGTAGTCCTTGGACTGCACGTCATAGTAATACTGGACGCCTGCATCCCGCCTGTAAAAGGAGTCCTTGCCGCTTTCCAGCATTTCCTCAACCCAGGCCGGGATTTCATATCCTGCTTCCTTCATCCTTGCGGTAGATTTCCGTACTCCAATGGCATCCCAGCTCTCAAACGGACCCATCCTCCAGGCAAATCCCCACCGCATGGCATTATCCACGTTTACGATGTCATCCGCTATTTCCGGGATGCGGTTTGCAGCGTAGATGAGGGTCTCGGAGAGATGTCTGAACGTGAACTGCCCGCCAAGATCTCCGGCATAGAAAAGGCTCTTTGTCTTGGTAGCGGTTCCACCAGCTGTCTTGGCAGCTTCCAGAGAAGCAATTTTCACTTTTTCCTGAGGCTTGTATTCGAGTGTCTCCGGGTCTATGGAAATGATGGCCTTCTTTCCTTCGCTGTCTTTTGTCTTCTTGTAGAATCCCTGTTTTGACTTTTCGCCAAGAAGGCCTTTTTCGACCATTTTCTGGATGAACGCAGGAGGCTTGAAGATGTCTCTTTTCTCGTCCTCAGGGACACCGTCATAGACATTATCGGCAACATGAACCAGGGTGTCCAGACCGACCAGATCGGCCGTCCGGAAAGATGCGCTCTTGGGATGACCGATCACCGGACCGGTCAGCTTGTCCACGGCCTCCACGGTCAGGCCCATATCCATCATTGCGCCGATAATAGAGAACATTCCGAAAATACCGATGCGGTTCGCGATAAAATTCGGAGTATCCTTGGCATAAACGACCCCCTTTCCCACTACCTTTTCACAGGTCTCTGCCAGGGTCTCCACCACCTCCGGAAGCGTCTCCGGTCCGGGCACGATTTCCAGAAGCTTCATGTACCGCGGCGGGTTAAAAAAATGGGTTATGGCAAAATGCTTCCTGAATGTTTCGGATCTCCCCTCACACATGGCTGCGGCTGAAATTCCCGAGGTATTGGATGTCACCAAGGTCCCCGGGGTCAGGATCGACTCTATTTTTGCAAAAACACTCTGCTTGATGTCGAGGCGTTCGACGACTACCTCAATAATCCAGTCCACTTCTGTGAGCCACGATAGGTTGTCTTCCAGATTTCCGGTGGTGATCAACTTGGCGTTCTCCGGAATGTAAAATGATGCGGGTTTTGACTTCAGAGCGCCCTGAAGCCCATTCTGGGCAAATTTGTTTCTGAATACCGGGCTTTCTTCGGTTAATCCCTTCCCTTTGTCCTCTTCCGTAAGTTTCGGCGGAACGATATCCAGAAGGATCGTCTTGATTCCCACGTTAGCCAATTGGGCCGCGATGGTAGCCCCCATTACACCGGCGCCGATGACACCAGCCTTTTCTATTTTTTTCTCCATAAAAGCGACCTCCTTGCAAAATACGTTGTAATTATTCAGCTTGTCCGGCTCTGGGCTCACAATGAGCGGCAAAATTATGAATGAACTTTCATTCATTTTTGCGTAGCACAGGAGCAAAGGGAAGTCAATATTTTTTTTGAAGAGGCGGAAGGGAGCGTCCGCGAACCAGGAAGGAAATGTCTATGTTTCAAAAATCCGTAACACGTTCCCGCGCTCCATGGCGATAAATTCCTGGATCTGGTGAACGAGTTTTTCAAGGCTGGAGGAATCCAGATCAAAACCGCTTTTTACGACGAACTGCATTGCCTTTGAAGATGCGAATTGAGAAAGGTCTATTCCTTTTTCTCCTTCCAGACAGGTGTATCCGGCCATTTTGGTGAGGATGTTTGCCAGGTACACGATAATGGACCCGACACTGTCGTCCTTGTCATGCCAGGGCGCATGATGATAGAACACCTGCATGACAACCTTCTGAGGGAATTGCCATTGCTGAAGGAGTTTTGCCGCAACCTGATAATGGGTAACTCCGATAACCTGTTTTTCCGCCTCACTGAAGGTTGTATGATGTTCATTCACGAAATCCACGATCTTTTCGAACTCTTCATGGAAGTACTGGTCGAATACGACTTTTCCCATATCATGAATCAGGCCGCTCAGGAAAAGGGTATCATCGGAGGGAACTTTAAAGTACCTGGCCAGGTATTTCGCGACTTGACTGCATATCACTGCATGTTTCCAGAATCTGTTTCGGTCAAAGGAATTCCCCTTGGCGTCGCGGAAAAAATCGCGGATGGAAAATGCCATAAGGATTGACCTGATCTCGGCGATCCCGAGGATAACCAGGGCATGATCGATTGAGCTTACCCTGCTCAAAGTCCCATAGAATGCCGAATTCGCCATTTTGAGAATCCGCACCGTCATGGACTGGTCTTTCTCAATCACCTGTGCGAGCTTCTTGATAGAGACATCTTCATCGGACAGGAGTGTCAGGACCTCTTTCGAGATAACGGGAATAGTAGGAATACGCTCTATTTCCCTGGTGTAGTGATCGAGGTTTTTATTATCCATGCTTGGTTTCCTTTGAATCCTTCAGTTTCCGCTCGAGGAATCCTTCTAAATCAAGACGTATGGGCGCTGGAAGTGGATTCTTTTTCTCTGAGCCCCGGCCTGCTCCATTTCCTTTCTCAATTGTGTGACGGAGTCTCTTCAACTCCTCCGATACTGATGCGATACTCCTGATCAGAGGCTCTATCAGGCTCGTTTCATTTTCATTGAATGGTCTTGCTTCGCTGCTGACGTCCCTTTTGCCGGACATCGCCGCTCTCTGTTGTTTCTGGGGGAGTTGATCATCCCTCCCGCTCGCCAGATCCCTTTTCGATGAAACGGCCATCCCGTCTTCCGGAACCGATGCATTTTGACCTTTCAGATTGAGGGGACCGCTGAAAATCCCGAGACATTTTTTCCAGAAAGACTCCATTTGAGGATTTTCCAAGTCACCGCTCTCTTCCGCAAGAAGTCGGTCTGCCAGTTTTTCAATGCATCTTGCGGCTTTACTTTCCGGGTACATGGACAAGAGTGCTGTCTGTTCCTGCACAGCCCGTGTGACATGACTGTCTTCAAAAATAACTCCCAGGGCCGATAATTCGGTATTCAGGTGCCTGGACGCAGCAGTCTTGAATTTTTTATAGACCGATTGTGCTATTTCTATGGTCTTGCATTGATTTATGATCACCCGCGCTTTTCCGCTGAACCCGTTCAGCAACAATATCTTGAGCAGGGCATACGCATCCGTGAGAGACGTGGGTTCCGGGGTTATTATCAGGAGCACCTCTGAGGATGCAAGACAAAACGCAACGACGTCCCGCGAAACCCCGGCAGAGGTATCGAACAGGATAAAATCATGGTTTCCAAGAGATTCAAAGGATTGTACGAGTCGCTCCCTGTCAGATGGGGAAAGGTCTGCCAGCTCCTCCACGCCGGAACTCCCGGGCAGAATGGTAACGCCTCCGTATTCCATCGTGATATCACTGAAGGCCCTGCCGTCTTTTACCACATCGGCCAGGGTGGACTCCGGTTCAAGACCGAGAAGAATATTGATGTTGGCAAGACCAAGGTCGGCGTCAAAAAGGCAGACTCGATGGCCTTTCCCGGAAAGAGAGAGTGCCAGGTTGACGCTGATATTGGTTTTTCCAACCCCTCCCTTTCCACTCGTAACAGCAATCGTTCTACTCATCAGGTTCCTCTGTTTTGTCCGTATCCCTCGTCACATCATCCGGTTTCATGATGCGGGGAGCGCCGATAATTCTATCTTGCCGGTCCGGGATTCAAGGTAAAAATGTACTTCATCACAGTTGTAACTGCTGCTGATCTCTTTGAAACTTTCAAGAATGAATGTTTGAAAAAGTGACTGATCAATTTCTTCAGCCCCGTTTCCCGAATCTTTCCGCATCGCCATGTACGCGTCATAGAGTCGGTTCAGCACGGTCTTGTCTTGCTCCGGACTTGCCAATGCAAAAGCCTCGCCGTTTGGAGTTTTTACGGAAGTTTTGCCGGCCCTGGCATCGAGGCCGGTTTCCGTCGCCGTCCGGGCGTTTCTCAGTTTGAACATCTGGATCATTTCATGGGGCACCATGCGCAGGAGTTCGCTCAGCGTGGTCTCCTGAAGTTTGATAAGCCCATCATCCAGAAGGGTTTTCATGCCGTTGGCCTGGGCCAGAAACTTGATTTCATCCGTTTCTGCTCCCTTGACGAGGGCGGCTGCTGTTTCCTTTGTCATTTCAAATACCTCGGAAATAAGAGTCCTGCCCTTGTACCCGGTAAAACCGCACGCTTCACACCCCCTGCCCCTGTAAAAGCGCAGATGGGAAGGATATTCGTCAAAAATGATGGACCATTCCACCTCCTCCGGCATATATTCCTCGGCACAAACGGGGCAGATTCGCCGGACCAGTCGCTGGGCCAAAGCGCAGCTCAGGCTGGAGGCAATCTGGCTCCGTTCCACCCCCAGGTCCAGGAGCCGGGGCACAGAACTGACAGAATCATTCGTGTGGAGAGTGCTCAGGACCAGATGCCCTGTCTGGGCGGCGTCAAAACTGATTCTGGCTGTTTCCTTATCGCGGATCTCGCCCACGAGAATGACATCAGGATCCAACCTGAGAAAAGATCGGAGAAGACGGGAAAAACTCAAATCGATCTTCTGATGCACCTGCGTCTGCATGATGCCCGGGAAGCTGTACTCTATGGGATCCTCAGCGGTAATAATCTTGATGCTGGGGTCGTAGATAAATTTCAAGGCTCCGTACAGGGTGGAAGATTTTCCGCTCCCGGTTGGGCCGGTTACCAGGATCATTCCGGCAGAACTCTTCAAGGACCTTTTAAACGGCTGCAGGACATGACGGGAATGGTTGAGGCTTTCAAGGCCCACATTCGCCTTCCGGGAATCCAGGATACGTATGACAACATTTTCTCCGGTGATCGCCCTACAGGTAGCCACCCGAAAATCCAGATCGTACTTGCTTCCTTTGGCCTTGTCGAAATAGTTGATTCTGAAAACCCCGTCCTGGGGGAGACGTTTTTCTGCAATGTCGAGATTTGAGATGATTTTGATTCTCGAAATGATCGACCCCGCCTTTTCCTGGAGTTTCTTTTTCAGCCACGCCAGGTTCATGTCCTGCAAAACCCCGTCAATCCGGTAGCGGAGTTTCACTCCTTCGCGGTCCTGCTCCACGTGGATATCGCTTGCCCCGTTACTGATGCCGTACTTGATGACGAAGTTTACGATTTCCTCTGCTTCAATATCCTGCACGTCATAAACCGGTGTTTCATCCTCGACCCCCTCCATGTTTTCATCAAGCTCAATCTGCATGAAATCCATTCCCTCAGGGGCAGCGGTTTCTTCCGGCTCTTCCTCCGCACTTTTTCCTGCCAGTTTGCGGCTGTAGAGGACTTCAAAGAGCTCACTGAACTTTTCTTCGGTGATCAAGACGCAGGAGATGTTGAGATTCATATAGAGCGTTTTCAGCTCCCTGGCCGTGTGAATATGGTCAGGATCCACCAGGGCCAGCGTCAAATCCCTTCCTATGAGAGAAAGGGGAATCATGAAATTCTTCTCAGCGTATTTCTGGCTGATAATGCGGGCAAGTTTTTGCTTGTCCTCCTCGCTGTAGACGAATTCTTTGAGGTTTTTGAAGGGAATATTCGATTGCCTGGACAGGGCACTCTGGAGCTGTTCCCGCGTAATCATCTTTTTTCGCAGGAGGATATCTCCCACCATCTCACTGCTGTGCTTCTGTTCCTGGAGTGCTTTGTTCAGGTCGCTCTTTTCCACGTATCCCAGTTTGACCAGGATCTCACCGAGGCGCAACTGCTTCTTGTTTTTATTGAGCACATAATAGAGATCCAAAGGGTTGACAAGCCCCTCTCCACAAAGGATCGCCCCAATGGTCCTCGGAGCGTTCTGGATGGCAAGGGCCCGGTCCAAGTCCCCTTTCTCGATCAACCCCATCTTGAGAGCGAGATCTCCGATCCGCCGTGAATTCAGTTGTTCTTTCAGGAGCTCTTCCAGCCCGTACCGGGTTAAGAGCCCTTCGCGGACAAAGACCTCTCCAAGGAGTTCTCCCGGCCCCTGTTTCTGCAAACAGGAATCCAGCTGCTCTCGGGTCAACATCTTCTTGTTGACCGCCAGGTTCCCGATATGGAGCCGAAGATCTGGATGTTTCAAGACTCTCTCAAGGTCTGCCTGGGAAAGAGATTCCATTTCTACAAAAATCTCTCCCAGTGGGAGATTGGACCATTCTCTTTCCTGCCGCTGGATCGAAAGGGCTTTTTCGACATCCCTTTCTTTTATGAACCCTTCTCGTACCAGCAGTTCTCCGATCCTTGGAGTCGTGTTCACCTCGGAGGCAGGCTCTGGTTGTTGCATTTCGGTACTGTCCACTGTTTTTTCCCTGAGCTAGTGTTCCTGGTTGTGCGTCTGTTTTTCCATACCATTGCCGGCATCAGCTGCATTTCCTTGCTTTTTCGATGACTTTGCAAGTAATATGCCACCTTGGTTTCAGCCCGGTGGGTCCCCTGTACCGGGGATATGTTGTCCCACGAGGCACTTTCGAGTGAAAAGAGTCAACTCCTTTTTGAACAGCGCCAAAATTTTGACAAGCATGCGACAGGAAAACAAACCTTCCCGAGATGCTGAAAGTATGATAAGGAATAATAATCTATTCCTCTTTTGACTGCGCGGCCGACTCCGTCCATGAAAGGAAAAGGCACGAGGGAAACAGTATGACAATATTGAAGATCATCGGCGGTCCTCTGAAAGGGAAGGCCTTCAAGATCGAGAATGAAACCATTTTCATCGGCCGCTCATCAAAAAATGACATCCAGATAAAAGATGCCACCATCTCAAGAAAGCAGGTCAAGCTCTATCGTATAGGGAGTAAACTGTTTCTTGAAGATCTGAAGAGTACCAACGGGAGTTGGTTGAATGACAGCCTTGTCTTTCCCGGAGAAGGTTTTGAGGTGGGAGAAGGTGACATCATCACTCTCGGCAACAGCGTCATGCTCGTAACCGATGATTCCCCGTCCCCGGTTCTCAAGCGAAGAGATGACGCTCCTTCAAGACCAAAAACCGGCACGGAAGGACCGAGAAGGCCTGAACGGGAACGCCGCGAACAAGCATCACGGAATTTGGAGCTTATTTACTCCGTATCCAAACTCATCAGATCACGGCTGGACCTGCGGGAGATGCTGGAAAAGGTCCTTGAAGCAGTACTGGAGACCCTGCCGAGGATTGACCGAACCGCCCTCATCCTCCTGGATAAAGAAAAGATAGGAGATGTCATTAATCGATCAAGAAAAGAGATGAAGGATGCGGACGGGCGCTACAGCCACACGATTGTTGAACGTGTTATCAGGGAAAAAAAGGCAGTGCGGATGTCCAATACCGGCTTTGAAGCACCTTCTGATCTTTCCGCAAGCGTCAGCACACTGAAAATAGGTTCTCTTCTCTGTGTGCCGCTGGTGAGCAATGAGAAGACGTATGGCGTCCTGTATGTGGATTCCCTTTCAGGACCCTATGGATTTCGGAAAGATGATCTCCTGATGCTGAACGCCATGAGCGGCGCCCTCGCACTGAGGATAGAAAACGCTCGGCTAAAAATCGATCCAACGGAAAAGTAACATCTTCCTAATGATCGGATGTCTCCGGTCCTTCAGCGGATTCCTCCATCTGCAAATTTTCCATATCACGAGGCTCTTTCTTTTTTCCATCTTCCAGTTCTACAGTCAGCATTTCAGACTCACTGTGAGATGACTCCGCGGTCCCTCCCAGGCCCTCCTGTACCGACACATCAACATTTCCGAAATCGAGTATTTCTTCCGCGAATTCACCCGCAGGCTCCAGATCTATTTCTTCCAGGCCTTCCGTCTCCTCACCCAGTTCATCCAGTTCCAAGGAAAGCTCTTTATCTTCTTTGTCAAATGCCATGGCAGCTTCCAGCCCTTCATCTGATATATCATCCAGATCCAGCGAAATTTCGTCGCCATCGGCAATTTCCGACAGAGGTTCGGACACATCGTCATCTTCCTGCATCTTGAAATCTTCCAGCACCACGGTACCGGTACCCACCGCCTTTTCTGCGGGTTCTTCCATCATGTTGAATTCTTCCGGCTCTTCCGCAAGATCTCGAAGATCTACGGCCATATCTTCCTCTTCATCAAGTTCAGATGTCATCTCGATTTCACTCAAATCAACAGCGGGCATTTCCTCGGGGACCGATTCTTCGATCTTGAACTCCCCGGCACCGCTTCCGAATACCGCTTCTTTTTCCATCACGCCGGTATCGTCCATACCGGTTGCTATTTCCTTTTCCAGTTCCGAGGTGTCCTTGAACGTCTCCATCTCAAGGCCCATCTGGCTTTCGCTGGCGGCTCCCGTCAACCCCCCCAAAAGGAAAGGAGGCTCAGGCTTGTAGCCGGGGAGATTCAATTTCCGCTGTTCTTCACCAATATCCTTGCTGCATTTCGGACAGATCTGATTGTAATCAAAGCTGATATAACTGCATTTCGGGCATTTCATGACAAACTCCCTGCGTTGGCTTATTCAACCCATATGTTTCCCATCGGGCGTGTGGCTCGACCGCATAACAAAAAAATAATCGGACAGGATCCCTTGACGCATAAAACCACCACACATGGTATCAAGAACGCGTTTCTCAAGGCATTTTGTCATGCAATAATGGTACCAAATAGTCGCGCCGATTCTCCTCTTATGGTGTTGCAGTCTTATAATTGATGCAACCACCGACAGGATACGCCTGGAAGCGGGCATGACGATAGTGCGTTCTCCGCTTTACCTGAATGAGCCGCAATTCCGGAATCTCCTCTGGTATGCTTCGCGGCGCGCCGATCAAATTGCCTTCAGGAGGATGTTGGAAAATGCCCAGATGTGAGACATCTGAAACTTCGGGGAACGAGACGTACATGACAGTACGCCGCAGTGACAAGAGATGACGAAACGCCGCAGATAGGCTTTCTCCAATGCCCTCCTAGGCCATGGAGCCCCCGTCCACCGTCAGCACCTCCCCGGTTATGAAATCAGAAAAATGGGACGCCAGAAAAAGAACACTGCCTACCACGTCGCCTGTTTCAGCGATTCTCCCTAATGGTATGGTTTGGGTGATCTGTTTCAACAGCCCTTCATTACTCCAGAAGGGTTTACTGAAAGGCGTCTTTATCATGCAGGGCGCCACTCCGTTCACCTGAATGTTGTTCCCGGCAAGCTCCACAGCAAGTACCTGGGTAAGCATGTCAACTCCTGCCTTTGCAACGCAGTAGATGCCCATCCCCGGCGCTGCCTTTCTGCCCGCGATGGAGCTGATGTTGACAATCTTCCCTCCCCCGTTCCTTTTCATCAACCGCACCCCTGCCTTGGTAACCAGAAATGTCCCGCGCAGATTTGTCTGGATGATCTTATCCCAGAGTGTTTCTTCCGCCTCCGCCACGGAAGGGGTGAGGATATTCATTCCCACGTTGTTTACGAGGATGTCCAGACGGCCGAATGTCTCCTCCACCATTTTGAGCATTTCTTCCACCTGGCGCCCATCTCCCACATTCGCCTTCTTCCCGGTGACCTCCAGTCCCATTTCCCTGAAATGTTCCGCAGCCTGATCCAGGTTTTCCTGTTTGCGCCCACAGATAATTACCCGGGCGCCTTGTTCTGCGAGGGCCGTT
>Ga0315542_1000222_pt1 | contig 34134 bp, 27 predicted proteins | sample SalMarSW160120MG_FD_202541 | JGI IMG/M metagenome (GOLD analysis project Ga0315542, IMG submission 202541) | Salt marsh sediment microbial communities from the Plum Island Ecosystem LTER, Massachusetts, United States - Salt Marsh Sediment SW1601-20 ...
ATTTTTTCATCTTTGTTATTGGGGATAATTTCTTCTAACAGCAGTCAGGCTGCAATTGTAGCCGATAGCGTAACATTGTACACTCCCTATACGAAAATTTCTGTCCCTCCCGGTCAGTCCATCGATTATGTTGTCGATATTATAAACAATAGCAAGGAAGTAAGAGATGCAGAGATTTCCCTTGCCGGATTACCCAGGGGATGGAATTATGATCTAAAAGCGGGAAGTTATAATATAAGGCAGATATCGATACTTCCGCGAGAAAGGAAAAACTTAAATCTGAAAGTGGAAGTTCCCCTGAAAGTAAATAAGGGTAGTTACCGCTTCAGGATCGTAGCAGGCGGATATGGTGAACTGCCACTGACTGTTATTGTATCTGAGCAGGGTACATATAAAACAGAATTGACAACACAGCAGGCGAATATGGAAGGTAATTCCAGCGCAACGTTTACATTCAATGCAACTTTAAAGAACCTGACAGCTGATAATCAGCTTTATGCACTTATGGCGAATGCCCCGGTCGGATGGAATGTGACCTTCAAAGCCAATTACAAGCAAGCTACTTCTGTGAGCGTTGATCCGAACAGCACTACGAACATCAGTATTGATGTTGATCCGCCCGATATGATTCCGGAAGGAGCATATAAGATTCCTGTCCGTGCCGTTACAAGTTCAACATCTGCCGCGCTGGACCTTGAAGTTGTCGTCACTGGTTCTTATTTTATGACGTTGACAACGCCAACCGGGTTGTTAAGTACCACTATTACATCAGGCGATGAAAAAAGACTGGAGCTTGTAGTAAACAATACAGGTTCAAGTATACTCAAAGATGTTAAACTTACTGCTGAAACGCCGGTAAACTGGACTGTTACTTTCGATCCAAAGAAAGTTGACAAAATTGAGGCCGGGGGAAAGGCACAGGTATTTGCAACAATAAAGGCAAGCAAAAATGCAATAGCCGGTGACTACGTTACAAACATTGAAGCCAGAGTGCCGGAAGTATCTTCCAAAGCATCATTCAGGGTATCTGTTAAGACTCCTCTGCTTCAGGGTTGGATAGGTATATTCATCATTATAATTGCTTTAGGAAGCGTGTATTATCTGTTCCGTAAGTATGGAAGGAGGTAAACCGTGGACGGGAATATTATCGAACTCATTGATCTGACAAAAGAATACGGATCCTTTACAGCCGTTAATCATCTCAGTCTGGCAATAGGGAAAGGTGAAATATTCGGCCTTTTAGGACCGAATGGTGCGGGAAAATCCACAACGATCCTTATGATGCTCGGTCTTACAGAACCCACTTCCGGATCTGTAACAGTATGTGGCATCGATTCAACAACAAACCCCATCGAAGTCAAAAAAAGAGTCGGTTACATGCCCGAAGATCTGGGGTTTTATGATGATTATACCGGCCTGGAAAACCTGATCTACACAGCCCGTCTTAACAGAATGTCGTACAACGAAGCCAGGAAAAGTGCTGAAAACCTGATTGGCAGGGTGGGGCTGGCAGATTCTGCATCGAAAAAGGCAGGGAAATATTCACGCGGCATGCGACAGCGACTGGGGCTTGCAGATATACTTATCAAGAACCCGGAAGTGATTATCCTCGATGAACCCACACTGGGTATTGATCCCAAAGGGGTAAATGAGTTTCTCGATCTGATCGTAAGACTGAGCAAGGAAGAAGGGCATACGGTACTCCTTTCATCACATCATCTTTACCAGGTGCAGCAGGTATGCGACAGGGTAGGATTATTCGTGGAAGGAAAGCTTATTGCCGAGGGTGATATCAGTACACTATCACGGAAACTTTTTTCCAACGAGCCGTTCATAATTGAAGCAGGGATCTCTTTTCCCGGACACAATCTTTCAGATTCTTCCGTAATAACTTCTGAAGCCGGCAGGGTAAAAGAGATACTTCAGAAAATTGATGGAGTGATCACAGTGAGTATGGAGAATAACGACATGAGTATTGATTGTTCACGCGATGTGACCGGCGATATAGCAAAAGCAATTATTGAATCGGGCTTCGGATTAAGCTATCTCACGAAAAAAGAATTCGGATTGAATGATATCTATAACCGCTATTTTGGAGGAGGTGAAGATCATGATTGATAATGCAATTAAACTTCAGGATCCTGTTGAGAACAGGCATATGAAAAAGAAACCACTCTCCGGGTTCTTAAATTTCCAGAGGAAATTTAAGAAAGATGATCGTATCATGCATCCTTTCAGTGTGCTGGTAAACAAGGAGATATCTGATCATGTCAGAAGCTGGCGGTTCATTATCTTACTTTCAATCATCACACTTACATGTCTGGGTTCGGTTTATACCGCATTACAGGGCATAGGCAAAGCGGCAAATGCCAACGAATCCGTGAATTCATTTTTATTCCTGAAGCTGTTTACCGTTTCTGATGGCACACTGCCTCCTTTCTTTGTATTTATCAGTTTTCTCGGACCATTGCTTGGTATCAGCATGGGGTTCGATGCTATAAATTCGGAGCACAATAAGGGAACATTGAGCCGTGTGCTTGCTCAGCCTATTCATCGCGACTACCTTATTAATGCCAAGTTTGTTGCAGCATTGTATGTCATCAGTGTTATGTTTTTTTCTCTGGGATTCCTTGTGATGGGACTTGGACTTATAATTACGGGAATTCTGCCTTCAGCTGAAGAGTTTCTGCGGGTGGTCTCCTTTATTTTTTTAAGTATAATATATGTTTCATTCTGGCTGAATCTGTCGATTCTGTTCTCTGTACGTTTTCGGCAGCCCGCTACTTCTGCTTTAGCCGGGATAGCAGTATGGTTGTTCTTTACAGTATTTTACAGCATAATCGTCAGTGTGATTGCAAAAGCTGCCACACCTTCTGTAACCGCAACAACACAGCAGGTAATTAATTATAATAAATTGATTATGGATCTGTTCAGTATTTTGCCAAGCCAGATGTTCAGTGATGCCACTACAACATTACTTGTTCCTACCGTGCGCAGCCTGGGTCCGCTTACAATGGAACAGGTTATCGGAACAATTCCCAGTCCATTGCCTCTGGGTCAGAGTCTGCTGCTCGTCTGGTCGCAGATAACAGGACTCATAGCCGCCACGACACTCTGTTTTGTCCTGTCATATGTTTCATTTATGAGGAGAGAGATCCGTTCAAGATAGCTCCTGATTTTATTTCGGTTCAACATGTATTGTGATAGTCAGATTCTCATAAGTGGAGGTCAGCTTATCCTCGATCACATCACAGTATTTATGAGCATCGCCAACAGATTCATTTTCAGGCATTTCTACATGGATGTCTATGAACCTGTAGTTTCCGGCCACGCGGGTCCGTAGATCATGGTAACTTACTCCAAGGTCATGCAATCTTTTTTCAAGGTCACCAATTTCATCTTCATTCCATGCCGTATCCAGGAGTGGTGTAAATGCTCTTCTCAGGAGAAAATAGGATTCTTTGATGATAAACAGTGCAACGACTATTGCAACTACAGGATCCAGCCACATTATGCCTGTTATTAATATCAGCCCCAGGCCTGCTGCCACACCGGCAGATGTGTAAACATCGGTCTTGAGATGAAGGGCGTCGGCTTCAAGGGCTACTGATTTTGTTTCTCGGGCCACTTTGTATAATCTCCTTGATACCAGCAGGTTGACAATAGCCGACACTATCATGACCAGGGAGCCGATCCATATCGACTCCAGGACTATTTCTTTACCTGCCAGTTTTTTGGCAGCTTCAACGATGATCCAGATAGCTGCAACAAAGATCAGTATTGCCTCTATAACACCAGAAATGTTCTCTATTTTTCCATGTCCGTAAGGGTGCCGGGTATCGGGTGGTGTATCTGAAATCCTAACCGCGAAGAAGGCGATTAAAGCTGCAAGAAGGTCCATGGAGGAATGAATCGCTTCCGAGATTATGCTAACTGATCCGCTAAAAATACCGACAATAAGCTTCAGTATAATCAGAAGAACATTAGATATAATTGAGAGCCTGGCAACTTTAACTTTTTGGATCATCAGGGTCAGTCAAGGCAATTATTCAAAGATAATCAGAAAAACTGGTTATTGTAAAAAACTTTCAGATGGTAACAAGTTCATAGGTGCGGTTCCCCAGACCTATTTTTTCGGCATGTTCGAGTCCAGCCATCCAGAAAGTATCCGGATGTGTCAGTCTGAATTTGTCCTCGCCCTTCATATCTCCATGAAGATGATCTTTGCAGATCACACTTCCGGGCAAAGCAGGAGCAGCTTTTACCAGGTCGGCGCATGCATTGTCGAGAGCAACCGGATCGAAAGAAGCGGCTATTCCGATATCCGGAACAACAGGATAATCGTTGTAACCCCAGCAATCGCAGTTGGGCGAAACATTCATTATAAAATTAATATGAAATGACGGCTTATCTTTCAGTACTGCAAAAGAGTATTCTGCTATTCTTTTACATACTGTTTCAGAAGAATTTTGCCAGACTACCTGTGCCGAACCATACTGGCACACAGCAACGCACTGGCCACAGCCAACGCATTTTTCATAGCTGATATGCGCTATTTTATCTTTACCCACGTGAACTGCATCATGTGCACAGTTTAATTCACATACCCTGCAACCGGTACAACTATCTTCATCGATACGAGGCGAAGCACCTGAATGAAGAAATAGTTTTCCGCCCACAGATGCACAGCCCATTCCGAGGTTTTTCAGTGTGCCGCCAAAACCTGTCATCTCATGGCCCTTGAAATGACTCATGGAAATGATAACATCGGCTTCAGCAACGGCAGTTCCTATTTTGGCTTTTTCGGTGTATTCCATATTTAGTTCAATCTCCCGGTAATCTGTCCCCTTTATACCGTCGCCGATAATTACCTGGCAACCGGTAGCTATCGGGTTAAAACCGTTCTCATATGCAGCTTCCAGGTGAGAAGGGGCGTTGGAGCGCCGGCCGTAATAGAGTGTATTACAGTCGGTCAGAAACGGGATAGAATTCTTTGATTTAAGGAGTTTTACTATGCTTGCAGCATAATTTGGACGCAGGTAAGCAAGGTTCCCGGGTTCCCCGAAGTGTATCTTTATTGCAACCAGTTTTTTCTGGAAGTCAATTTTTTCAATCCCGGCTTTAAGAACCAGTCTCTCCAGCTTTTTGAGGAGATTCAGCGAAGGTGTTGTCCTCAGGTTTGTAAACCAGACTTTGGATGTTGCCATATCTATACCGATAAAATTCTTGCCAGATCCACAAGGCTGCGGTCGACATCTTTATGAAGCTTGACAGCTCTTCTGAATGGAACGAGTACTATCTCATCGTTTGAAATACCTACCATAACACTTTTCTGATCATCAATAAGAGCCTCAACAGCAGCATGTCCCAGGCGGCTTGCATTAACCCTGTCGATCGCGGAAGGAGATCCTCCCCTCTGAAGATGACCCAGGACCGAAACTCTTATGTCATAATCCCGGAACTCATCTTTTACTTTTTCAGCAATTGCAAAAGCGCCCCCTTCTTCATCACCTTCGGCAACAATAATTATGTTACTCGACTTTTTACGAATGTTCCCGTTTTCAATTATTTTTTTAAGATCACGTGATTCACCTCTTGTTTCAGGAATCAATATCGCTTCAGCTCCGGTTGCGATACCGCTGTAAAGAGCAATAAAGCCTGCCTCTGCGCCCATAACTTCTACAAAGAACATCCTGTTGTGTGCGCTCGCTGTATCTCTGATCTTATCAACAGCCTCAATAACGGTATTTAATGCAGTATCATAACCAATTGTATAATCTGTACCGTAAATATCATTGTCAATTGTTCCGGGGATCCCGACAAACGGGATATCATATTCTTCATTAAATATCCTTGCTCCTGTAAAAGATCCATCGCCACCTATCACTACGACCCCATCTATCTGAGCCTCTTTAAGGTTCTTATATGCCAGCGCTCTTCCCTCCGGAGTCTTGAATGCTTCACACCTGGCAGTTTTGAGTATTGTGCCGCCTCTCTGAATAATGTCACTTACACTTTGCGCCTGAAGTGGTTCGAAGTTTGAATCAATCATTCCCTGGTAACCACGATGAATACCAACAACTTCAAGTCCGTTATAAATTGCAGTTCTTGTCACTGCTCTGATAGCAGCATTCATCCCTGGTGAATCACCTCCTGATGTCAGCACGCCTATTCTTCTAATCTTTGCCATAACATTTTACCCTAAATGATCAGGGCACAAAAGTAATATAATTATTTTTTCCGGCAATGACCGGAGAAAAGGGAAAATCAGATTGATGAAACAATCTGGTAGACCTCTTCAATCAGCCATTTTGGTGTGGATGTGGCTCCGCAAATTCCTGCAGTTGTTTTCCCTCTGAACCATGATCTTTCAATTTCATCAGGTGATGATACAAAGTAAGTTTCAGGATTAATACTCTTACATACGGAAAAAAGCATTTTACCATTTGAGCTCTCTTTCCCGCTTACAAAAATAATGATGTCGTGTTGTTTTGCAAATTGCTTCAGATGAGGTTCCCTGTTGGAGACCTGTCCGCAAATGGTATTATTAATATGGATCCGACTTTCAGGATCCTGAATCCCGTTTTCTTTCATTTTTGCCAGGATGAGTTCCGCAAAATTCCTGTAATCTCTCACGCTCATTGTCGTCTGGGCGAAAAGCCAGACAGGCTTTGTGATATCTATTTTATCGAGATCGTCAGGACCTGAAACAAGTATGCCATCATTTTCAGTCTGGCCCAGGAGTCCTACCACCTCTGCATGACCAGTTTTACCGAATAAAACCACCTGTCCATTGTTCTCCTTTGTCTTCATCCAGGTATCCTTGATCTTTGACTGCAGCTTTTTGACGATAGGGCAGGTTGCTTCAATAATTGAGATATTGTTATTTTCAGCTGTCCGGTATGTCTCAGGTGGTTCACCATGAGCCCTGAAAAGCACCTTGCAGTTTTTCAGCTTTGTGAATACATTGTGATCGATTGATACAAGACCAAGTTCGGAAAGACGCTCAACCTCTTTATCGTTGTGAACTATCGGACCAAGGGAATATACGTTCTCCCCCCTGAGGAGTGCCTCTTCTGCTATCTCTACAGCATTCTGTACGCCAAAGCAGAAACCTGATTTTTTGTCAATTTCAACTACCACCCAGCCTGTTTTCAATTAACTGGTGAACCCATATCATTTGTTCTTCAACAGTCATCCTGCTGTTGTCAAGAATTATTGCGTCATCAGCTTTACGGAGTGGACTGATATCCCTGTTTTCATCTGTAATATCCCTGGCAATAATATTCTGTTTTACCTCTTCAATATTTACATCCACCCTTTTGCTTTTAAGTTCATCATACCTTCTTTTAGCCCTGATATCTACCGATGCCGTCATAAATATTTTAAGATCAGCATCAGGGAATACTACTGTTCCGATATCCCTGCCATCCATAACAATCCCTTTAAAAACACCTATCTGTCTTTGCAGTTCAACCATCCGTGAACGAACTTCCCCGATCTGGCTTATTTTACTGACATGCTCGGAAACCTCAATTCCCCTTATCTCATATTCCACATTCTCTGAGTTCAGAAATGTCTCATATTCAGCAATATCAGGATTATATACAAATTCAATATGTATATCCTTCAACTCCTGAATGATACTTCCCGTATTTAGCTTCCCGTTCCCGACATATCCTCTTTGCATGCAATAGAGAGTTACTGCCCTGTACATGGCTCCCGAATCGATAAAAATATAATTCAGCGATTTTGCAATAGCCTTTGCAAAAGTGCTTTTACCGCACGATGAATAACCATCTATTGCTATTATCAGTTTCTTTTTCATAATCTTTTAACAATCATTTTCGGAACTTGTTGTAGAGCAGATCGGGCCTGATGATAAACGAAACATGATTTGAAGAACCTGCCAGGTGATATCTTGCCCTTCCGAATTCTATATTCAGCCACGAAGTATTAATGCCGAATCCCCAGGATAAGCCAACAGTCGATACTTTTGATTCAACCTGAAGCTCCTTCCTTCTCTGGTAATTATAGCCTGCACTTAGATAAAAATTTTTATGCGGAATAAGTTCAAGGCCAATTATGGCATGCCTCATCGTGTTTTCAAAAAATTCAGATTTTTGGAAATAATTATTACCGCCGGTGGTATCGCCATACTGATAGGTAAGATCGTACTTCTCCAGGTGCCTCATAGTAAGAGAAAACCTGAAAGGAGCATGAGCAAGTTTCTGGGATATTCCTCCGGTTATTTCAAAGGGAAGTCTCTCCCTTTCTTCCCCGGCATAGGTAGTGATCTCCAGCCCTGCATTTCTGATGGCAATACCGGCAGAAAAGAGACCGGATCGGCTGTGATAGGCTGCCCCTATATCGAAGGCTAATCCGAAGGAGCTATATTTCTCGAGATGAGATAAAACCGGCTTGAGATTAATTCCGACACTGAAAAGTGAATCAATCTCTCTTGAGAAGATAAGCGAAAGAGCAAATTCCGAAGCTCCAAATGTCCCTGTGATTGTGCCCGATGGATCAGCTTCCGTAAAAGATCCGTAGTTCAGATAAGTAATGCCTGAAGCAAAATTACCAATACCGGGAAATGACATGGAATACATTGCTAACCCGTAATTAATGCCGGCAAAATAATTTACATAATTCAGGGCAAGACTTTTGTCCATTGCTCTGTTCAGCAGGGCGGGGTTATGATAGGCAAGATTAAGGTTATCAGTATTTAATGAGACGTTTGATCCCCCTAGTGAAGCAACAAGCCCGGAATGTGTAAGATTCAGAAACTCATACACATTATCGCCTCCTGTCTGTGCCGATAAGGCTGAAACAAAAGCGGTAAATAACAGAATATATAAGCTTTTTTTGACCAAACTTATGGTTTATATCAAATATAGATGAAAATAATTAAACGCGTGATGCTGTATAATATTATTAATGAACAGTATATTATAGCATTAGTAATCAGGCAGTTTTTCCTGTCAGGGGAAGAGCATTATCAATGCTTTTATGACTGCCGTTCAGTTGCGACATGAAGAGTCCTGTTACAACAATCAGCATGCCGGCAATATTCTGCACTGTCAGCTTGTCGTGGAGTATGACAAAAGAAAAGATGGCTGTAAAGATTGGAATGCAATTAGTAAAAACATTTGCCCTGGATATTCCCAGGTTTCTCATAGCAAAGGCAAATAAAATGAAAGCTCCGCATGATGCAAACACTGCCAATTCAATTATCGGAACTAAATCTCTGAATAAAAACGGGGTATGCAGGAAATGGTTAAAATCAAAGATGAAGAAGACAGGCATGAAGAGCATGGAACCGATCAGATTTTGAACATTTACAATATAAACCGGATTATAAGATCCAACAAGGCGGCTGAGAGTCAGGTTATAACCTACAGCAGAAAAAACTGCAAACAACAGCAGTACAAGGCCTTTGATGTTGAATGACAGGGTCCCGTTCCTGTTAATAATGAAAATCAGAACCCCTATGAATGAGATTATAATTCCTGCATAGTTAATTATTTTCAGCCTCTCCCCGTAAAATATCCATGCACCCAGTGTGGCAACCACCGGGATTGTGGAGATGATAACAGATCCGACAGTGGCAGATACAAATGTCAGTCCGTGACTCTCTCCCAGGAAATAGAGAAATGGTTCGAAGAAGGCCAACAGGAAAAAGAACTTCCTGTCCTCCTTCTTTATTTTTACAAATTTCCCGGTGATAGAGAGATAAATGGAGAGTATAACAACCGAAATAACCAGTCTGATAAATACTATTGTTACAGGATGAAAAGTTTTATTCGCAATTTTGAACCATATAAATGAGAATGACCAGAAAATCATTGAAAACACTACTGATCCATATGTACGAATAAGTTTTTTCATAGGTTGCCGGTATCAAACCCTGACCGGAGCCGTGAATTTATACTTTATTTAATAATTATGCCTTTCACCAGACGATTAATTATAAAGATATGAACGAGATTCTTCGCCTCACTTCGTTCATCTCAGTATGACAGGCACTTTTGGCATAATATAGAGGGAAAAAGTCAGCAGCGGTGATTTGCCGGAGCAAATCACCGCTGCTGATCCCTGTCCCTTCCCATTTGCCCTGTCATCCCGAACGCTATGAACACCGGAGCTTTAGCGGAGGTGACCAGTGAGGGATCTCTATATTAATACTGACAGGTTTTCATTCCTGAAAGAAGACATTTCGACCAGAACAGGGCAGCTGATAGATATAGATGTGTAATATTCACTGCTTTAGCGAGATACATGATTAAATTGTTTCGAATATCAGTAAAAAATGATATCATGTTGATTTGTAAGTGAATCATAAATTATTATATTTGCCGCCTCGGTTGCTGTTAAAATTTACATTGAGATCCGATAATATATTTAATATTAATAAGATAATTTAAAATCAGATTTAAATGAAAATTCTGGTATGTATAAGTAATGTTCCCGATACTACAACAAAAATCAAGTTTTCAGAGGGAAACAGGTCTATTGACACAACAGGAGTCCAATGGGTAATAAACCCGTGGGATGAACTTTCCCTCACCCGCGCCCTCGAGCTTAAAGATGATCCTTCAGGAGGAATAAAATCTGTTACTGTTGCTCATGCGGGCCCGCCATCTTCGGAGCCGACAATACGTAAGGCCCTTGCCATAGGCGCCGACGATGCTATAAGAATAAATATTGAATCTGCAGATTCCTATATGATAGCAGCACAGCTCGCCGAAGTAATAAAGAAAGAACAGTTTGACATTATTTTGTGCGGAATTGAATCGAGCGATTTTAACGGCTCATTAGTTGGAGGGATGATTGCAGAATTCCTGGGTGTCCCTTCTGTGTCGGCAGTGTCAGGGATAAAAATGGAGAATGGATCCCCCGTTATCACCAGGGAAATTGACGGAGGAAAAGAACTTGTTTCAGTTCCGACACCTTTTGTTGCGGTTGTTCAGAAAGGGATTGCAAAGGAACCAAGGATCGCCGCCATGAGAGGGATAATGATGGCACGAACGAAGCCGGTTAAAGTATATGAAGCTGTTGCAGCCGGGTCGCTTACAGAGATAAATCTATTTGAGAAACCTGTTCCCCGTTCAGCCTGTAAATTTATTGATGCCGAAAACGTGGCACAACTGATCGACCTCCTTCAGAATGAGGCAAAAGTCATCTGATTATTAATATTTAATTCGTAACTATATGTCAGTTATAATATATACCGAGAACTGGGACGGGAAATTTAAGAAACTCTCTTTTGAGCTGGTCTCATATGCTTCGGAAGTCGCAAAAATGATGAACACCTCCGTTACGGCTCTTTCACTGGGAAAAGTTGATGAGACAGAATTGATTAAGCTCGGAAAGTACGGTGCAAATAAGATAATAAGCGCTGAGAATGATCTTTTTTCATCACTCGACAGTCAGGCATTTGCAAGCGTTATCTCGGATGTCGCAATAAAAGAGAATGCAGACGTCATAATTATTTCAAACAATAATTCAGGCAAAGCCATAGCCCCAAGGTTATCAGTACGGCTCAAGGCAGGTGTCGGTGCAGGAGTAAGCAAGCTTCCCTTGTCCATTGATCCGTTTATAGTTTATAAAAGAGCCTATTCGGGGAATGCATTTGCCCATGTTGTTATTAAATCGAAGGTTAAAATAATTACCCTTGCCCAGAACTCTTTCGAACTTATTGAAAAACAAGGTAATCCTGCCATCGAGAAGATTAGTATTCCTGTTGATAGTTCAATGATAAAAACGAAAGTAAAAGACATACAGAAACAGACAGGTAAAATACTGCTTACAGATGCCGATATTGTTGTTTCAGGCGGAAGAGGAATGAAATCGCCTGATAACTGGCCGCCGCTGGTTGAACTTGCCTCTGCGCTCGGTGCTGCTACAGCCTGCTCACGTCCCGTTTCGGATGAAGGATGGAGACCTCATGAAGAACATACAGGACAGACGGGAAAGATCATTGCTCCAAATCTTTATATTGCTGTAGGTATTTCCGGCGCAACACAACACCTGGCAGGAGTAAGCTCGTCAAAGTATATTGTTGCCATAAACACCGACAAAGATGCTCCAATCTTCGAGGCAGCACAGTACGGTATTGTGGGCGACGCTATGAAGGTTTTGCCAAAACTAGTCGAAGCAGTAAAAGAAATAAAAAAATAAGAAGTAAAAACTGAAAGTAACGACTATGATAAAGCAAATAGTATTTGCGGTTATTTTTTTAACAACCATAGGTGCATTTTTCTTTACCATTAACCGTCTGATATCATGGTTTAGATTTACAAAACCTTTTCCTGTCAGGGAATTTGGTAAGAGGTTTGGTATTATGTTGAAAGTCGCTTTCGGGCAGACAAAGATCTTTCGCAGACCGGTAATAGGATTGTTTCACGCATTGGTTTTCTGGGGTTTTTGTGTTATACTGATAGGAAGTGTTGAGATGGTAATAGATGGACTGACTGGTACAGAAAAAGTCCTTCAGTTCCTTGGCCCTGTCTATAGTATTATTATGGCTTCGGGAGATATCTTTGCACTGCTGGTTGCCGTCTCTATAGTAATATTCCTATCACGACGTCTTTTCTTTCATATTCAGAGGTTTGAAGGGATTGAGATGAAAAAAAGATCCCATATAGATGCAAACATAGCTCTTACACTTATCCTCCTGCTTATGTTGTCGCTGATGGCAATGAATGCCGGCTATGTCGGATATAAAACAATTTCAGGTGAAGCATCAGCAGGATTATATCCCGTGGGAAAATTGCTCTCAGGCATTTTTTCGACCTTTTCAGCGGAGAATTATCACCTCATGTTTGAAATTTCCTGGTGGACACATATACTTGTGATCTTTATCTTCGCCAATTATCTTCCCTACTCAAAACATTTCCATGTGTTTATGTCAGTACCAAATGTCTTTCTTTCAAGGCTTGAGCCTCTTGGCAAACTGGCAAATATGGATTCCATTACAAGTGAGGTAAAGCTCATGCTTGATCCCAATACAGCATTTTCTGCTGCTCCGGCTGATACTCCTGTTGAAAGATTTGGAGTGAAAGACTCGGAAGATGTTACCTGGAAAAACTATTTCGATTCACTGTCTTGTACCGAGTGCGGCAGGTGTACTTCGGTTTGCCCGGCAAATATTACAGGTAAAAAATTATCGCCCAGAAAAATAATGATGGATCTCAGGGCGAGGATGAAGGAGAAAGGTCCTCTTATGGTTAAGAATGGCAGAGACTTTTCTGATAATCGTTCATTATTGAGAGATTATATATCGGAGGAGGAGCTCTGGGCATGTACTACCTGTAATGCGTGTGCAAAAGAGTGTCCTATTAATATCAACCATCCCTCGTTAATAATAGATATGCGCAGGTATCTTGTCCTTGAGGAAGCATCGGCTCCCGGCGAACTGAAAGCTGTTTTCAACAATATAGAAAATAACGGAGCACCATGGCAGTATTCTGCTGAAGACCGGCTACTCTGGGCAAAAGATATGGAAATCCCTGTAATGGCTGACCTGTTTGCAAAAGGTGAGAGACCTGAATACCTTTTCTGGGTGGGTTGTGCAGGAGCTTTCGACGACAGGTATAAAAAAGTGGTCAGGGCATTTGCCGGAATCCTGACTTACCTTAATGTAAGTTATGCAGTTCTTGGTAGGGAAGAAACATGTACAGGAGATCCTGCCCGGCGTGCCGGGAATGAAATGCTGTTCCAGATGCAGGCATTGCAGGTAATTGCCACACTGAAAGCCTACGAGGTTAAAAAGATAATTACCGTCTGTCCTCATTGTTTTAATATATTCAAAAACGAATATCCCGACCTTGACGGTGATTTTGAGGTCATTAATTACCTGCAGTTTATCAATAATCTCATGCTAACCGGCAGATTGAAAATTAATCCTGAGAAACTTGGCAATACGGCAATCACATACCACGATCCCTGCTACCTGGGCAGGGCTAATGACATATATGGCGAACCACGTCAGATACTGAACTCTCTTTCAGGCGGGCTGGTCGAGATGCACAGAAACAAGAGCTTTGCCTTATGTTGTGGAGCCGGAGGTGCTCAGATGTTCAAAGAAGCTGAAAAAGGTGTAAAGGAAATCTTTATTGAAAGGACCGAAGATGCACTTGATACAGGAGCAGAAATTATTGCGACTGCATGTCCCTTTTGTATGACAATGATCACCGACGGTCTGAAATATAAAAACAAAGAAGCGGAAATTACGAATCTTGATATTGCTGAACTGGTTGCACAATCACTTGGATTATAAACTAACTACAAAATAAAAACCTGACTAAAATGGAAAACAAAAAAGTCCTGAAAAGCGGAGAGTTTCTTGTAAGTGAAGTAGATGCAAATGATATTTTTATTCCTGAGGAGTTTAACGAGGAACAGCGTATGATCGCTCAGACATGCAGCGATTTTCTTGCCACTGAGGTTTATCCCAAAATGGCCGACCTTGAAAAGGGAGACAGGGAGCTTATGAAAAATATTCTTAAAAAATCAGGGGAGCTTGGATTAATGGGTATTTCCATACCTGAAGAATTCGGAGGGTTTGGCCAGTCATTTGTAACCCAGATGCTTGTTGCGGAAACGACGGGAGCCGGTTATTCCTTTTCAGTTGCATATATGGCACATTGCGGCATCGGAACATTACCGATCATGTATTACGGGAATAAGGACCAGCGCGAACGTTATGTAAAAAAGCTGGCCACCGGGGAGCTTCTTGGCTCATATTGCCTGACAGAACCTGGTGCCGGCAGCGATGCAAATTCAGGAAAGACCAATGCCAGGCTGTCGGAAGATGGCAAACATTATATTCTCAATGGTCAGAAAATGTGGATAACCAATGCCGGGTTTGCCGATACTCAGGTTGTTTTTGCCAAAATAGATAACGACAGGGTCTTAAGTGCATTTATTGTCGAAAGGAATTTTCCGGGAGTGACCGTTGGAGCTGATGAACACAAGATGGGTATTAAAGGCTCTTCAACCGCACAGATTTTTTATACCGATGTTAAAGTGCCGGTTGAAAATCTCCTGGGCAAGAGAGGCGAAGGATTCAGGATCGCCCTGAGCATTCTTCATATGGGAAGGCTGAAACTAGGAGCCAATGTAATAGGAGCCGGAAAGAAGACAATAAACGATTCGGTAAAATATGCAAATGAACGTAAGCAATTTGGAGTATTTATATCGACTTTCGGAGCCATTAAATATAAGCTTGCGAGCCAGGTAATAAGATTATTTGCCTTAGAATCAGCTGTATATAGGGTAAGTTATGATATTGATAAATTGATGGAAAAACTTACTGTCGACTGTGGCGATTATGGTCGTGCTTCAATTGAAGCAATAAGCCATTATGCAGTTGAGGCAGCAATACTGAAAGTGTTTGGTTCGGAGATGCTCGATTTTATTGCAGACGAAGCTGTCCAGATTCATGGTGGTATGGGGTATTCAGCCGAAATGGATGTTGAAAGGTGCTATCGCGATTCAAGGATAAACCGGATCTTTGAGGGAACAAATGAGATTAACCGTCTTCTCGTCGTTGATACGGCAATGAAAAGAGCAATGAAAGGCGAATTCGACCTTTTCGGAAAAGCAGAATCGCTGTACGGCAGTCTCGACAAAATCAGTGATGAAGAAATTCCTGGCGAAAGTTATTTCGTCGAAAAATACAGGTATATAAGCAATTTCAAGAAAGCTATCCTTATATGTATCCATGGCGCCGTAAAAAGATTCGAAAAAACTCTGATTAATGAACAGGAAGTGCTTAATAATATTGCTGATATGATGATGGAGACATATGTTTCTGAATCTCTGGCGCTGAGAGTCAGGAAGATGGAAACATTAAAGGGTAATATTGATATCTACAAGGATATTCTTGATGTAAATGTTTATGATACAGCCGATATTGTAAGAAAATCAGCCTGTGATGCCATCTATGCCTTTGCCTCGGTTGAGGAGAGCACTGCCCTTATAGAAGCAATTGAAAGTCTGACCAGGGTCAGGGGAATTAATGTTAAAGAGGCAAGACGAAGCATCGCGGATAAGTTGATAGAAGATAATTCATATAAATTCTGATGAAATATCCTCCGGATTTACTCTGTCTGAATTCATTCTTACGCCCTTGGTGGCCAGAAAAATTTCTTTTACCTCAGGACCTTTCTTAATAAAAGGTTCCGGATGTCTGTCTTATTTTCTGAAACGATCTCATTATTCTTCATTTAAGTATTATTAACTACATTAGAATAAATATCATCACCAAAGATGATAAAGATCAATTTTTTACATGACAAAGAGCATCATAATACGGGCATTTTTCAGGCTTTTGATAAGCCTTAAATCATTATAACAAGATATCTTTGTGAATTAAATAACAATGGATTAAAATATGAGAGAAATGACTGGATTAATAAAGTCTGTGGTTGTAGCATTTATTTTACTTGCTGGCATTTCAATACTTGTGTCATGCGAAAAATACAGTTATAGAGTTGAGACTGTTTCCCCGGAGGATACAATCTATTTTCAGGCTGATTTGCAACCTGTCTTTACTGCTAACTGTATTATATGCCATAATGCATCAATGATTCCGGATTTGAGAGACGGATACTCATATAATTCACTTTCAACTGCAGGGTTAATAACCCCGGCTGATTCTACCTGCAGACTTTATGTGAAAATCAATTCAGGTCATCCTTCATCTTCATTCCCATCGGTTGACCGGCAAATGATATTTATATGGATCAAGCAGGGAGCAAAAAATAATTAACAGGAACCTACTAAAAACCAGATATTATGAAAAAGGCTTTTTTATTATTGTTGTTATCAGTATTTCTGACACCGGCATTTTCACAGGATGAGACAACTGCGGAGAAAAGTTCCAAACCGGTCAGGTTTACTTTTGGAACATCTATTCTAGTTGATAATCATACAGTTGCAACTCCATATAAGGGAGGTCTTGAGATGGAGATACATCACCGGTTCAGCCTGATCCAAAACTATCATAACCTTTTTGGAATATACGGGGCGGCAAATACACGTATAGGACTTAATTACGGGATAACAGGCAGGTTAATGATAGGAGTAGGGACAACAAAAGACTATAAGCTGCAGGATATACAGTGGAAGTACCTTATACTGCAACAGACAGAAGACAACAGTATGCCCGTATCTCTTTCATATTATGGTAATATAATAGCAGATCTGAGAAACGATGATGCTTTCGGCCCTGCAGAATCTTACAAGACTATTCACAGGTTTTCATATTTAACCCAGTTCATTGTTGCGCGAAAGATCAATGAGAAATTTTCTGTCCAGCTGGCTCCTTCGCTTTGTTATCTGAACTCCGTACCCTCTTTCAGTGATTCGACTGGTTATAAGAACCTCAACTTCGAACTATCAGCAGGTGCCAGGGCAAATTTATTCGGAAACCATTCACTGATTCTTGAATATGACCAGCTCCTGACAAAACAGGATCTCGTTGAACAACCAAAGCCTAATCTTGCTCTCGGCTGGGAAATAGGTACTGCAACACACACTTTCCAGGTTTTTGTGACAAATTATTCTCAGATTATAAATCAATATAACATGTTATTCAACAGTAACGATTTTACTAAAGGCGAATATCTGTTCGGATTTAATATTACTGTCCGTTTCTAATTAAAATTGTGATCAGGAATGAAACTTACTAATTCCAGACAGCTGTTTATATTGTTTGCGCTCTTTTTAATCTGCACTTCATCATATGCGGCAGGGTTAAGGTTCTTTCATATAAAAGCTGAAGGTCAGGATACAGTAACTACTTATACTTCACCTTTTTATGAAGATAATGAGCGTTGTTTCAAATGTCATGGTCAGAATACATATGAGTATACAAATGAGAATCTGGGCCGTCAGGTCAAGGCACTTATGTTTTCCGAATTAATAATAAAACGGAACGATTTTTACAGGTCAAACCATAAGAGCTTTAGCTGTACAGACTGCCATTCGGATCAATATACTACTTTCCCTCATGCCGGAGAACTGAGGATGGAGCAGGCGTATAATTGTATAGATTGCCATGGTGGTGATGAAAAATTTGCGAGGTTCAATTTCGAGGAAATAGAAGCCGAATACCAGAGGAGTGTGCATTTCAAGCTTGAAGATGAAGGTTTTACTTGCTGGAAATGTCACAATCCGCACACTTACAGGATAAATGTCAGGAACACTGAAAATATAAAGGAAACAATACTCTACGACAACAATATATGCCTGAGCTGTCATGCAAATTTTGACCGGTTCCAGTTGCTGACCAACCGAAGTGAGATTAATATTGTCAGGACACACGAATGGCTGCCCAACCAGGCTTTGCATTTTGAGAATGTGCGATGCATTGAATGTCATGCCAAGATTAACAAAGATGTCCTTGTGTCGCATGAGATACTGCCCAAAGAAAATGCAGTAAAGCGTTGTAATGAATGTCACTCCCAGAACTCTATACTTATGGCAACTCTATATAAATTCAAAGCCAGGGAACAACGTCGTGCAGGATTTTTTAACGGTATCATTCTAAATGAATCATACGTTATCGGAGCAAACAGAAATGAGTTTCTTAATATTTTCAGCTTAAGTATTCTGATTTTTATCCTTGCAGTAATAGTGGTGCATGTGGCATTCAGGATCATGAAAAGCAGAAACGGTTCTTAAAGGAGGTCAAAATGTATTTATACCCTAAATGGATAAGATTGTGGCATTTAATCAACGCAGTGCTGTTCCTGATACTGATCTTTACCGGATTAAGTATGCAATATACCGACATGCACAATAGCACATATACGGTTGGATTTGCCAAGGCTGTCAGATGGCATAATGGTGCAGCAATGACACTTACTGCCAGTTATGTATTCTTTGTTCTGGGTAATATTTTTACCGGTAACGGAAAATATTACAGGATAAGGAAAGAAAATTTCTGGTCCGACCTGTATAAGCAGTTAAAGTATTATTCTTTTGGTATGTTCAGGGGAGAAAAACATCCTTTTCCTGTAACCATGGAACGGAAATTTAATCCTCTTCAGAAATTTTCATATGTCCTGGCCATGTATGCTGGAATGCCTGTGCTGATCCTTTCTGGATTCCTGCTCCTGTTCCCCGAGGTAGTTCCTGATACTATATTCGGAATAAGCGGATTAGTGTTAAATGATGTCTTGCACATTTCCATAGGCTTCATTCTTTCAATATTCATGATAATCCATATTTATACATGCACTCTTGGGGCTAAACCTTTTTCTCTTTTCTGGGGAATGATTTCAGGATATCACCGGGCTGATGATGATCATTAATCTATAGAATTCAGGTCATGAATAATTCAGAAAACAAGGCGCAGGGGAAATCTTCCAGGAGAAACTTCCTGAGAAAGGTTGGAATCGGAGTAGGCGCAATCTCAGTAACCGGGCTGACAGGGGCTGCATTTAAAAACAACAGCAAAAACGGGTTGAAGTCGGGGGAAACGGTAAGACTTTTAACTACCGACGGAAAGCTCGTTGAAGTAGATAAGTCGGATCTTCGACCTGTAAAAGAAATTGTTGCAGAACTGAAGGAAGAAGCCAGAGCCGGGTTACCAAACAGGAAATTTGGGATGGTTATTGACCTTTCTAAATGTAAGAATGCCAGGAAGTGTGTTGAAGCGTGTCAGGAAGGGCATATGCTGCCCAGGGATCATGAATGGATGAAGATATACCTTCTGCAGGATGACAGACAAACAGCTCCATACTGGTTCCCAAAACCTTGTTTCCATTGCGATAAGCCTATGTGTGTCAGTGTCTGCCCTGTTGGTGCAACCTATAAGCGTGCGGATGGAATAGTACTTATTGATAACCAGAGATGCATCGGATGTAAATTCTGTATGACAGGGTGTCCTTATTCTGCAAGAGTCTTCAACTGGAAAGACCCTGAGATAAAACTTCCTCCCGATCATGCTTACGACCCTGAAACAAATATACCGGCTGTTGAGGGTACTGTCGGGAAATGTGTTTTCTGTGCCGACAACCTGCGCAAAGGATTATTACCCCGATGTGTTACAGCCTGCCCGATGGGCACTATCTATTTTGGTGATCTGCTTGAAGATACAGTTACCAACGGAAATGAAACAGTCAGGTTCAGCAAGCTGATGGAGGAGAGGGCCGGATACAGATATCGTGAAGAGCTTGGGACCCTTCCGAGTGTATTTTACCTGCCGCCTGTAGAGAGAATGTTTCCTGTTGAAAGCGGACTCGAAGATGTTGATGAGAAAATCAGGGACAGATACAAAAATGCCGGCCCGCGTTAATAATTAATTTGGTAACCTGATAATAAAATGGAAGCCGATAAAAAGCTGCTTAAAGACCTGACTCCTGAACTGGAGAAGACAAGCATTAAATGGTATTTAACATTTTTTCTGTTTTTTGTCCTCTTCGTGGCGGGTATTTATGGATTGATACTTCAGATCGAAAAAGGACACATTGTGACGGGAATGCGCGACAATGTTGTCTGGGGCTTCTATATAGTAAATTTCATTTTTTTCATGGGTTTGAGCTATTCGGGTGCTCTTATTTCAGGTGTCCTTCATCTTTTCCATACAGGATGGAGAAAACCAGTAATCAGGATGGCAGAGCTGATTACTATTATTTCACTGATTATAGGACCTTTTTTCATCTTTTTCTGTATCGGTCGTCTTGACAGATTATATTTCCTGTTTATTCACCCGAGAATTCAGTCGCCAATTACCTGGGATGTCATTGCCATCTGTACCGACCTTGTGGGATGCTTTATTTATCTGTATCTGTCATTCGTTGAAGACTTTGCTATCCTGCGCGATTATGCTGACCTTAATGTTGCCCCATGGAAAAAGAAACTTTACAGGATACTGTCGCTTGGGTATACCGGTACCGATATACAGAAAAAATTATTATCAAGGGCCAGAATGATTATGGCGGCAATGGTTATTGCTATTGCGATCATCGTTTACTCTGTCCTGGCATGGATCTTTGGCGTTACATTACAGCCCGGATGGCACTCAACTATTTTTGGACCCTATTTTGTTATTGCTGCAGTTTTCTCAGGAACCGGGCTTTTAATTATCCTGATGTGGATCTTTCGTAAAATATATCACCTCGAGGAGTATATTACCAAACGACATTTTGTAAATGTTGGAGTTCTTCTGATGATAATTGCAGCTTTTTACGGATACTTTACATTCAGTGACTACCTTACCAAATGGTATGGTTCAATAAAAATGGACTCAATTCTTATCGACAAACTTTTCAGCGATTATTATTCACTTTTCATATTTGCAAATTATATTGGTATTTTATTGCCATGTATAATTATTGCTTTTCCAAGGTTCCGTTCTATACGAAATATTACAATTGCAGCCATAATTGCTATTCTGGCTTTATGGGTGAACCGATATATAATTGTTATTCCAACACTTGAGACTCCTTTTTTACCTATACAGGATACAAGACCCGACTGGATAAAATATACTCCCACATGGATTGAATGGGCTTTAACCGTTGCCGGGGTCTCTGTTTTTGCCATGTTATTTATGCTGGTATCCAAAATAGCGCCTATCATTTCGATTTCAGAGATGCAGGAAAAGGACAAAAGTGAAATTTTAAAGTAATGGTAATAATGATCTTTATTAAGCATCATATATTAAAAGCTCTCACACTATTGACGCTGATCATTTCTACTTCTTTTTCCTCTTTTTCACAGGAAGCGAAGAAGATCACTCCATACCTGACGGTGCAGTATTCTAAAGATACCGACAACCAACGGGTCCTTCAGACAACTCTTACATATTCAATGAACAGGATGGAAATACCTCTCCCGGGTATGGAAGTCTCTATTTCTGTCGGATCACAGTCTGAAAAGCATCTGGCTGCCATCTTAACGGATGAAAAAGGAATAGCCAGGTATAAACTCGATGATAATCTGACGCTTCCCGTTAACAAGGAAGGGTTCTGGGATTTTTCGACTGGTTATAGTGGTAATGATTCAATTGAATCAATATCATCCGAACTTTCGGTGAAAGATGTAGACCTTGAAATGGTACTTTCAGAAATTGATAGTCTAAAAACAATTAATTTAACTGCATTCACATCCGAAAATGGTAAAAAGAAACCTGTATCGGATGAAACAGTTACAATATTTGTACCCCGCATGTTCAGTATTCTTCCGGTCGGTGATGTTTATCTTGATAAAAACGGAACTGCAAATTTTGAATTTCCTTCTGATATTCCGGGAGATAATGAAGGAAATCTGACAATCATTGCCAGGTTTGATGATAATCCCACTTTCGGGAATGTAGAAAAAAGTACGGTTCAGAAGTGGGGTTTGCCCAGAGATAATTATACACCCGGTTCTCATAGGGCGCTCTGGACAAAGTCTCCTCCTATGTGGATGATAATAACTCTCTCAATACTGTTGATGGGAGTCTGGGGTCATTACTTTTTTGCCATTATATCTCTTATCAGGATCAAAATTGAAGCAAAGAGGGAAAAGCAAAGGATGAATATCGGATATGAATAAAAAATTTGCACGATAATTGTATAGTCTTATTAAATTAAAACTCTGATTACTATGAAAAATTTGAAACTTTTATTTACGGGCGCTCTTTTAATGGTATTTAGCGTGGCAATGGTAGCCCAGCCAAAACCATGGGTTGTCCCTGACAATTTCAAGTCGATGAAAAACCCTGTTGCCAAGAGTGATGCCAGCAACAAGGCAGGAATGGCTCTTTTTACCAGAAACTGTGCTTCCTGCCATGGCAAAGCTGGACTGGGAGATGGTGTTAAAGCCAGGGCCCTTAAAGAATTTCCAGGCGATTTTTCAAAAGCGGATTTCCAGGATCAGACTGATGGTGAACATTTTTACAAGACAAAAACCGGTAGAGGTGAAATGCCTAAATATGAAGGTAAGCTAAGCGATGATGATATCTGGAATATTGTAAATTATATGAGGACATTCAAAAAATAAATTTCAAAATTGAAATTGAAAAAAAGCTGTCTCAAGTGAGGCAGCTTTTTATTTTATAATTTAAAGTATTATTTAACAGGAGGTGGGAAGCCAAGAGCAGTCATGGCAGCTATTGAGTTATCAAGAAGAGCCTTTATATAACCCGGATTATGTGCTCCCTCACTGCGGTCTTCTTCAATCATATTGTAGTTAAGGTATGCAAGAACAGCATTGGCTTTATAGGTTCCGGTTATTGCCAGGCCAGTAGAGGGACTATAAACTCCGTAGTCAGTAAGCTGAGATGCAAGATCTTCAAGTTTGCCTGCAACTTCCTCCTGAAGTGCTGTCAGACTGGCAGTCATAGTCGAAGCTGAGGCAGTTGTGTGGCAGGTTAAACAGCCGGTTGTCAGCACTGTTTCCGGCCCACCATGAGCGCTGTAAGTCATACCCATCTGGTGTCCTCCTGCCATGTATCCATATGGTTTTGCCATATGGCATGTTACACAACCCTCGCTGCTTGAATGAGGATTTGCTGTCGGATAAGCTGTTGTGCCTGACATCTCGAAAGCAGTTTTACCAAGGATTATATTGGACTGGGGACCATGGTGAGTACCAATACGTGTGTTGGTAATGGCAAAATCCACACCGTTAATAACCGGGGCGGGTGATACCGGAAACGCCTGATGGCATGCTACGCACTGGTTGCTGGCGCCTTTATCCCAGGTTACGTCAGCTCCTGCATACTGTACATTAAGAACCTGTGCTCCGGGTTTTGTAAGTGCCCAGTCTGCAACAGTAAATGTTTTATGAATATTATGACATGTATAACAGTTGATCTGCTGAGGATCAGTGGGAACAGTAAGATTGTCAGTTGATCCTGTGGCTACATACTGAAGAAATCCCTGGCTTGTATGGCACTGAACACAACCAGTTCTATCGGCATAAGCAGCATTTTCTCCCTTTGCATGTACCGATTCCTGCCATTGAGCAAGATGTGTTTCTACCACAGCATCATTATTATGGCACAGGATACAATTTGCAGTGGCATCAACCCCGTTTTGACCGTTGGTCCCATTTTCTCCGGGGAGTCCCCTGGGCCCTTCGCACGATGCAACCAAAAAACCAGCAACTGTAATTGATGTCAGAAACTTTAAAGTGATTTTCATAATATAGTATTTGTAAGGTTTGATCAGGGGTGCAAGCTACAAAAAGGTATTGTTATAATATTAACAGGCTTAATGCTATTTACAACCCGAAGCGTTGATAGTTATTGTCCTTTAAATTGATATTTATCAATTATTCCCATGATATTTATTAGTTTTGTGATTTAAAGAAATAATTAATTTCATTTTTGCACCCTGTAATTTCAGAAAAATGCCCGGAATAAACAAAATAGTTAACTGTGAAAATTGTGTAGTAGGCTGGGAAAATTTGAAGCACCTTACTAAAAACGAGCTTAAGTACGTTAATGATAACAGGTATGAAGCTATGTTTAAACCTGGTGAAATAATGATAAAGCAAGGATCTCCTTCATCAAATGCATTGTTTATTTCGGAAGGAATGGCAAAAGTTTATATTGAAGGAATAAAAGGGAAGAATTTTATATTGAGTATTGCCAAACCCGGCAGATTGATCATGGGTCCCGGTGCTTATGTCAATTCAAGACATTCATATACCGTATCTGCAATTACAAAGGTAAATGCATGCTTTATCAGTTTCGAAGTTTTTCGACACCTTATTCGTGAAAATAGCAAATTCGCGGAGAGCATGATCGAAGATATCAGTATAAAGTCGTTAAGAACACATTCAAGAATGGTAAACCTGGCCCAGAAGAAAATGCCGGGAAGACTTGCCGAATCATTATTATATTTTGCTGATGATCTCTTTGCCTCCGATGAGTTTGAAATGATCCTCTCCCGTCAGGAACTTGGCGAGATGACAAATATGGCAAAGGAATGTGTTGTGAGAATTATGAAAGATCTTGAAGAATCAGATGTTATATCTTCTGCAGGATCACATGTAAAAATTCTTGACAAAGAAAAGCTTATCCTTATTTCAGAAAGAGGTTAAGCATTACTATTATAAGTCTAACTGTCTGTTTTTATGAAAATTATAAAACAATTGTTTTCTCCTGTAATTATGGGGTCGTTACTGTTGATTTTTGCTGTGGCTATGGCTGTTGCAACATTTATTGAAAATGATTTTGGATCCGGTGCAGCATATAGTGCAGTTTATAATACAAAATGGTTTGAACTTATATTGATTCTTCTGGCAGTAAACCTTATAGGACAACTGATAATTTTCAAGCTTTTCAGAAAATCGAAGCTGCCTGTTGCACTTTTTCACCTGGCTTTCATTGTTATGATTGCAGGAGCAGGAATAACGAGGTATTTTGGATGGGAAGGGACAATTCATATACGTGAAGGTGAATCTGGCAGCATATGTAATTCACTCGATAAATATATGGGGTTTACTGTTAAAAATCCTGATAATAAGATACTTGCAAGCTATTCAAAAAAATTCACCATGACTTCGGCTTCTGCCAAGAACTATAAAAAGAAAATTAATATAGGAAACAAAACTTATCAGCTGGTTCTTGCGCGGATAGTACCTAATGCAACACAATCGGTATCGGAAAGTCCGTCAGGACAACCCATAGTTTCTATGTTTATCACTTTTAATATGATGTCCGGCGAATCGTTGATACTGAAAAAAGGTGAATCGAAGAATGTTCAGGGTGTGACAGTTGGTTTTGATTCGGGTGAAGATGATGAAGTAAAAATAACCGCCGATCAGGGCATATTTTATATCAGCTCTAAATATGATATGGGCTGCAAGGAAATGATGTCAAGTGAGACAGATCTTATTTTAGCCGGCACAAAAAGAGCAATGAAAGCTATGCTGGTTTACTCAGTAAAAGGAATCAGGATCGTCCCTCAAAAATTCACTATGACTGGAAGTGTCAGCGCAGTATCATTAGATTCAAAGGAATCCCTAACCGGGCAGAATGCATTTATATTTCATATTCTTGCCGGGAATGAAACCGGATCGGTCACCTTATGGTCAGATGAATCTGAACCTGTAGCATCCGGATCCTGTATTATCGACGGAAATACTTTTGAGATAAGTTACGGTTCAAAAGAGATTCCTTTTCCATTCAACCTGAAGCTGAATGATTTTGTGCTCGAGAGATACCCCGGTTCAAATAGTCCCTCCGGATACAGAAGCAAGGTAACCCTGATTGATAAAGCTGACAATTTGGAAATGCCTTATGATATTTATATGAATAAAATTCTCAAATACAAAGGTTATCGTTTCTACCAGGCCTCATTCGATAAAGACGAGAAAGGAACAATTCTTTCAGTAAACCACGATTTTACTGGAATGATTGTCACTTACACAGGGTATGCCCTTCTTTTCATTTTTATAATACTCTCACTTATTATTAAGAATTCACAATTCAGGACCATTAAGGCCTCTGCATGGTCGTCGCCGTTAAGAAAAACAATTTCTGCATTACTGTTTCTGATGTTACTCTCCGGTCTTGCTAATGCTAATTCCCGGAAATTTGTTCCGGATAAAAAGAGTGCCGAAGAGTTTGGGAAAGTGCTTGTACAGGATCAGAAAGGAAGAACAAAACCTTTGTTTACTTTAAGTAATGATATTCTCAGAAAGGTAAGTCATGAAAATAAATTTGAAGGATACACTTCGATGCAGGTTTTCCTGGGTTTTTATTTCGACTTTGATAACTGGGAAAATGTCCCACTGATCAGAGTATCTAATAAAGATTTGCAGAAAAGTATAGGAATTACAGGTTGTTATGCTGCTTTCTCCGACCTGGTACAACTTGAAGGCAATGGAGAATATAAGCTGGCCGCGAAAGTCAAAACAGCATATGCCAAGTCTCCCGGCGAAAGAACTAAAATGGATAAAGAGATAATCAAAGTTGATGAAAGACTTAATATCCTTTATATGATCTATAAGGGTGACTTCATGAAGATTTTCCCATTAAAGGATGGTTCGCATAACTGGGGCACAGCGGAAGAGGCACTTAAAACAGCTTTCGACAAAGAAGATTCTCTTTACCTGGAAAATGTGATCCCGATGCTTTCAGAGGCCCTCCATAATAATGACATTGCGGCAGCTTCGAAGATTTCACAATCTGTAAGTGGTTACCAGGCTAAATTTTCAGAATATGCTCTTCCTCCGGACTTTAAAACCAAAGTTGAATTACTGTATTATAAGCTTGGAATCTTTGAAAAGCTTTTCCCCTTTTATTCAACTATTGGCCTAATAATGCTTATAGGTCTTATATTCAGTGTTATAAAAGGGATAAGTAAAACTACCTTATATGTTAAAACATTGAGCTGGTTACTTTTTGCCGGGTTCATATGCCATACTGCAGGCCTTGGAATGAGATGGTATATAGCCGGTCATTCCCCTATGAGCAATGGTTACGAATCGATGATATTCATCTCATGGGTAACACTACTGGCGGGGTTTATTTTCAGTCGCAAATCAGCTTTCGCCCTTTCAGCTACCGCAGTGCTTGCAGGTATGACCCTCATGGTAGCTCACCTGAGCTTTATGGACCCGGAAATAACCAACCTTGTTCCCGTTCTGAAATCTTACTGGCTCACACTTCATGTTTCAGTGATCACGGGAAGTTATGGATTTTTAGGTCTGGGGGCTATCCTGGGGATCATAACGATGATCCTCCTGACTTTAACCAATAGTAAAAATAAAGATAGGATATCGAATACCATAGATGAGCTTACAGTTATTAATTTCAGAACCATAACCCTCGGTTTATATTTTCTGACAATAGGTACATTCCTCGGCGCAGTTTGGGCCAATGAATCATGGGGAAGATACTGGGGATGGGATCCAAAGGAGACCTGGTCGCTGATAACCGTAGTCATTTATGCCTTAGTAACACATTCCAGGATGATCCCGGGGATGAAAGATATCTATACATTTAATCTCCTTTCGCTTTTTGCCTTTTCATCAGTACTGATGACATATTTTGGAGTGAATTACTATCTGTCGGGGCTTCACTCGTATGCCTCAGGTGATCCGGTACCAATTCCTGCTTTTGTGTATATTGCTGTAAGCCTGCTGATTGCTCTTGCCCTTGTAGCTTATTTTAAATACAATAAATTACAAAAGACAGTTCATAGCCAGAAATAGTTATAGTTGCATAAAAGATACTGGGACTGTTGAAAAAGTGAAATGATTTGATTATTTCCCTTTGTGTTACATTGTGTGTTACTTTACGCCGCCGCTAAAGCTTTGGCGTAGAAACTGTGATCCCCGCCCGAACGACGTTCAGTCGGGCGGGGTTTGCACTAAGGCGCACAAAGGCCTTTTTCAACATAACAGTAGGGAGGGTGAGTTCATATCGATGGCGATCCCTTTAGAGGTTATCCAAAAAGAAAAAGCCTTTCATTCGCTTCGCTCATTACGGTCTTTGTTTTTTCACTTACTTATGAAAGCAAGCTTTCAACGCAATGAAAAAACAAAGCCCTGCCGCTTTCGCGGAAAGGCTTTTTCTTTTTGGGTGGAAGATGGGATTCGAACCCACGACCTTCGGAACCACAATCCGACGTTCTAACCAACTGAACTACATCCACCGTTTCAGGATTGCAAAATTAATCCCAAAATTTTTATTCACAAAATTTTAATTTTCTTTTATAACACTTCCTTTCAATTGTTATCTTTGATCGGTTTAAAAAAGAACCTTGATGCAATTTCGATTGCATTAAACTGTTATCATTGATATTCTGCGAATTACCAGGCGAGGATTGAAGCAAATTAAATTCATTGACAATATCTCAGGGCTTCAGCTTTTCCAGCTGATGAAGTTCACTATATTCCTGATAGTCAGCATTGTATTTGCAAAGAGTCATCTGACCCGAGCGGAAATAGGGTCTTTTGAAATGTTTATGTTCATTGCAGGCCTTATAACATTTTTTTGGGTCACCGGAATAATTCAGTCATTGCTTCCCCTTTATTACCGGAACCGAACTTACAGGAAAACCGGCGAAAACAAAACCGGCAAATCACCGGAAATATTCAATACTTTTTTGCTTTTATGCATATTCAGTCTGCTGTTTTTTATTTTCGGACATTCAATAAAGAATAATTTTTCGGTTTTCCATTTCAGAGGCAATGTTCCTTATATCAACCTTCTTTTGTTTTATATTTTATTGAGCAGTCCGGTCTGCCTTATTGAGTATATCTACCTTTTAAATAACAGATCATACCGTATATTTCAATACGGGCTCTATACTTTCGGAGCCCAGCTGTTCCTGATAATAACTCCTGTCCTTTTTGGCAGGGATATTATCTGGTCTCTTTACGGTTTACTTGTAATAACGGCCGCCAGATGGGTATGGCTAATAATATTGTTGCGAAGATATTCAGAGATCAGGATCTCCTATGAGTTTATGAAGGAACATCTCTACCTGGCTGCTCCACTGATAATAACAACTCTTATAAGCGGGTCTCCACAGTATGTAGACGGAGTAATCGTATCTGCTGTTTACAGGGACCCCGGCATGTTTGCATGGTTTCGCTACGGAGCAAAAGAATTTCCGCTTGTGCTTATGCTTGCCAATGGACTTAGTAATGCTATGCTTCCGGAATTTTCAACCCGTTCGAGAATGAAAGAATCTCTTGCAAAAATAAAGATCAAATCAAAAAAGCTCATGCACTTTCTCTTTCCCTCAACAATGTTCATAATGCTTTTTGCAAGATGGTTTTACCCTGTTATTTTTAGCCAGGAATTCGAACCCAGCTCAGGAGTATTTCTTATTTATACCCTGCTGGTAATACCAAGACTTGTTTTTCCACAGACTATAATAGTTGGCAGGAAGAAAACACATATTACACTTTATGCCGCAATTATTGAACTTGGATTAAATATACCATTAAGCCTTCTGATGATTAAATGGGGATATAAAATAGTTGGTGTGGTACTGGCTACTTTTATTGTCTATACCATAAGCAAAATCTTTCTTGTCGGATATGTATGGGTTAAAATGAAAATAAAACCGTCTGAATACATCCCTCTGAAAGTGTATGGATTCTATTGTATTCTCGTTTCAATTCTTTTCATCCTTATCGATCACAGGATAATTGACATCCACTAAAAAGAGTGCAGGCTCCGGACTAATGCAGCCCCGAATCAAAATTTCTATGTATCTTTGCAGTTAATATCCATCCCATAGGGTGATGGTTTCAAATTGATATTTGGATAATGCTTATCATGCAAATAGTTGAGGTTCTGAATCGTCAGGATAAGCTGGAGTTTCATAGTTTCCCCAGGACTTTATACAAGAATGATCCATTCTGGATTTGTCCGCTTGATTCAATGATAGAAGATATTTTCGATCCCTTGAAGAACCTGACATTTAAAAATGGTGAAGCTGTACGATGGCTCTTAAAAGACAATAATGGAAACACAATTGGAAGGATCGCAGCATTTATCGATCGGATAAGGTCTGCCACATACAGGCAGCCAACCGGCGGCTGTGGTTTTTTTGAAGTTATAGATGACCGCGAAGCTGCATACACTCTTTTTGACACTGCCAAAAAATGGCTGGCACACAGGGGAATGGAGGCAATGGACGGGCCAATTAATTTCGGAAGGAATGATAATTATTGGGGCCTCCTGGTAGATGGATTCGTGCAACAGGGATTCGGGATGCCTTATAACAAGAAATATTACAGGAGCTTTTTTGAAGATTATGGATTCAGAAATTATTTTGATCAGTACACTTCTCACCGTACTTTAAGGAATGAAAACAATAAAATAATAGATTTTCCGGAACGTATCATGAAAATCGCGGAGTGGCTCACAAAAAGACCGGGTTACTCTTTCCTCCATTTTAAATTTCGGGACAGCAGAAAATTCATAAATGACCTTTGCAGCATTTATAATACTACCTGGAATTATCTGAAAGCGGATTTTACTCCGATCGATCCATCTATAATGTATGAGGCTATGCACAATGTGAAACATATTATTGATGAAGAGCTTATATGGTTTGCATATTATAATGATAAGCCAATTGGTTTTTTTATCCTGCTTCCCGACTTTAACCAGATCCTCAGGCATCTAAATGGAAAACTTAACTTTTGGAATATTATCAGGATCCTCTATTATAAAATGACCCGTGAAATGACCAGGATGAGAGCAGTGGTGGGAGGAGTCTTATACTCTCACCAGAATACTGGGGTGGAATCGGCTATCTTTTTTAACCTCTATCATGTCTTTAAACGAAAACCCTGGCTTAAGGAACTGGAAATTTCATGGGTTGGTGATTATAACCCTAAAATGATGGCTATCTATGAAGCACTGGGAGCAAAAATTGCCAAAACCCACATCACTTACAGGTACCTGATAAATGAGAAACTGCCTTTTTCAAGATATAAGGATGAAATGGCTGAAAGACAGGAAAATAAACCGGGAAAGAATACTTATGATCAATAATTTCCAAATTCTGTTTGTATATTAAAATATGTTCATTAATTTTGCAGTCCCTAAACAGAAATGCCCGGGGGATCATAAAAATTAAAAACAAAACGAGATGAAACAGGGAATACATCCGGAGAATTACAGGTTAGTGGTATTTCAGGATATGTCTAATGGGTACTCTTTTATGAGCAAGTCAACAGCTCCCTCAAAAGACACCATTAAGTGGGAAGACGGGAATGAATATCCGCTTATTAAGCTTGAGATATCAAATACTTCTCATCCATTTTATACAGGTAAGATGAAGCTTGTTGATACAGCCGGAAGAGTTGATAAATTCATGAATCGTTATAAGGATCACGTTAGTAAAAAGAAATAAGGATATTATATTTAATATTCCGGACAGGGGCTGATTGAGGCCCCTTTTTTTATGATTTAAATGGCGTGACAGATTTTATGGCACAATGATTGCATAGTTCCCTTTCATCTTATATGTAAAAATATTCTGTAAATTTGGCACTTGGGTCAGGTTGAATGATATAAGGGGAAAGATAAAAGATGGATAAAAAGTACAGGAGACAGGTTAATGAGTTATTGCTTCCGGAAATGCTTGACGGAGAGGGGGATATCATTCCGATAATTGCCGATGGAGATGATCAGGATCTTGAAGACGTTGAGGTGCCGGAGAGCCTTCCGATATTGTCGCTTCGAAATACAGTGCTTTTTCCGGGTGTGGTCCTACCGATATCTATCGGACGTCCTCGATCAATCCAGCTTATTAAAGATGTATACAGGGATGATAAAATAGTCGGGACAGTTGCACAGAAAGATCCCGACATGGAGAACCCAAGCTATAATGATCTTCATTCGGTTGGCACCATCGGTCAGATTGTTAAGCTTCTTGAGATGCCCGACGGATCGACAACTGCAATTATTCAGGGCAGAAAAAGAATGGTGCTGGGTGAACTTATCTCTGATGATCCGTATTTCATTGCAAATGTAAAATCGATGCCGGAGAGAAAGCCTGATGCAGCGAGCAAAGACTTTGATGCTATTGTAGGTTCCCTTAAAGATCTATCTCTCAAAATAATAAAGATAAATCCCAATATAAGTCCTGAAGCCTCATTTGCTATCAAGAATATTGAAAACAATACTTACCTGATAAACTTTATCTGTTCGAATACCGATATAAAAGTACAGGATAAACAGAGACTTCTGGAGATTAACAGTGTACGCGACAGGGGATTTATGTTGCTGGAATACCTTGTCCAGGAGATACAGGTACTTGAACTCAAAAATGAACTTCAGTCAAAGGTAAAAATCGACCTCGACCAGCAGCAAAGGGAGTTCCTGCTTCATCAGCAGATGAAGACCATTCAGAACGAACTGGGCGGTAATCCTCTTGAAAAAGAGATAGAAGAGTACAGGGTAAAAGGAGACGCCAAAAAGTGGACAGCTGAGGTCAAAGATATATTTGACAAGGAACTTGACAAGCTTCGGCGTCTTAACCCCGCAGCAGCCGAATATTCGGTACAGGTTAATTATATTCAGACTTTGCTCGACCTTCCCTGGGGCGAATATACTCAGGATAACCTTGACCTGAAAAATGCAAGAGATGTTCTTGATAATGATCACTTTGGCCTTGACGACGTTAAAGAAAGGATACTTGAACACCTGGCAGTACTCAAACTTAAAGGCGATCTGAAATCACCTATTCTTTGTCTTTATGGTCCTCCCGGAGTTGGCAAAACTTCGCTGGGAAAATCAGTTGGTGCAGCTCTTGGCAGAAAATATGTCAGAATGTCATTGGGGGGGCTTCATGATGAGGCTGAGATCAGGGGACACAGGAAAACATATATAGGGGCTATGCCGGGTCGTATAGTTCAGAATCTGAAAAGAGCAGGATCTTCAAACCCTGTCTTTATACTTGATGAAATAGACAAGGTAGGACAGGATTTCCGGGGAGATCCCTCATCGGCTCTTCTTGAAGTCCTTGATCCGGAACAGAACAGTACTTTCTTCGACAATTTCCTCGAAATGGAATACGACCTTTCCAAAGTACTTTTTATTGCAACAGCAAATACTCTGGCGACAATCAGTCCTGCTCTTCGCGACAGGATGGAAGTAATCGAAATAACCGGTTATCTTGTTGAAGAGAAGCTTGAAATAGCCAGGCGTCACCTTCTGCCTAAACAACTTGAAAACCATGGTGTTAAATCCGATCAGCTTGCTATAGGGAAAACTGTTATGGAAAAGCTTATTGAAAGATACACCAGGGAATCAGGTGTAAGAGAACTTGATAAAAGACTCGCAAAAATTACCCGAGTCACCGCCAAAAACATAGCATCAGAAACTAATTATAATCCATCACTCAGCGATTCAGACCTCGATAAAATTCTCGGTCCGCCGAAGTACAACCGCGATATTTATTCCGGTAATGATCAGGCCGGTGTGGTAACAGGCCTTGCCTGGACGGCCGCCGGAGGCGAGATACTCTTTGTGGAGACAAGTCTCAGCCGGGGTACAGGTAAGCTTACCCTTACCGGTAACCTGGGAGAGGTGATGAAAGAATCGGCAATAATTGCCCTTGAATACCTTAAATCTAACGCTTCTCTCCTGGTTCTTCCCGATAATTTTTCAGAAAAATGGAATATCCATATACATGTTCCTGAAGG
>Ga0315542_1000224_pt1 | contig 34002 bp, 30 predicted proteins | sample SalMarSW160120MG_FD_202541 | JGI IMG/M metagenome (GOLD analysis project Ga0315542, IMG submission 202541) | Salt marsh sediment microbial communities from the Plum Island Ecosystem LTER, Massachusetts, United States - Salt Marsh Sediment SW1601-20 ...
GTTACTTCACGGGCCGAGTCGAGATTTGTTCCGAAGGCCATTCCACCCATCTTAACGTTGGGGCAGGAAATATTAAGCTCAATAGCCGGAATCTTATCAAGATGATTAATCCTCTCAGCCAGACTGATATAATCCTCAATATAGCTACCGTTAACGTTCACGATTACATTAGTATCGTAACTTTTAATACGCGGATAAATGAATCTTTCAAAATGATCAATGCCTTTATTCTGTAATCCGACAGCATTAAGCATACCTGAAGGTGTTTCTGCCATCCTGGGATAAGGATTTCCCTCCCTTGGCTCCATGGTAGTCCCTTTTACTATAATGCCCCCAAGTCGAGAAATATCAACGAAATCCTCGAATTCAGGTCCATAGCCAAATGTACCCGAAGCAGTAAGTACAGGATTTTTAAAAAGCAAATCACCAACAGAAATTCCCAGGTTCACCATTTTAATTCTGTTATATTAAACACCGGACCATCAATGCAGGTACAAACGTTGCCTTTGACTGTATCGACAATACAGCAAAGGCATGCGCCAATTCCGCAAGCCATAAGATTTTCAAGTGATACTTCACACTCTGTACTGGTCTTTTTGCTGTAGGCAGCCACGGCTCTCATCATCGAGTCAGGACCGCAACAATAGATTCTGTCGTATTTTGAGGATGATAAAACTGAATGGCTGGTAACATAGCCTTTTTCTCCTGTTGAACCATCTTCAGTTGTAAGGAATACTTCTCCTATTTTTAAATATTCTTCATATTCGATAATACGCTCACTGTTTCTGAATCCTAAAAGGACATCAGGCAAACAACCAAAGGATTTCAAATGCTTTCCAAGAAATAACAAAGGAGCTACGCCACACCCTCCGCCTATAAGCAATATTTTTTCATTAACCGGAGGCAAGCTGAAAGTGTTACCCAGTGGGTAAATAAGATTAAGATTGTCTCCTTTTTTTAGTCTGGAAAGCGTTTCGGTGCCCTTTCCGGCAATTTGTATAAGAAGTTTAAAGGAATTGTTGCTTAAATCAACATCATGTATTGAAATTGGACGCCGGAGAAATGTTTCAGGACTGCCTTCAACTTTTACCTGGGCAAACTGACCCGGTCTTAGCTCCGGAAGTTCTTCGTCAGATGATAGTTCAATAATAAAAAGATCATTTGTAAGCCGCTTATTGCCAATAAGTTTAAGATCTTCTATGCGCTTTGCCATTTAATGCAGGTTTACCGCAAAGATAATTTTAATGAAGGATTTCCGAAAATATATTCTGAATTTAAAACTGACTTTAGTTAGGTTCCGGGATAGTATTCCTCAAAACTGTTGTCATTATAGAACCATACGATCTTCTTAACTACCGCATTTTCTATTCTTTTGTTAGGAGAAGATGTCACTTTCTGATCACTGTTTTCAGTTAAGTTCAGTCGTGTATCGGCGCTTTCCGTAATTGTTTCAATAATATTATCCCTGAATGCTTCACTTTTAATTCCCTGATCTTCAAATAAATTTTGCATTGTTGATTCATTATACATCGTTCCCTTACCAAATAATAACCAATCTGTTGACAGGAACTGGTATTTCTCAAGCATTTTAAGGACAAAATCGAGACTTGGATTATTCCTTCCGGAGAGTATGTGGGAGATACCCGACGGCTGAACGCCAATCTCTTCAGCTAACTGAGCAGAGGATTTATTTTCAGCTAAAAGAAATTCTCTTATTCTCTCATTCATAATAGAAAATATTGGTATTACAAATGTAAACATTTATAACTTTCCAATTGTAACTTTTTAAATTTACATATGTAATCGCATCAAGGATAAGTACAAATAATATATTTAATCTTTCATATATATTATTGATAATTAAAACATTATAATTGTTATTTTTTCAAGTATCACTGTATATTAGGTCTGTATTGTACTAGTATACAAATTATTATTTAAATATTCTAAATAAATTGCATTAAATATCCAGTCAATATTATTTAATATACCAATAAATACATTATATATTTGTCATAAAACACTGATATTATATTTATTATGCAGATTAAATTGCATTTAAAATAAAAATTAACTTTGTAATGTTAAATATATCATTAAATAATAACGTCTGTAACTTAATGAATGATTTATTAATGATTACAAATGTAAACCGCTTTATTCCTATACATCTGTAACGTCGTTAGTACTTTAAAGAAAGTCCTGAAAATAATATATTGCAGAAATGAGAATTTAAGGCCTGGCTGTACTAAAATCTCAAATAATCGATTCTGGGAAGGTTAAGGATGTAAAAAAATATTTTGTATTAAATGGAATTATCAGATAGATTGTATTTCTTTAAAACAAAAAACTATCCATGATAAAATCAAAATTGTCTCTCCCCCTCCATTACCAGATACTCATAGCATTAGTAGCCGGAGGATTTTTTGGCTATTTATTCCATGATAAGGTTATTTACACTAACTGGGCCGGGGAAATATTTCTCCGTTCACTGAATATGATTATTGTTCCACTAATTCTTCTTTCCATTACCACAGGTGTTGCCAGTGTCGGTTCGGGCGGCAATCTTGGCAGACTGGGACTTAAAACAATAGGATTCTACATGTTATCAACATTACTTGCTATTGTTACCGGCTTTTTCTTTGTATCTGTCTTCAAACCCGGGATAGGTGCTGATCTTGGATTTAAGATACCAGTTGAAAATATTTCTGCATTATCCGACAGCTTTGGTCAAACCCTTATAAAAATTGTTCCGACAAATATATTTGAAGCATTGATGAAGGGGCAAATGCTATCAATCATATTCTTTGCCATTCTTTTTGGATTTTTTATAACCAAGCTGAATAATAAACATCAGATTCTTCTAATGGATGTATTCAATGCCGCTCTTGATGTTATAATGAAAATCACACTTTTCATTATTAAATTCACTGCAATCGGAATATTCAGCATAACAGCCAAGGTAATAGCTCAGCAGGTTAACCTCGGTAATGATATAAGTGAGGTGATAAGCAGGCTGGGATTGTATTTTGTTACTGTATTATCTAGTCTTCTTATACACGCTTTTGTAACTCTTCCTTTATTGGTAAAAGTGCTGGGGCGTGCAAATCCCTTCAAACATTTCAAAAATATGGCAACCCCTCTCCTCACGGCTTTTTCCACATCCTCTTCAAATGCCACACTGCCACTTACAATGGAAGCTGTTGAGGATAATGACGGGGTATCAAATAAAATTGCAAGTTTCACAATTCCCCTTGGTGCCACTGTAAATATGGATGGAACGGCATTATATGAATGTGTGGCAGTTATCTTTATTGCCCAGGCATATGGGATTGACCTTACTTTTTCTCAACAGCTTATTGTTGTCTTTACCTCGCTCCTGGCGGCAATAGGATCGGCGGGGATCCCTATGGCAGGACTTGTTATGATGGCAGTTGTATTAAAGGCAGTTGGATTACCGCTTGAAGGCATAGGACTAATTCTGGCTGTAGATCGTATTCTTGACATGTTCCGGACAACTGTAAATGTATACGGTGATACATGTTGTGCCGTTATCATTGCTAAATCTGAAGGAGAGGAACTTAATATTTAATAACGCCTATAAATATAAACAGGAATCCATTGATCTTATAAAACAATAATAGCTTATAATTAGCAAGTTAACAACAAGAACCTGAACATCCTGATTCCCCTGTGGAACATTCTGAATGACCATCGGAACTTCCGCATGAAGAACATGAATGAGTTGTCCCCGCAATCTCTTCTACAGTTGCATCCCGCACATCCAGAATTTTTCCGGAGAAATAGAGGTCGACACCTGCCATAGGATGGTTAAAATCCATTTTGACATGAGTATCTGAAATTTCATTAATCACTCCATTAAGCGGGTTTCCTTCTGTGTCCATCATTGGTACTTCATTTCCTACCCTGCAGATATCTTCATTCAGTTTTCCGTCAGCCTCAAAAACAGCAATCGGTACATCAACTATCATTTCTTCCCTTCTGGCCCCATATGCCATTTCGGAATTAAGAGCAAACTTAAAAGGGTCGCCTGTATTCAATGCATTTATATTTGATTCAAAAACCGGAAGCAACCTGCCTGTACCATAGATAAATGTAAGAGGACGTGATTCATCCAGAGATTCAATAATTCGCCCGTTCAAATCACTTTCCCTGAGTTCGTAAATCAGAGAAACCATTTTATTTTTTTCAATTCTCATAACTGATTTTTTTTTCGGTGCAAATATAATTTAAAATACCACCTGATGAAAAGTAAAAGTGTGATTTATGGACAATAAGTTAAAAAGTAAAACTTACTCTGATGTCAGGATTTCCATAAATACCATAACCTGAATCATTTAAAGCCCATAAACACATAATATTAAGAGATGCTCTCCTTCCAATCTGCTGACTCAGGCCAGGTCCTGCAAGCAATGTATTAATATAGAAACGGTCAGAAGTGTAAGTGTTCTGCTCTTTCCAGAAAGCAGATTCAAGACTTAATAATTCATCTTCCACATGAATAAAAATGCCGGTATTTGACCCCATCGGAATAAATTTATTAATATTCTGAAATACAACAAATTCCATATATCCTTTACCCCCATAGATATTTGTCTGTACTCTTTGATATTTAAAGAAATGGTAATCAGGACCAATAGCAATTGCCAGTCGGGGTAATACCCACAAGCCTGCGACCGGGGCGATCTGTATATCAGTAATTGTTCCGAACTGCAGTCCTACATTTCCCCCGAAGAATAATCTCTCTTTTAAAGGTGGTGCCTCTTCCCTGGTTGATTGAGCTGAACCCACTGATAATGATGCAGTAAGAATAAGGAATACTAAAACCGGTTTTCTGATGAATTTGCTGAAAATTTCAATATTGCCTAAGCGTATCATGTTTGTTTGTTTTTACTTTTTATCTGAATGATACAAATAAACGAAAAATCTCACTGAATAATATATTCGCCACGATCTTTTCAATTATCAATCGCATATATACAACATTACAAGAATGGATCAGAGGAAAATCCATATTTCAGGGTGATGGTAAAAAAAAGCAGAAAGAGAGATCTATTTTTCAATACCGGATTCTCTCAGATATTCAAGCTCCTGTATATTCCTGCGCAACACTAAGGGAAAAATCTCTAGAAGCAAACGACTAACAATTAATTTAATATCTTAGTAAGCAAAATGTTATCGACCTGTTGAATTCATTATCACGATCATGAATATTATAGTAAACGGAGGCACAAAAGGAATTGGGAAAGAGATTGTTGAATATCTGGCGAAAGATACTGGCAATCATATCCTGGTAACCGGGAGAAATAGAAAAACACTGACAGATCTTTCTGTTCGTCATAAAAATGTTCACTTTATACGTGTTGACCTTTCAGTTTTTGACAACCAGGCTGATATGTTCGTTGAAAATGTTTCAAAGTTTTTCAGCCAGTTTGATATTCTTATAAATACAGCAGGATTGCTGGTAAATAAAGCATTTCATGACATTTCTGCGAAAGAGGCCAGACAAATGATGGAAACAAATTTTTTCGGTCCGGCTGCGGTTATCAGGGTATTAAAACCGCTAATGTCGAAGAACTCACATATTGTTAATATTGCCAGCATGGGTGGATTTCAGGGTGCCTCAAAATATCCCGGCCTTTCATACTACAGTGCCTCCAAAGCAGCCCTGGCTAATCTTACAGAGTGTCTTGCAGTGGAATTTAAGGGATCGGGTATAAAAGTTAACTGTCTGGCGCTCGGTGCAGTACAGACTGAGATGTTTGAAGAGGCATTTCCGGGCCAAAAAGCACCTGTAAGTGCAGAAGAAATGGCTGAATTTATCTCAGAATTTGCATTGAAAGGTCACAGATTCTTTAACGGGAAAATAATTCCGGTTGCAATTAACAATCCGTAAAATCTACTATTCGATACAACCCCCTCGCCCTTCGGGCACTCCCCCCAGAGGGGGGAGATCTACTCAGTAAGTAAGTGAAATTCAAACAGATGAGACCGAGATGTCAGCGAAGCTGACAGAGGGGGTTATATCCCCCGAGGCCGCTTATTCTTTTGTGAGATGTCAGCGCAGCTGACAGAGGGGTGTTTTTTAGTTATATGTTTTTATCTCTATTTTACCATCCAGTGCAAGGAGACCATTAAAAGCCAGGGCTTTCATCTCATCTTCTCCGGGGTAAACAACTACTTCAGCAATATAGTTAACAAAAGATTTGATCCTTTTTATATTATCATTCTGGTAAGCCATGCCGCCTGTAAGGATTATAGCGTCTACTTTCCCTTTTAGTGCAGAAGCCATAGCTCCTATAGCCTTTCCTACCTGGTATGAAAAAGCATCTCTAATAAGGATCGCCTGGCGGTCGCCATTATCAGCCATTCTACATACTTCAATAAAGTTATTGGTACCAAGATAGGCTACCATCCCTCCTTTTCCTGTCAACATCGATTTTATCTCGGAATAAGTAAATCTTCCACTGAAACAGAGATCCACCAGCTGTCCTGAAGGCAAGCCCCCTGAGCGTTCAGGGGAAAAAGGACCGTCGCCATTAAGAGCGTTGTTAACATCGATCACCTTCCCTTTTTCATGAGCACCAACACTTATTCCTCCGCCCATATGAGCAACAATAAGGTTCAAATCCTCATACACCTTTCCAATGGATGCAGCATATTCGCGCGAGACAGCCTTTTGATTCAGAGCGTGAAAAATTGATATTCTTTCAATCTCAGGGTGCCCTGAGACTCTGGCAATATCCTTAAGTTCATCAACTACAACGGGATCAACTATATAGGCAGTGGCATCAGGTAGAGATGATGCAATTTCATCTGAAATAAGACCACCCAGATTGCTGGCATGCTGCCCGAGATATCCTGTTTTGAGGTCCTCTTTCATCTTCTGATTTACCCTGTAAATACCTGATTCTATCGGTTTAACCAGTCCACCTCTTCCTACTACTGCCTTGATCCTCGAAAAATCAGTCTTTCGTTGCTTCAATTCATTCATAATCAGGTCCTTTCTGAAATGAAACTGATCAGTTATCTTCTTATATGGTTTTAAATCACCGGTTGTATGCTTGAGGTTTTGTTCGAAAACCAGGTTTTCTTCCTCATATAAGGAAAACTTTGTTGAGGTTGAACCAGGGTTTATTGCCAGAATAAGACGTTTTATCATCAAATGTACTTTGTTAAAGAATTACTATACTGTCTGTTAGTTAATTAAGCCATCAGGCATGATAGTGCTATACAATAATACTTGGATTTTTCACTTTCGCTTCGCGACATAACAATTACAGGTTTTTCAGTTCCTCTTATTAAACCTGCCAGTTCGCCTTTTCCGAAGAGCATTAAGCCTTTGTAGAAAGGATTGCAGGCTTCAAGCGATGGGAACAGAAGTATGTCGGCATCACCATTCACCGGTGATGTAACTCCTTTTATTTCACCGCTGCGATTGTCGCAGGCAAGGAAAATGTCAAGAGGACCATCCATAATGCAATTTTTGATCTGGCCTCTGTCAGCCATTTTGCACATTATGGCGTAATCAACGGAATTATTGAAGTGCCTGCTCATCTTTTCTGAAGCTCCAATAAGGGCTATCCTTGGCTTTTCGATACCAAACCGGCTGGCCATTTCAATAGCATAACCGGCCATAGCAATTTTCTGATCCAGATCGGGAAACGGTATAACTGCAGGATCGGTAATAAATAACAGCTTGTGATAGTCAGGGATTTCCATTGCAGCAACATAACTAAGTACGGCATTGGGGATCATTAACCCTTTTTCCTTATCCATTACAGCTTTAAGGAACCTGTCTGTACCTACAAGTCCTTTCATAACCACATCTGCATCATCACATCGTACCAATCTTACAGCTTCCTCAGATGCGTCAGTTTCATTATCTGAATCGATAATGTCAAAAAGTCTGTCATCAATACTTCCATCTTTGCAGATTTTTATGATCTCCGAAGATTTTCCTATAAGTTTGGCCTCAATAAAGCCTGTTTTAACGGCTTCATTTATAGCTCCGATAGTATTACTATCCTGTGCCCATGCCACGGCAATACGGTGCTTCTTTTTAAGCTTAAGCACCATTTCTTCCATCTGTTTCAGAGATGTAATCATAATTCTACCATTTACTGGCTGCAGCAGCTAAAAGAATACTGTCGAATTTTGCCTGCTCAGAGTCTGATCTTGATGTCAGGACTATAGGGACCATAGCCCCGAGAATAATAGAAGCTACTTTGGCTTTAGCAAAGAAAACCAGCGATTTATACAAAACATTGCCAACTTCAATGTCGGGCATCAGCAAAAGATCAGTATCGCCTGCAACCTCACTTCTGATGCCCTTATGTTTTGCGCTTTCAAGGCTTATTGCATTATCGAATGCAAGAGGGCCATCAATAATGCAATTTTTAATCTGGTCGCGCTGATTCATCTTTGAGAGAAGGGCTGCATCGAGAGTTGCCTCCATATTCTCATTGACCATCTCAACTGCGCCAAGAACAGCAACTTTCGGCATTGTATATCCAAGTCTGTTAAGGCATGTTACTGCATTATTGACTATGGCTATCTTATCCTTCAGGTTTGGAGCGATATTCATGGCTACATCTGTTACAGCTATCACTTTATGATAGGTTTCAACTTCAAAAAGTGCAAAATGAGACAGAAGGTTACCTGTTCTCAAACCCCATTCTTTATTTAGCACGCACCTGAGAAGAGTTGAAGAGCCGACCTTTCCTTTCATCAGAATATCAGCCTGCTTGCTGCTTACCATTCTGACAGCCATTTCAACTGACTTATCTATTTCAGGTTCATGGATTATTCTCAGATCGGCAATATCATAATTATTTGATGCACAAATATTCTGAATATCCTCCTTATCGCCGATAAGAATAGGTTCTATTATATTATCCTTCCAGGCTCTCACAACAGCGCCCATTGCTTGTTGATCCTGTGCGGCTGCCAATACCAGCTTCTTTCTTGGACCACCTTCAACAAGACGCTTAAGATCATTCAGGGTTTTTAATACCATCTTCTTTATTTTTATTTTAGCTATTTACCTTGAGACGATTAACAATTTCAAGTGTGTCTGAAGCTATTACAAATTCTTCGTTCGTTGGAACAACCATAACGGTCACGCGAGATTCTTTCTTACTTATGACCATTTCCTTACCCCGCACACCCTCATTTGCCTGTTTATCGAATTCCATGCCAAGAAATTCGAAATCTTTACAGATATTTTCACGTGTTACCGAACTATTTTCACCTATACCTCCTGTAAAAATAAGAAGATCAACGCCTCCCATTGCAGCAGCATACGCACCAATATACTTTTTAACACGGTATTCATACATTCTGAGAGCAAGAGATGCGCGCTCATCGCCCTCATCTGCTGCAGATTCAACTTCTCTCATATCGGAGGAAATACCTGAAATACCAAGAATTCCGCTATGTTTATTCAATAAAGTATTAAGGGAAGAATAGTCTATCTCTTCTTTTTCCATTATTAATGTCAGGGCGCCGGCATCCACATCACCTGATCTGGTTCCCATTATAAGACCCTCAACAGGTGTCAGTCCCATTGAAGTATCCATTGATTTACCGTTTTTTATTGCCGTAATTGAAGCACCATTTCCCAGATGGCAGGTAATCATTTTAAGGGCCATGTAATCGACATTCAGTATTTCACATGCACGTTTTGAGACATAGCTGTGACTAGTGCCATGAAAGCCATAACGCCTGATCCCATATTTCTTATAAAGTGAATATGGAAGAGCATACATAAATGAATAATCTGGTATCGTATGATGAAACGAGGTATCAAATACCCCAACCTGGGGAACATCAGGTAAAAGGTTTTTCATTGCATAAATACCCTTAAGGTTAGCCGGGTTATGCAATGGAGCAAGGTCAGAACAATCTTCAACTCCCTTAATCGTAACATCATCGAGAAAACAACTTCCCGTAAAGGTTTCACCCCCATGCACAAGACGGTGACCAACAGCTTCAATTTCATTAAGGTTTTTTATTACACCCCTTTTTTTACTTATCATTAAACCAAGCAGGTATTCAATACCTTTCTTATGATCAAGAATTTCTCCTTCAAGTTTAACTTTATCACCATCAAATCTTTCATTTTTCAGGAATGAGCCTTTTAATCCTATTTTTTCAACTATCCCTTTTGTCAGAACGACATTTGTAGACATATCAAAAAGCTGATATTTTATTGATGAACTACCACAATTAAGAACTAGTATTTTCATTATGAACGAGTTATTTATTTGAAGTTTTTCTGACGAAATCAAGATGTTTAATCTTCGAGAAATGAGTTTTTTGTAATTTTAGCGCCGTCTTTGTTATATTCATAAAATCCCCTGCCTGTTCTTCTTCCCCACTGATTGGCCCTTACAAGCTTTTTAAGAAGAGGTGAAGATTTATATTTCAAATCACCAAATTCATCATAAAGGTTCTCGCACCATCGCAGAACCTTATCGAGGCCTATCTTGTCGGCCATTTCAAAAGGACCAAGAGGAAGACCAAAGCCAACTTTCATAGTTAAGTCGATATCTTCCAAAGAACCAACACCTTCCATTAGTATTTCACATGCTTCGTTAATCAGTGGAACAAAAAGTCGCGTGCTGATTATGCCAGGCGACTCCTTAACCGGAACAACCTTTTTACCAATCAGATTTGCAAATTTAATGGTGTTTTCATAGGATTCCTGTGAAGTATACAGACCCTTAACAATCTCAACAACACGTGCATCGGCCTCCGGAGTCAGAAAATGAAAACTCACGCATCGGTCTTTATAGGTAAGACCGGCAGTGAGTTCAGTAATTACCTGTGTAGATGAGTTTGTAGCAATGATAGTATTTCTGTCAACATGAGTTTCAATCTTTTTTAATATAGCTTCACGGATATCATGACTCAGTTCCCTTGCAGATGACTTGATAGCCTCTATAACAATATCACAGTTTTTAAAATCCCCATAATCCAATGTACCTTTTATACGTGCAAGGATTCCCAGCTTCTCTGAGTTTGTCATTCCCCAGCGCTCAATCATACGGTCAAGTTCCTTCGCCAGCTCCACAAATGCCTGATCGATTTTCTCCTGAGTAATATCAAGTAAAATTACATCCAATCCTTTGGAACTTACCATCCTTGCAATATTCTGGCCTACTGTGCCCGCTCCGACTATACCAACTCTTGAGAATAATGTTTTTGTTCTTGTTTCCTGCGATAACCCGTAATCCTCAAGCCGTTCTGTATTATTTTCTGCCATACTTATGATTTTTGATTCTTGCTTTTAATAGAAATGTTAAATTCTGAATTTTACTTCTTCATACCAGCAGCCTGGTTGGAAGTTATTGCTATCATACTTACAATATCGCTTACCGAGCAACCCCTTGAAAGATCATTTATCGGTGCAGCCATTCCCTGTAATATAGGTCCGATTGCTTCAGCGTGCGCTAGACGCTGAACCAGCTTGTAGGCTATATTACCCGCGTTAAGATCAGGGAAAATAAGCACATTGGCTTTACCAGCTATCGGGCTTCCCGGAGCTTTACTTTTCCCAATTGCTTCAACCAGGGCTGCATCTCCCTGAAGTTCACCATCAAGCTGAAGATCCGGTGCCATTTTTTTTGCAATTTTTGTAGCGTTGACTACCCGGTCAACCATTTCATGTTTGGCACTTCCTTTTGTTGAAAAGCTAAGCATTGCTATTCTCGGTTCCATTCCAACAATAGCTCTTGCGGTATGAGCTGATGCAATTGCTATTTCAGCAAGCTCATTTTCATTTGGATTTGGGTGAACAGCACCGTCGGCAAATAATATTACTCCATTTTCTCCAAAATTTTTATCGGGCAGGATCATTATGAAAGCTCCGGAAACAACAGTTATACCAGGTGCAGTTTTTACATAATGAAATGCAGGACGCAAAACATCGCCAGTGGCATGATCCGCTCCGGAAACCTCACCATCAGCGTCTCCATTTTTTATCATCAGAACTCCAAGGTAAAGAGGATCCTCGATCAACACTGACGCTTCCTCTCTGGTCATGCCCTTACTTTTCCTGATTTCAACCATCATATCAATATAATGATCTTTTTTCTCGTGAGATTTTGGATTAATTATTTTAGCTTTTGATATATTTTTTAGCCCAAGAACTGAAGCATGGGAATTTATCTCGGAAGGATCACCTATAAGGATTATTTGTGCCAGTTCTTCCTCAATTGCCAAATCAGCTGCTTTAATTGTCCTTTCTTCATAGCCCTCGGGAAGCACTATACGCATACTGTGTTTTTTGGCATTTTGTTTGATGCGATCTAATAATTCCATTGTGTATCAATATATTAATAAGTTCAAAATATTTTGATAAATGTACGAAAAAAAAGTTCTATTAAACAATTTTGAATAACATGATTAATATCAGTATTATTATGTCTCCAAAAAAAATTCATTGCCAGAATTCGGATTAAAATTCATTATTGAATCATTTTCCTAAATTAGCAGCTCAAAATTAATGTATAAGATGGATACTTTTGTTTCAAGATTAGATGTTCTTGCTGGTAACCTTGATGGTGATCTGAAATATGATGATATTACAAAGACAATCTATTCAACTGATGCCTCTGTATATAAAGAGGAGCCCGTAGCTGTTGTCTGGCCGAGGGGAAAATCGGACATAAAGAAGGTTATTTTGTTTGCCGGTAAGGAAAAATCGAGCATTACTGTAAGAGCAGGCGGCACTTCGCTGGCAGGTCAGGTAGTCAGTTCAGGAATTATAGTGGATATTTCGAGACATATGAACAGGATTCTCGAAATAAACAAAACAGGTATGTGGGTGAGAGTAGAACCAGGGGTTGTACTTGATGAATTAAACATGGCTCTTAAAGAGCATGGCCTGTTTTTTGGACCTGAAACATCCACTTCTAACAGATGTAACATCGGCGGAATGTTGGGAAATAATGCATGTGGCTCACATTCTGTCATATATGGTTCGACAAGAGATCATACAATAGAGTTAAACGCACTGTTAAGTGACGGATCTGAGGCACTTTTTGGTCCACTGGATAAAGAGGAGTTCCACAGAAAAACCAGTTTGAAAAATCTCGAAGGTGATATTTACCGCAACATAAGCAAAATACTCGGAGACAGTGAAAACAGTAAAAAGATATCGGAAGGATATCCTGATCCCAAGGTGGCAAGAAGAAATACCGGATATGCCCTTGACCTGCTTCTCGATTCTGAGGTTTTTGATGAGAGATCGAACAAAAAATTCAATTTCTGCAAATTAATTGCCGGATCGGAAGGAACTCTCGCTGTTGCCACGGAGATAAAACTTAATGTGGTTCCATTACCTCCCTCCAACAAAGCTCTTGTATGCATTCATCTTAAAAACAGGAACGACGCGTTCAGGGCAAACCTCATTGCATTAAAACACAAGCCGTCAGCTGTAGAGATGATGGATAACAGGATTCTGGAGCTGACAGAGGACAATATAAGCCAGAGAAACAACAGGTTTTTTCTTGACGGACATCCCGCGGCGATAGTTATTGTCGAATTTGTCAGGGAAAAGGAAGAGGAAATAGATATATCAGCAACTGAGATGATTGATGCTTTAAAGGTTGCCGGATACGGATACGCTTTTCCTGTTATCAAAGGAAAGGACATTTCCAGGGTTTGGGATTTAAGAAAAGCAGGTTTGGGTATTCTTGCAAATATGAAAGGTGATCCAAAACCTGTAACACTTATGGAAGATACTGCTATAAACGTGGAAGCTTTACCCGATTACATCGACGACATTGAGAAAATGCTTTATAAATATGGCAAGGATTCAGTATTTCATGCACATATCGGAACAGGAGAGCTTCACATAAGACCTATTCTGAATTTAAAAGATCCTGCAGATGTAGAACTTTTCAGAACACTGGGTCTTGAAACAGCTAAGATTGTTAAGAAATACAGGGGATCAATCAGCGGAGAGCATGGCGATGGCCGGCTGAGAGGTGAATTCATTCCGATGATGCTGGGTGATCATAATTATAACCTTATCAAAGAGGTTAAGGAATGCTGGGATCCTGAATATATAATGAATCCGGGAAAGATCACCAATACTCCGCCAATGAATGCCTTTTTGAGGTACATTCCGGGTAAACCCACCAGGGATATTGAAACAATTTATGATTTTTCTTCCAGTGATGGACTAATAAGAGCCGCTGAAAGATGCAACGGATCAGGCGATTGCCGCAAGTCTGTAAAAATCGGCGGAATTATGTGTCCAAGCTTCATGGCAACCGGAGAAGAGGATAAGACAACAAGGGCCAGAGCAAATGTTATTCGCGAATTCATGGGAAAAGACGGGGATCCATGGGATCACAGGGAGATCTATGAAATACTCGATCTTTGCCTGGGATGCAAAGGGTGCAAATCAGAATGTCCTTCGAGTGTCGATATTGCTAAGATAAAATCAGAGTTTCTTCAGCATTGGTACGATAAGCATGGAATACCACTGCGGACCAGGTTAATTGCCTATATAACAGTCATTAACAAAATAGGCTCTTTCGTGCCTCCGATATTTAATTTTATCCTGAAAAACAAAACCACGTCAGGAATACTGAAGAAAATCTCAGGATTTGCTTCAGAAAGATCCATACCATTGATACATAAAACAACTCTCAGGAAATGGATCAGGAAGAACCTTTCAAAGGTCAATCCAAATAATCCTCAAAGTGAGGTTTGCCTTTTCATTGATGAGTTTACCAACTTTAACGACACAGAAACGGGAATTTCTGTAATAAAGCTGCTTACCTCATTGAATTACAAAATAGTCACAACAAACCATAAAGTCAGCGCCAGAACATTTTTGTCAAAAGGGCTGATCAGGACTGCTCAGAAGACTATTAAAAAGAATATCATTGCATTATCGGGCATTATAGATGACAACCTGCCACTTATCGGTATTGAGCCGTCTGCAATCCTTGGATTCAGGGATGAATACCCGGAGCTTGCAGGGGTTGATCTCAGGGAAAGTGCGGAAAAACTTGCCGCTAATTGTTTTATGGTCGATGAATTTATTGCGAAGGAGTACAAGTCAGGCAGAATAGATAAAAGCTTTTTCACGGAGGATAAAGCCTCTGTGCTCCTTCATGCCCACTGCCAGCAAAAAGCAATTGCTTCTTCAAAAAGTACAATCGAAATGCTATCTATACCACCGAATTACTCTGTTAAAGAGATTCCTTCAGGTTGCTGTGGTATGGCAGGCTCATTTGGATATGAAAGGGAACATTTCAATTTGTCCAATAAGATAGGAGAACTAGTTTTGTTTCCGGAAGTAAGAAGCTCCGATGAAGAGACGATCATAAGTGCTCCGGGAACCAGCTGCAGACATCATATTAAGGACGGAACAGGAAGAATCGCCTTGCATCCGGCCGTCGTGCTGTACAATGCGATGAAAAAATGAGGGGGAGAGGGGGAGAATGGGTGAATGGGTGACAAGTAAAATGAAAAAGGACATGCTTTCACATGTCCCTGGTATAATATTTAAAAGTAAGCTTTTCTATTTATTACTCTTCGAATTATAGTAATTCGTTAAGATGGAGCTAATCAGAGGCCGGTAATACAACCAGAAAAATCTTCTTGTGTCATCAGGATTATCGGGTGAATACAGAATTCCTTTAAGTTTTGCAAATCCTTCAAATCTGGAGGTCCAGTAAGGTATATTTGTATGAGTGAAATCACCTGAAAAATAAAAAATGTTGTCAGGATCAGGTAATCTTATAGCTGCAGGAAATACATTTGGCAGATTATTTTCAGCCATAAGAGTATCGCCACTGGTAGAGGTTTCTAACTTGAATCTTGAAATAACAATATCCTGAAGAGGATCAATAATATCGAACCACTGGTCGAATGCGACAGATGACGGAACACCGTATTTTTCACAATTTGATTTGTCAGTAATAATATGAGGCATTGCATTCTTCAATTCTTTACCTTCTTCAAGAACGATAATATCTTTTTCATTTAGGATTACAACTCCCGCTCTGGTAAATTTCCAGGGTTTCCTGTATTCTTTCCTGAACATGGCTGTCATCCAGACAGGGAAATCAGCAGAAGTTGTGTCGAGCGAACTGAAGTATTTTCCGGTCCATCCTGTCGATGTAATCCCCAGCCTTTGTTGTGCTCTAACAGATTCATATTGCGAAGTGGGATAGTCAAAAGTGTTATATTCCAGAATAATGAGTTTATTCCTGTCCTTCATCTCTTTAATGAAAAGGTTATCATTATTAAGTAGTCCTCCGTATATTTTCCGCGATTTCCGGCTTTTGTTTATCCCTTTGTACCAATCATTAAAAAAGACCCCATAAGTATCTGTAAAATAAACTGCATCGGTTTTTTCAGCAAGTTTAATAAGATCCTGAATGTGCAAATCATTCTTATCATATTTTTTATCGCGAAGTGGTCGCAGTGGATAGAATCCATAATAGCCTTTTCGATAAGAATAACCTGTTTTAGTCTCTTTTTTTACAAATCTGTCATTGGTTAGAATCCAGTTAAACGACTTATGGTGCTCACGTTCCAGTGTAGGTACGGTTTTATCCACTATTATAATATCCATGGGCTTCTTAGCCTGAAAAGTCCATCGTATCAGATTAATTACAGGCAGGGCAATAATTACCGCCAGAATGATAACTACAATAAGCAGAGTTTTTTTCATAACTGAATTATCTGAATGTATTCAAATACAATATCAATAAGCTGATTTTAGCCGAAAAGTAAATTTCAATTGTTAAAAGTATTAATTTATTTTTTTAAATAAAATAAATTTGAAGCAATTTAGTAAAAATTATTGAACCACAAAATGCATCAGTATCCACATGCAGAATTAAAACCTCGTATGTCAGCGCCACCTTCTTTTTTACCATTATCGAGAATCATGATAGCGTTGGTTCGGCCTATTGAAGAACGGATTTTTAATTCATAACCCATACCAGACAGGGCAGCGAAAGTCAGGCTGTCTATAGCACCATTCTCGTAACTGATCAAGTCGGGCAACCATTGATGGTGAAATCGCCCGGCATCAACTGCCTGCTGAATATCCATGCCAAAATCAATGACATTTACAATAACCTGAAACACTGTTGTGGGTATGGTTGAACCACCCGGAGATCCGACGACAAGAAAAAGTTTCCCATGTTTTTCGACAATTGCAGGTGTCATGGAACTAAGCATCTTTTTGCCCGGCTTCACCGAGTTAGCTTCCCCTCCTATAAGTCCGTACATATTCGGGAATCCAGGCTTAATAGAAAAATCATCCATTTGATTATTAAGAAGAAAACCCGCACTGTCAGCCACTATGCTGTTCCCGAATGATCCGTTCAAAGTGGTGGTTACAGCAACGGCATTTCCATTAGCATCTGCTACTGAATAATGGGTTGTCTCCTCACTTTCATATCCCGCAATCGAGCCAGGTTTAATCTCCTGCGATGATGAAGCTTTATTTTCAACGAAAGTACTCATCCTGTTGTTTAAGTACTTTCTGCTGATCAATGTTGATACAGGTATTTTTACAAAATCAGGGTCGCCCAGGTATTCAGATCTGTCGGCAAATGCTCTCCTCTCTGCTTCAGTAATTAAATGTATTGTCTGTTTTGAATTAAAACCCCATTGCCCTATTGGATAAGGTTCTGTCATCTCAAGGAGCTGTATCAGGGTTACCCCGCCGCTGGAAGGAGGAGGAACAGTAATAATATTATAACCTTTATATATTGCCGCGAGAGGAACCCTTGATTTAGATTCATAGTCTTTAAGGTCGCGAAGGGATATGATCCCATTTCCTCTTTTCATCGTTTTGATTAAAAGTCTGGCCGTTTTCCCTGAATAGAAGCCATCCCTTCCATCATCCCTAATACGCCTGAGAGTCTCTGCCAGGTCTTTTTGTACAAGAGTATCTCCCTCTTTCCATAACGAATCCCTGACAAAAGGGGTTGTGTAAGAATTTCTTTCCAAAAAAGCCTTTCTGTTGGCATTAAGATCTTCTGCCTGTTGCCTGGTAATAACAAAACCTTTTTCAGCAAGATCAATAGCGGGCTGGATCACATCTTTAAAAGGCAATAAGCCATATTTTGAGTGAGCCTTTATCATACCGTCGACAGTCCCCGGAACACCGCTTGCTTGTTGAGTATCAGTACTTAATCCCTCTGATACATTCCCCGATTTATCAAGGAACATATCTCTTGTGGAAAGTAACGGGGCTTTTTCCCTGAAATCTATCACATCAGTTTTTCCGTTACTTAACCTTATTAACATAAATCCTCCACCCCCGATATTACCTGCTTCAGGATAGCAAACCGCCAGGGCAAATCCGGTTGCAACTGCAGCATCAACCGCATTTCCTCCCATCCGAAGAACTTTTACCCCTGTCACTGAGCCCTGGATATGAGCAGAAACAACCATTCCGCTGTCGGCCTTAATTCCCATACCTTCGATAATACCGGTACTCTTTTTACCGGATATACCAGTACATCCCGGGAATATGATTATCAAGATAAAAAAAAGAAAAAATCTATTCATGTCTGAAATATAAAGTCAGGAAATAGAAACAGGTCAAAAAACTGATGCAATAATAACTAAAACCTCTGATAAAAAGTTGCATAAGGAAAATATCTGGTACAACAAAAATTGTTTTTATTACTTTTGCACAAATATTTTTACCATGCTGCCAAATCAACCACTTGCTGAAAGGCTCAGGCCAAAAAACCTTGAGGAGTTTTGCGGACAGGAGAATCTTGTAGGCAGGGATGGTGTATTGAGAAAGGTCATTGAATCGGGAAATATACCTTCATTCATTCTCTGGGGCCCCCCTGGTGTCGGAAAAACAACTCTGGCCGGTATAATTGCAAATACACTCAAAAGGCTATTTTTTTCGCTCAGTGCAGTACATTCCGGTGTTAAAGATGTAAGGGAAACCATTGAAAAAGCGAAGAAACAGCAGTTTTTTGACCATCCGAACCCTATCTTGTTTATCGATGAGATACACCGGTTTAATAAATCACAACAGGATTCACTGTTAAGTGCTGTTGAACAGGGAATAATTACGCTTATTGGAGCAACAACTGAAAATCCTTCCTTTGAGGTCATATCCCCTCTCCTTTCGCGATGCCAGGTATATATTATGAACCCATTGTCGGATGAGGAACTTTTGAGTTTGGTGAATGCCGCTTTAAAAAAAGACAGGTACCTTGCATCATTCAATATTGAAATAGAAGAGTATGAGGCTTTTATCCGTGTTTCAGGTGGCGATGCCAGGAAACTATACAACGCTCTTGAACTGGTTGTAAGTTCCGAATCTGATGAAACATCTTCAGAAAAAATAATAATTAATAATGAAAAAGTGTTAAGACATGTGCAGAAGAACCTTGCAATGTATGATAAGAACGGAGAGCAGCATTATGATATAATTTCGGCTTTTATAAAATCGTTAAGAGGAAGTGATCCCAATGCAGCTGTGTACTGGCTGGCACGAATGGTTGAAGGTGGTGAAGATCCGAAATTTATAGCCAGACGCATGCTCATTCTGGCAGCTGAAGATATAGGTATTGCCAACCCCAATGCTCTCCTTCTTGCCCAGGCCTGTTTTGAGGCAGTAAATGTAATAGGCTGGCCGGAGTCTAGGATAATACTTTCTGAGGCAGCTGTTTACCTGGCCACATCGCCGAAAAGCAATGCCTCATATATGGCAATTGAGAATGCCATTGAGGCCGTCAGGACGAATGGTGACCTCCCGGTGCCATTACATATAAGGAATGCACCTACAAGTCTGATGAAGAATCTTGGGTATGGTAAAGATTATAAGTATGCTCATAGCTATTCAGGAAATTTTGTCCGCGATAATTTTCTTCCTGATGAAATAAAAGGAACTGCTTTTTACGAACCCGGACAGAATGCAAAGGAGGAGGAGATCAGAAAAAGGCTTTCCGTTATGTGGAAAGATATATATGATTATGACAAATAATAAATATTTTTCTAAATTTGCTGAATATGTCAAAGGCTGTAAAAAATATTCCGGGTATAAAATTTATAGAATCTGGCAACTTCCTTCTTATTGCCGGTCCGTGTGTTGTTGAGAGCGAAGAAATTGTTAATGAAACTGCCAGCCACTTAAAAAATCTGAGTGAAAAATACAATATTCCATTTGTCTTTAAGTCATCCTACAGAAAAGCAAACAGGTCAAAAGGGGATTCATTTGCAGGAATTGGAGATATCAGGGCGCTAAGGATACTTGCCGAGATACGTGAGAAATATTCAATACCGGTCATTACAGATATTCATAATCCTGACGAGGCAGATATGGCTGCAGAATATGTTGATATTCTTCAGATTCCCGCCTTCTTATGCAGACAGACAGATCTTCTCGCAGCTGCTGCAAAAACAGGGAAATGGATTAATATAAAGAAAGGACAATTTCTTTCCGGGGCATCAATGAAATATGCTGTTGAAAAGGTACAGGAATCTGGTAACAACAATATCATGCTTACCGACAGAGGGAACATGTTTGGCTACCAGGATCTTGTTGTCGATTTCAGGAATATACCGATAATGCAGAAGTTAGGCGTACCTGTCATAGTGGATATCACCCATTCTCTTCAGCAACCCAACCAGGATTCGGGTGTATCAGGGGGAAGACCCGAGATGATAGAGACAATAGGGAAAGCTGCGATCAGTGTTGGCGCCGACGGTATTTTCATTGAGACTCATCCCAATCCTGCTGTGGCCAAATCAGATGGGGCAAATATGCTGATGCTTTCTGAAATGGACAAACTTCTTAACAGACTCGTTGCATTGAGAAAAACAATAAATTCCTTTTAATTTTTATAAATTTTAAAACCGATATTATGAAAAAATTCGTATCCGTTTTGGCTGGTATTATGCTGGTCACTGCAATTAATGCACAGACTCTTGACGAAATTGTAAAAAAGTACTCAGAAGCAAATAAACATGATAAAGTAGCTGCTTTATCTACTATTAAGATCACAGGAAAGATGGAGATGATGGGGATGGAACTTCCTCTTGAACTATGGATGAAGAACCCTGATAAAATCAAGACTGTGACTAATTTCAACGGGCAGGAAATGGTTTCAGCTTTCGACGGAACCAAGGGATATTCCATAAATCCCATGTCAGGTTCAGCTGATCCCGTTGAAATGACTCCCGAGCAGATCAAACAGACCCAGAACAGTAATATGTTCCAGGATTATATGGCAAATTACTTAAAAGAAGGAAAACTAACGCTTGAGGGAGAAGATAAGGTCAATGATAAGCCTGCATTCAAGATAAAAGCAAGCCTTGATAGTGGAAACAATATAGAAATGTATATTGATAAAGATTCTTATCTTCTTGTAAAAACCAGTACAACTATGAACCAGGGAGGCGTGGATGTCGTTGCTGATTCATTTATGACTGATTTTACAGACAATAACGGTGTGTTTTTACCAATGAAGACAACCACATCGGCCAACGGAATGGATTTCACAATTACCTACGACAAAGTGGAAGTAAATATCCCTATGGAAGACAGTATATTTAAATTGAAATAGTTGCATTATATCTGTGGTGTAAAGGCGCCCAAATTGGGCGCCTCCACATAAGACTCCCAGCTTGTTTACATGTAAAGACGCCCAAATTGGGCGTCTTTATAATGCAGCTGGCCTGTAAGCCGGATTCTGTACGGTTCAGCCTTCTGCGAAAGAATTTAAAACCGTTTCCCATCATTTATCTTGTCACGGTATCACTACCGTGCTCATACGACCTACCCCCCGACATCGGACGAGCAGCCCTGATCGCCGGTATACATGGTCTTTCAACCCATAAGATATACGGCTCCTGATGTTGCCATAGGAACCGGGGAGCTCTTACCTCACCTTTTCACCCTTACCCCCCTGAGCGAAGCCTAAGGGGGCGGTTATTTTCTGTTACATTACTATATCCTCACGGATATCTTCCCGTTAAGAAGTATGGTGCTCTGTGTTGCCCGGACTTTCCTTACTCCAACTGAACGGAGCACGATGGAACAGCCTGCTGCACTGCAAAGTTAATAAATTTAAGGGAATTGAGTTAAAGGGTTTTTTTATGACTATTTTTGCGGGTTAAAAAGGCTGACGACGCCAGACGCTAGACGCTAGACGCTAGACGCTAGACACTAGGCTCACGGCATTAGGTAAAATGCCTCCTGGTTCCCCTGGAGGGGCCAGGGGTGGGTTAAAATAAGGCTATAGGCTATAGGCTATAGGCTATAGGCTATAGGCTTTAGGCTTTAGGCTTTAGGCTTTAGGCTTTAGGCTTTAGGCTTTAGGCTTTAGGCTTTAGGCTTTAGGCTATAGCCTACAGGCCAAAGGTTAAAGGCCAGATGTTATGGGTTACAAATTACCGGCCCAAGTTGCGATTTAAATAGTAATTGTTTATGGATATAGGAATAAAGAAAAGAATCATTTATGATTGATATTGATCTTTCCGAATATAAATATGACCTCCCGGCTGAAAGGATTGCTCAATATCCTGTAAATAAACGAGATCTGTCGAAGTTGCTTATTTGCAGAGGAGAAATAATAACAAGCGATATTTTTAAAAATATTGCTGATAATATACCGGCAGGTTCACTGGTAGTGTTCAATAATACAAAGGTAATACGTGCGCGCATTCTTCTCCGGAAAAATACAGGCGCAGGAATAGAAGTTCTTTGCCTGGAACCCCTTTTACCTTTTGATTATGAGTTAGCATTCGGGTCAAAAGAACCTGTTGAATGGAAATGCATGATAGGGAACCTGAAAAAGTGGAAAAACGGAATATTAAATACACCTTTTATATATAAAAGCCGAAAATACATCCTGAATGCAGAAAAAATTAAACCCGAGGGTGATGCATGGAGGGTAAGGTTCAGATGGGATTGCGACTCGATAAGTTTTAGCGAAGTCATAGAAGCTATTGGTCACGTACCGCTACCTCCTTATATCAACAGAGAAGATGAAGCAGAAGACGGTAAAAGATACCAGACAGTTTATTCCAGAATCAAAGGATCAGTAGCAGCGCCAACTGCCGGACTGCATTTCACGGAGAATGTACTTGGCACTCTTGATAAAAAGGGAATTAAATCTGCAGAGGTAACACTTCATGTCGGAGCAGGTACCTTTCAACCAGTGAAATCAAAATATATTTCAGGTCATGAGATGCATTGTGAACATTTTTTTGTTCCTGTGAAGACAATTATACTGTTGCTGGAGAACCAGGGGAAAATCGTAGCGGTGGGTACAACATCTGTAAGGACCCTTGAAAGTCTCTTCTGGCTGGGAGTTAAGCTGCTGAGCAATAAGATCGGAAACGAAACCTCATTGTTTCTCGGACAGTGGGAAGCATATGAATTAAATGGTTCAATATCAGTGAAGGAATCATTATTGGCGTTGCTTGACTTTCTTAAAAAGAAAAACCTTGATTATTTGCCGGCGGCTACGAGTATGATTATAATACCGGGATACAGATTCAGGATCATTGATGGACTGATAACAAATTTCCATCAGCCCGGAAGTACACTGCTCCTGCTCGTATCAGCCTTTATCGGAAAAACATGGAAAAAGGTTTATGAATATGCAATGGAAAATGATTTCAGATTTTTAAGTTATGGAGACAGTTCACTTTTATTAAGGGAATAACTAACTTTTTATTAACTTACATACATATAACGAGATTTTTAGTTTAATTTTGATAATAAATTGATTTTTTGTTTATTTGGAACCAAAACTTTTTCTTATGAACGAAAACAGGATAATGCGGCAGGTCACAGCGATTTTCTCAATATTTTTAGTGGTATTGTATCTTGGCGCCGGGATTTTTTTTGTATTTTATTCGGACAGGAGTTATCTGGACAAGCCTGTTCGCGTCATTGCTGGGATATCATTTATCTTTTACGGTTTATACCGGGCGTACAGAACATATGTTAATATTGTAGAGGTTTTCTTCACCAGGAATAATAATAATCAAGAATAATAATAAAGAGTGAATCACTTCTTTTCGTATGACTGTTCAGAAAATATTATTCATTAATCAAATCAGCCTTGGCACGCACTTTGCAGTGAATATTTATAAAGAATAATTAAACCTTGATAAAATTTTATAAATATGAACGGAGTATCAGTTATTCAAAAATTTATTATTATTGCGGGCCGGAATAAGAATTTTATAATCTTTAATCCAGTGAACAAAACTCGCGGAAATAGACTTTTTACAATTCTTCTGTATCCTTTGATGGGATTGCTGCTTTTTATGGTATCATGTAATGGAGGCGGAAAGTCTGCATTAACTGAAACAGCAACCAGGGGCAATATTAAAATTATTGCTGATGAATCTTTTCAACCTTTAATTGAGACAGAAGTTTATACGTTTACCCATTTATATACAAATGCAAAAATTAAAGCAGAGTATAAACCGGAATTTGATGTTATAAACGATTTCATGAATGATTCTGTTAAAGTTATCGTCACCAGCAAGAAACTTTCTGATGCCCAGATACAGTATCTTCGTGATACCCTGGTTATTGCCCGTACAACAACTTTTGCATATGATGCTCTGGCACTTGTCACAAACAGGGAGAACAAGGATTCACTCATGAAATATAATTCAGTTAAGGATATTTTTCTTGGGAAAATAAAAAAATGGAAAGAGATTAACCCAAAATCAAAGCTTGGTGATATCCGGGTTATTTTTGACAATACTAAATCGGGAAATATCAGATATTTTAAAGAGTTGTTCGGAATTAATGATTCATTAGGTGCAAATTTCTATGCTGTAAACAATAATGCCGATGTTATCAATTTTGTCTCCAGGAACCCTGATGCCATTGGCATTATAAGTGTAAACTGGATTAGTGACAAGCATGATTCCCTAACTAGGAACTTTAGCAGAAAGATAAATGTTGTTGCTGTTTCACAGCAATTTATGAATGATGGATCCTACTATCGTCCGCAGCAGGGATTTATATATAATAAATCATACCCTTTTGTAAGGGAGGTATATCTTATATCAAGAGAAACATTTGTCGGACTTGGATCTGGTTTTATTAACTGGGCCTGTGGAGAACAGGGACAGAGGATCGTTCTTAAGTCGGGTCTTGTTCCGGCTACAATGCCAATCAGGCTGGTGCAGATCAGGAATTAGGAATCAGGAATCAGGAATTAGGAATTAGGAAATAATAATTTTATATTAGTGATCAGAAATCAGAAATTTGGAATTTGGATTTAGAATAAAGATATTTGGGGAGAGGAATTTAAACTTTAAATTACATCAAATAAGGATAACTATGAAACGTTTAGCTTTTGGACCAGTTGTCATGCTGGCAGTTTTATTGACAGTTTTTGCATTTAAACTTAAAGCTCAGGATCAGAATGAAGCCACGCTTCTGACAAGGAGTGAACAGTACGACAAAGCAAATGCTATGTTCAAGGAGTTGATACAGAAAGATCCGTCAAATGGTGATAATTACTTCTATCTTGGAGAGAATTACCTGGCGGATTATTATTCTGACACCATCTCCAACTCACTGACAGTTACTGCCAAAGAAGCTAAGGCTATATACCAGAAAGGAGTTGAGGCAAGTCCCAATGACCCGCTTAACTATATTGGTCTGGCTAAAGTTGCTTTCCTGACAGACGACGATAAAACAGCAGACGAGATGCGCACCAAAGCAAAAAGTTTCCTGTTGCCTTACAGGAATATTAAGAAAATTAATCCTCCTGCGCCAAGATATGCCTTAATCCTCGCAAAAATAGCTGAGTCATATATCAAAGATGACAAGGTGGATACATCGCTTGCATTGCCGTATATTAGAGAAGCAATAAAAATTAACAGTAGTAACAGGGATGTAAATCTTATAGCCGGGGATATTTATATACTTGTAAATGAGGGATCTAAAGCAATTTATTATTACAACCAGGCTCAGTTTGCTGATCCTCAATCACCTACAACTAATATGAAGATCGGATCCATATATGTAAAGGGACGTGCACTTCAGGCAGCAATACCCTATTTTGAACAGGCTATCGAACTAAATGCAAACTACGCCCCTGCCTACCGCGAACTCGGTCAATTATACCTGCTTGCCCAGAGGTTCGATCAGGCGAGAGATTATTTCAAAAAATATCTGGAACTTACAGCAGGTAATATTCCGGCAAAAATAAGGTACGTAAACGCATTGTTCTATGCAAAAGATTATGACGGAGTTATAAAGAATGTACAGGATATTTTTGCTGTTGATAAATCCAGAACATATTTGAACAGGATTGCAGGGTATTCATATTATGAAAAAGATCCACCCGATTATGATAAAGCCCTGTCGTATATGGAGACGCTCTTTAAAACTGTCGCTTCCGAAAGAATAATTCCCAAGGATTATCATTACATGGCCAGGATACTTCTTAAAAAGAACCAGGATTATCCAAAACAGGTGGACGATCTTAACAATCTCAAACAGCAACTTACTAAACTGCAATCAAAATATTCAGTGGCTTCCGCTGCTGAGAAGGCTAAAATCAAGACAAATATAACCGGATTGAACACTCAGATCGATAGTCTTCAGCAAGTAGTTACAAAAGCTGATGCTGAGATTGACAGGGCATTTGTCGAATACTCTAAGGTTCTGAGTTTCAAACCTGACGACCATAATCTCCTTAATGAAATTGCCACTAATTATTATAATTACAGGAGATATGACGGAGCAGCAAAAACATGGACAAAAATGCTTGACCCGGCAAAAGATAATACTGAAGATCTGATGCGTATCGGAAAGACTTATTACATTGCAAACGAATTTAAAACTGCAGATTCAGTATTCACTTCAATTACCAAAAAATCACCTGATTACATTCCTGCTTATCTGTGGATTGCAAGAACATATTCAAAAATGGACCCTGACACAAAATTAGGGCTTGCAAAACCCAAATTTGAAAAGGTTATCAAGGTTGCCATGTCAGATTCTCTTAAATATGATCCTGAAATGATGGAGGCATGCCAGTACCTGGGCTATTACTACATGATGAACCAGAATTTTAGCGAAGCAAAGGATTATTATACCAGAATGATCAATATTGATCCGGGTAACAACGAGAATAAGATAAAAGGTTATGCTGGAATCGGATCGATTGAACTCAGGTCCACTTCCACTGAAAAAACAAATGAAGGAAGACTTCCCTACCTTGCAAGAGCAGCAGATGCTTATAATAAAATCCTTGCAATTGATCCGACGAATTCATCTGCAAAAAGTCAGTTGAACTATATTAAGGAATTCGAAGCACAGATTAAGAAAGGTATAAATCCGAATGAAATTAAAGGTGTTGTAAAAAATTCTGCCGGACAACCTATTGCATATGCTTCTATCAGAGTAAAAGACACTGCTGCTGAAAACCTTACAAATGGTAAGGGTGAATATAAGTTTGAGATACCTGGAGGTTCTGAAGTCCTGATCATCAGTGCGAGAGGCTACAAATCTGTTGAGATCCCGATAACAAAATCAAGGGTTTATAATGTCACCCTGGAACAATAAAAGTTAAATTAATAATATAATTATGTTGAAAACAATTTCAGAAATAGGGTATTATATTAACTTAAGGGTCTTAAATAAAGAGAATTATTCTAAACTGGATTAAAAAATTAATATTATTCATTGCTATTTTGGAAAAAAACAATTCATAATATATATTTGCAAATCGTAATAAATTTAAACCTAAACAAATCGATAGAAAATGAGTAAACAAGGAAGTTCGTTCAAAGATGTGTTGCAGAATGTTTTTGCAACAAGTGCTATTTTAATAGCTTTTATCGTTGCCTATATTTTGTTCGTAAACATAATGGGTAACCCTGTGAATTTTGAAGGTGGAAACCCCAAGGGGCAACCGCTGGAAGGTAACTATCTCGGAATTATCTATAAAGGTGGTTACATTGTTCCGATTCTCATGACATGTATTTTGGTCCTTATTATTTTCATTTTTGAAAGGGCTATCACATTATCAAGAGCTAAAGGAAAAGGCAGGTTAAATGCTTTTGTAAGCAACCTTCAGGGTCTTCTGGCCGAAGATAAGATTGAAGAAGCTCTTGAAGCCTGCGATAAGCAGAGAGGTTCTCTTGCAAATGTTATGAAAGCGGGTCTTGTGCGTTACCGCGACCTTCAAAGAGATAAAGTGCTTGAAAAGGACCAGAAAATCCTGTCAATTCAGAAATCTTTCGAAGAAGCTACAGCTCTTGAGCTTCCGATGCTTTCAAAGAACATGGTTATCTTCTCTACCCTGGCATCAATTTCAGTGTTGATCGGTCTTATCGGTACTGTTCTTGGGATGATCCGTGCTTTCGCCGCTCTTGCCCAGTCAGGTGCTCCCGATGCATTACAGCTTGCAACAGGTATTTCTGAGGCTCTTGTCAATACTGCATTTGGTATTATAGGCTCAACCTTATCAATTATTGCATTCAACTATTTTTCTACAACCATAGACGGTTATACATTTAAAATTGACGAAGCAGGTTTCAGTCTGACACAGAACTTTGCTGCCTCACTGAAATCCACCTAATTTTAAATTTATCTTTTGGTCGAAATCATTAAATTAAAAAAACTACAATGCCAAAGATTAAATTACCAACGAAATCTCCTAAAATCGACATGACGCCGATGGTTGACCTGTTCTCAGTTATTTTGATTTTTCTTATGCTGACAACTACTATGAGACAACCGGAGCCGGAGCAGATCGATACGCCTTTTTCTATATCCGAAAAACCAACCCCTGATTTTAATGTGCTGACTGTTCTCATCGGAAAAGATGACAAAATTTTCCTGAATTTCGATAACGGACCCGATACTTTACTTAAATTTCGTCCAAAGATCCTTGCTGCAATGGGCGAAAGATATAATATTCAGTTTACAGACAAGGAACTAAGGGAGTTTGAAAAATACCCATCGGGTATAGGTGTCCCAATTCTTAAAATGAAGGATTTTCTGAATACAAAGAGTTCAAAAGACAGAGCAGTTTTCCAGACAGGGATCCCTGTTGATTCAACTGATAACCAGCTGGCACTCTGGGTGTTGTTTGCACGCCAGGTAAACCCTAACATTCAGGCATGTATTAAAGGGGACACAAAGACAGATTTTCCGATAGTTAAGAAAGTTCTGGATATTATGCAGGAGAAGAATATGAATAAATTCAACCTGATCACAAGTCTGGAAGCTGCAAAAATTAATCTGGAAGAAATACAAAAATGATATGGCAGAGATAATTCAAGAAGAAAAAGGAAAAGGCGGGAAACACAGGGGTAAAAAACACCCACCGCATATTGATATGACACCCATGGTTGACCTGATGTGTCTGCTTATTATATTTTTTATGCTTACATCAGCTATGGCAAAGGCAAAGGTTATGGAAATTACCCTTCCTGAAAAGCTAAAAGACCCAAATGCTGAGCCTCCAAAAATTTCAGCAAGCCGTACTCTGAATATCATTCTTGGTCCCGATAACAAAATATATTGGTACCCGGGAACAGTAAAACCAGAGGATTATAATAATCTGCCTCCGCTAACTGAAACAGATTTCAGTGCAAAAGGTATACGTCAGTTATTACTTGAAAGGAATATAGCTCTTTCCAGAAAAATTGAAGAATTCAAGAACGAAGTGCTGCAAGGTAAAATTGTTCTCAATCCGGATTCTGTTCAGTCAGGAATACGAAAACTGAAAAAGGATGATGATACTGGTCCTATAGTTCTTATTAAGGCATATAAAGATTCTAATTACGGTAATTTCGTTGACATTCTCGATGAAATGAATATCTGTGGAGTCGCTCATTATATGTTGGTTGATATTACATGGTACGAAAATAAAATGGTGGAAGCAGCTGCAGGAATTACTCCTGCTCCCGATGCATCCAAAAAATAAACCGTAAACCTTTAAGATAATGGCAAAAGAAGATAAAATGGTTCCTGCCTTTGATGATATAGTTTTTAAGGAAAGGAATAAGGAATACGGAGCTTATAAACTACGTAAGAGGTATAATCGTACTGTTGTTTTTTCACTTTTTATTGGAATAATAATATTAGCCACTGCAGTTATTACTCCATACATTAATGCAAAAGCTTTGGAAAACAAACAGAAACGGGCAGAACGACAGGTGGAGATTAAAATGGAGAACCTTGATCAGCCGGCTGAAGCCGCTCCTCCACCCCCGCCTCCGCCTCCACCTCCTGCAGACGTTGTACAACAGCAGAAATATATACCGCCTGTGGTAGTCGATTCGGTCAAACCAGAGGATGTAAAGCAACTTATGACAGCTGACGAAGCTCAGACAGAGATTAAAAACACAGAGGTTGTTGAAGTTCAGCAGAATGTTAAGGAAGAAGTTCAGGAAGCAGAACCTGAAGAAGTGCCTTTCGTTGTTGTAGAGGAAATGCCTTCTTTCCCGGGTGGCGATGCTGCCCTCCTGAAGTATATTGGAGAACATACAAATTATCCCGAAGTTGCTAAAGAAAACAACATACAGGGTAGAGTTATTGTAAGGTTCTGTGTTACAGCAAAAGGAGGTGTAAGCCAGGTAAGCGTCCTGAAAGGCGTTGACCCTGAACTTGATAAGGAAGCAATGAGAGTTGTAACCACGTTACCTCCTTTCAAACCTGGTAAACAGGGTGGAAAACCCGTTCCGGTATGGTACATGGTGCCAATCACTTTTACGCTCAAATAGAATCCTAGTTTACTTTTTATAGGAAAAAGGCTGAATCGGATGATTCAGCCTTTTTTTATTTTATCAGGAAGAAGTAGGAATGAAGAACATTTGAACAGCGAATGAAGAAGTTAATTTACTTCTGACTTCTTCATTCGTTAGTTCGTTTTTCTTACTTCATAAGCTCATGTGAAAGCATATTTACAAACCCATCAATATCCTCCTCGCTGGTGTCCCAACTTGTCATTAAACGATATTCAGATATCTTTTCATTCCAGGGATAAAAGAAATAATGACTCTGCATCTTCTCTGCCACTTCTGACGACATAATCACAAACAATCCATTAGACTGTACAGGTTGTGTAATTTTAACACCACTGACATTTTCAAGTTTATCAGCGAATATCTTTGCCATATAGTTGGAATGAGCAGCACACTTTTTCCACAGGTCATTTCGAAAATAAGCAATAAACTGGGCTGAAATAAATCTCATCTTCGATGCCAGCTGCATTCCCTGCTTGCGAATATATTTAAAATCGACTGAAAGGCCTGATCGTAGGAAGCAAATTGCTTCTCCGAACATCATGCCATTCTTTGTTCCGCCGAACGACAGAATATCAACGCCTGCATCTGTTGTGAATGCTTTAAAAGGAAGATCAAGGTAGACTGCAGCATTTGCTATCCTGGCTCCATCCATGTGCAGTAACATACCATTTGAATGAGCAAAATCAGCAATCTCTTTTATCTCTTCAGCAGTATATACAGTTCCCATCTCCGTTGACTGAGTAATTGATATAACCTTAGGCTGGGAATGATGTTCAAAATCAAAACCATGCATGTGTTTATCAATAAGTATGGGGCCAATTTTTCCATCATTTGTGTCAACTGTTAGGACCTTACCGCCTGTGAATTTTTCAGGAGCTCCGCATTCATCCTGCTCAAGATGAGCCGATGATGCGGTAATTACTGAATTCCATGACCGTGTCACAGCTGTAATACTCAAAACATTGGCAGCCGTACCCGTAAATACGAAAAATGTCTCTGTGGAACTGCCAAGCTTCTCTTTAAAAAGCCTGATTGCCTGCTCAGTATAAACATCAGAACCATATCCAATTACATGTCCTGAATTAGCCGAAATCAGCTCTTTCAGGATATCCGGATGAATACCGGCATTATTATCGCTGGCGAATCCCCGTTTAATTGCTTCTGTTCTCATTTAACATTATTAATTGGTGTAGGGACGTTGCATGCAACGTCCCTACGATCACCTATTTTTTCTTTCTCCAGGCAAAATAGAGCATCACCAGACCGAATATGAGCATCAATAATCCCATTATGATGTTCACATTGACGCCAAGCGATTTATGATACATTTCGGTATTTGACATTGTAAAAAAACCGAAAACTGAAATTATTATTCCTACGACCGTAAACATCAGACCAATAGGTATTCTTATATCTACCATTTTAATTTCCTCCTACCAAAACATTACAGTTAATATTACAGCAACTACCGAAACAAGTATTGCAAGTCCAACAGGACGCTCATACCAGGCAAGGCCTTTAGCATCTAATTCGTGGGGTGTCAGAGAATAAACCAGACCCTTAAGTTCTGCGTCTGATTTTATTTTCCTGGTAACCAGCGACAGACCCACAGTAAAAACAGTACTCACGGTGAACGCAATAATTGCTGTCCAGAAATTCTGGGCCATTTCCACAGGATATGTATGAAGGACAGCTATCCATCCACCTTTGAAAAGCGTTGTTGCTCCTGCCGGAATAGTAAGCCCGTGATGAAGAAGCGCCATCAGAAATCCAAGTAACAGACCTGTAAATGCCGCGTGACCTGTTGTACGCTTCCAGAACATCCCAAGGAAAATGACAGCAAACAATGGAGCGTTGATCATTGAGAATATTGTCTGCAGAAAATCCATGATATTCCCGAATTTACTCGCTATATACGCCGACGCTATACTTAAAAGGATACCTGCCACAGTTGCGATACGTCCAACTTTAAGATAATGTTTTCCGTCAGCCTCTTCATCCCCAGTTCCCGGACGTATATAACTCTGATAAATATCATAGGTCCAGACAGTATTGAAAGCTGATACATTACCTGCCATCCCCGACATGAATGAGGCCAGCAGAGCTGTTATGCCCAGACCCAGTACTCCTGTTGGAAGGTACTGCTTTAACAACATAATAATTGTATAGTCATATATTGGTTTCCCTGCCACATCCAGGGGTAAGGTGAAACCTTTGCTTGGATCGTTGAACAGAGCCAGGGCTATAATTCCAGGGACAATTATCAGAAAAGGGATAAACATTTTTGGCAAAGCTCCTATAAGAGGAACCTTTCTCGCTGCTTCTTTGGATTCGGCAGCAAATGCCCTCTGAACAATAAGGAAGTTTGTACACCAGTAACCAAATGAAAGCACAAATCCAAGACCAAATAGTATTCCGAACCATTCTACTCCCAGTGGATTGCTTGTTGCCTGACCCGAATACTTCCAGGTTGTGGTAAATGTATCAGCAGCAAATCCTTTTGAAAGTGCTATGGGAGCCAGATGAGCCTTTAATCCCACCCAGCCGCCAATATCTTTAAGGCTCAGAAACACCAGCGGCAACAGGCCAATAACGATAATGAAGAACTGAAGAACCTCATTATAAATTGCAGATGAAAGGCCTCCCAGATAGGTATAGCCAAGAACTATCAAAGCAGATATCCAAAGACTCAGATTAAAATCCCATCCCAATACATTTTCCATCAGAATAGCCAGTGCGTACATAGAAATTCCTGAAGCCAGGACTGTCATTACAGCAAACAGAATAGCATTCAATCCCCTAGTCTTTTCATCATACCTGAGCTTTAGAAATTCTGGCACCGACCGGGCTTTTGAACCATAGTAGAACGGCATCATAAAAAGCGCCAGAAAGATCATGGCCGGGATTGCTCCTATCCAATAAAAATGAGTTGTCAGCATCCCGTATTTCATACCCGAACCAGTCATACCCATCACCTCAAGGGCACCCAGGTTCGTAGAAATAAATGCTAATCCTGCAACCCATGCCGGCATTGACCTGCCCGCTTCAAGAAATGCATTTGCATTTTTCATGAATTTTCGCAGGAACCAGCCGATGCCAAGTACAAATAAAAAATAGATTATCATAATCATATAATCTATCCAGCCTAAATCAACTTTCATAGTTTAAGGGTTTTAATTTTTGATTCATTTTACGTATTTGGTTACGATCAGGTAT
>Ga0315542_1000225_pt1 | contig 33955 bp, 28 predicted proteins | sample SalMarSW160120MG_FD_202541 | JGI IMG/M metagenome (GOLD analysis project Ga0315542, IMG submission 202541) | Salt marsh sediment microbial communities from the Plum Island Ecosystem LTER, Massachusetts, United States - Salt Marsh Sediment SW1601-20 ...
ATGCCTGAATGCCTGTAATACCTTATATCTTCGGTAGCAATGAGTGCCTGGGTCAGATATGGTGAAATCTCCTTATAGTCTGTCCATGTACGATTCTCCACGCTTATTTTTCCAAGCAGGACGCCATCTTCTGAATAGACTTCTGCTGCCAGGTAATATTCAGGGTTTTCAAGTTCCTTGAAAGATGGCATGGGACCAAGCTTTTCCCTTGATATTAATATGAACAATGTTATAACAACAACGAATGGTAAACTGAATATGGACCAGAACCATATGAGATATTTTTTGTTGTTCATATTGTCTTCCATTAACTTTAAAATTTGAACCAAAAATAGTAATTATTAAAGAATCTTAACGGTTTATTTTGAAGTTTGGTACCTAATTGATTTACTTTGTCGTCTGATAAAAGAACAAATATCTGCTTTAATGAACGAAAATCTTGTTATTGTTGAGTCTCCGGCGAAAGCTAAAACTATTGAGAAGTTTCTTGGAAAAGGTTTCCGTGTAGTCTCCAGTTTCGGGCATATAAGGGACTTGTCGAAAAAGAACCTTGGTATAGATGTTGAGAAGGATTTTTCTCCTACCTATGAGATCCCTAAAGAAAAGGCCAGGGTTGTAAGCGAGTTGCGAAAAGCTGCTGCTGATTCTAAAAATATATGGATTGCCTCTGATGAGGACCGTGAAGGGGAAGCTATAGCATGGCATCTTGCAAGTGTGCTGAATCTTGATCTTTCCACAACAAAAAGAATTGTTTTTCATGAAATAACAAAGGAAGCAATCTCAAATGCCATTGAGAACCCCCGGCAGGTTGATATGAATCTTGTCAATTCGCAACAGGCTCGTCGCATACTTGACAGACTGGTCGGATTTGAGATTTCCCCGGTTCTTTGGAAAAAAGTCCAGCCATCTTTATCCGCAGGCCGGGTACAGTCAGTAGCTGTTCGTTTGCTGGTGGAGAGGGAAAGAGAGATCATTGCTTTTAAGGCTGAATCAGCATTCAGGGTTTCTGCTATCTTCAGGATAGATTCTCCCAAAGGCGAAAATGCGACTCTGAGAGCGGATGCCTCAAAAAGGTTTCCCGACGATAAAGAGGCCATGAAATTTCTTGAGATATGCAATGTTTCAAAATATTCCATAGGCAGTATAACCATTAAGCCAGGTACCCGTTCACCGGCGCCGCCATTCACCACATCCACCCTGCAGCAGGAAGCTTACCGCAAGCTTGGATTTTCTGTTGCCCAGACAATGGCTGTAGCCCAGAAGCTGTATGAAGCCGGAAAAATTACCTATATGAGGACCGACTCTACCAATCTTTCAAAGCTTGCGCTTTTTAAATCGCGTGAAATGATTGTTTCAGAGTTTGGTGAAAAATACTCAAAGACCAGGCAGTTTAAAACAAAATCGAAAGGAGCCCAGGAGGCACATGAGGCTATCCGTCCTGCTTACCTCGATCATCCGACTACTGCCGGCAGCCAGAATGAGAAGAAATTATATGAACTTATCTGGAAGAGAACAGTTGCCTCCCAGATGGCAGATGCCGAAATAGAAAAAACCACCATTTCAATTGATATGAATAACTCCCCCGTTACATTCCAGGCAAATGGGGAAGTAATAAAATTTGACGGGTTTTTGAAAGTATATACAGAATCTACCGACCAGGAAAACGGTGACGAAGAGAGGTATGTTATTCCCCCGGTTGTAAAAGGAATGCCGCTAAGTTACGATAGCATCACAGCAACACAAAAATACACCTCCCCTCCGCCCAGGTATACAGAAGCCAGCCTTGTTAAAAAACTTGAAGAGCTGGGTATAGGCAGGCCTTCAACTTATGCTCCGACAATTTCAACGATACAGAACAGGGGATATGTATCGCGCGAAGACCGATCCGGTGAAAAAAGGCAGATAAAGATCATTTCACTTAACAACGGGGAGCTTGCATCAACAACAAAAACTGAAATTGCAGGAAAAGAAAAATCAAAACTCTTCCCCCTGGATATTGGTATGATAGTTAATGATTTCCTTCTTGAAAATTTTTCAGAGATCGTTGATTACCACTTTACAGCAGAGATTGAAGAACAGTTTGATGAGATTGCTCTCGGAAAACTCAAGTGGACAGGTATGCTTGACAGTTTCTATTCTCCGTTTCATAAAACAGTTACAAATACTCTCGAGAAAAGAGAAAGAAAAACCGGAGTAAGATTGCTGGGGAACCATCCGGAGACCGGGGAACCGGTTACTGTGAGGATGGGAAGGTTCGGACCCGTTGCACAGATAGGTGAATCGGGTAATGGAGAAAAACCAAGGTTTGCCAGTCTTTCAAAGAGTCAGCTTCTTGAAACGATAACTCTGGCTGAAGCGCTTGATCTTTTCCGTCTTCCCCGCTCATTAGGCGATTATGAAGGAGGAGAAATGGTAGTAGGAATAGGCAAGTTCGGACCCTATATCAGGTATAATAATAAATTTTATTCGCTTAAGAAAGGAGTGGACGATCCTTATATCATTACTTTTGAAAGAGCCGTAGAGATTATTCTTGAAAAAAACGAAACCGATAAGAAGAAAGTCATTAAAGACTTTGGAGATCTTATGCTCCTCAACGGCAGGTATGGACCTTACCTGGTTAAGGATAAGTCAAATTACAGGCTTCCAAAAGGTACTGATGCCGAAAAGCTTACCAGGGAGGATTGCATCAGGATAATCGAAAACAGTGATAAAAACAAAAAGAGTTCTTAAAATATTATGGTAGACCTGAATGATTATTTCAATCCTGTAAGCATTGAGGGACCTGATTTTGAGCAAATGACTGCACAGGCCGGGTTTCCTCATAATATTACCATACATACAGAAAACAATCGCCTGAAGGATTTCAGTAAATTCAGGATAGCGATTCTTGGTGTACCTGAGGGCAGGAATTCTCCCAATATGGGTTCGGTAAAAGGACCTGACATGATCAGGAGCCAACTCTACAGGCTGGCAAAGATACCCGGGAAATTAAAAATTATTGATCTTGGCAATATGAAACAGGGTATTACCTTCAATGATACCCTGGCGGGACTGACCGACATTCTCTCCTTTCTGATGAATGAAAATCTTTTCCCGGTAATAATAGGAGGAAGCAGTGCGCTAATACCTGCAATAGACAGGGCAATGTCGCAGAATAAAACTAAATATACACTTACAGCGGTTGATCCAAGAATAGATTACAGCGCTGAAAGAAAAGAGCCTGATTCCTTTAATTATCTCAATTCAATCATTAATAACCATAAAAGTACTTTTGATCACTATATTAATATAGGCTACCAGACCTTTCTTAATGATCAGCAAGTCCTTAACCGGTTTCTTAAACAGAAATCAGAACTTGTCAGGATTGGAGATGTAAGGCAGTCGATTCATCTTACGGAACCTCTTTTCAGGGATTCGGAGGTTGCAATATTTGATATTTCATCTGTAAGGCAATCTGACGCTCCGGGGACAATAAGTCCTTCTCCCAATGGTTTTTATGGCGAGGAGATCTGCCTTTTATCGAGGTATGCGGGAATATCCGATAAGCTTAAGATATTTGGTCTGTTCGATGTTAATCCTGAATTTGATATCAGATCGCAGACAACCGGACTGGCTGCTCAGATAATATGGTTTTTCCTTGAAGGTTTTTCACAAAAACAGTACGAGACTCCTGTTCTCAATGTCAGCAATTCAGGGCGCTTCATTAAATATCATGTGAGGCTTACTGATCTTGAGGATGATCTTATCTTTGTTAAAAGCAATCTGACTGACAGGTGGTGGATTGAGCTTCCGTCTGAAGAAGATCAGAATCATTATATTGCCTGCTCGCATGAAGATTACCTTCAGGCTAATCACAATGAAGTGCCTGAAAGATGGGTAAGCGCAATGGAAAGGCTGAAGCCATGAGGCTGACTTTTTCGTCTAAAATAAAGGCACACTCGTCAAAATAGATATTCGAACCGGTTAAATAAATACCGGTAAATTTGTTTGCGATATATAATTTTATTTATTTTACTAATTCAATGAAAGTGCAAAGCACCATTAATTAAAGAGATGAAAAAGTTCAATGTCGCATTTCTTTTTTTAGTAATTGTAATACAACAGGGATTTTCGCAGCAGGACCCTGTGGCTAGTCATTATATGTTTAATACATTGACATATAACCCTGGTGTGGCCGGTACTTCCGGTATGATTTGTGCTACTGCCCTTAGCCGCCAGCAATGGGTTGGTTTTAAAGGAGCGCCCACCACGACAGTTTTTAATATCAGCGCCCCTGTATCTCCATTTAAAATTAGCAGCGGGGTTGGATTGCTTGTTGAAAGCGATAATATAGGTTTCGATAAAGACATTAATCTTTCTGCTTCTTATTCCTATATCATGAATTTAGGATCGGGGAAACTGGGAATAGGCATAAACCTGGGCATGCTTGATAAATCACTTGATCCCACCTGGGAAATTCCGTCGGGAGATGTCCATACGCCTGTTTCAGGGGATCCTCTTATACCTGAAAACAAAGAGAGTTATGTCGCTTTCGATGCCGGATTAGGCTTTTACTACAGTACAGATAAGTATTATGCCGGGTTATCTGTGACTCACATTAACCAGCCGGTAATCAGGTATACCAAAGGATCTCCCTATGTAAGCAGAAACTATTATCTTACAGCCGGTTATTCGCTTCAGCTTCCCAATCCGTCGCTCGAATTGTTGCCATCTGTTTTTGCCTATAGCGACGGCAAGGTTATTCAGTTCTCTGTTACATCTTTAATCAGATACAATAAAAAAGTATGGGGCGGCGTTTCATACAGAGCCGGGGATGCCCTGATCGGCATGATTGGATTGGAACTGTATAACGGACTCCGGCTTGGTTACTCTTATGACTTTACATTATCGGACATAGGGAAGAGCAGTGGTGGCTCCCATGAATTCATGGTAAACTATTGTTTCGATCTGAGCCTGGGCAAAAGTTCTATGAAATATAAAAGTATCAGATTTTTATGAATATTAAAAAAATTTAACTTACTTGCATTATAAAATTCTAAAGTATTATGAAAAAGATAAGCTTATCTGCTCTAATATTGATATTCCTTTTAACTGGTTGTGGCTCTTCAAATAATGGAGAGCTTACCGGAGTTCCGGGGCGAAAGAAATTTTTTGAACCTGAACCTCTTGAGATGGCATTCATTCCTGCCGGGAATTTTATGATGGGACCCAGCGACCAGGATGCAGTATTTGCGATGAACAGCATATCAAAATCTGTTACAGTTGAAGCATTCTGGATGGATCAGACAGAAATCACAAATAATAAATATCGTCAGTTTGTATATTATGTCCGCGATTCTATTCTCAGAACCAAGCTTGGAGATGCTGGCATTGCAGACAGGGATTATTTCGTGGTAGACAAGGAAAAAAATGTTATTGAACCGCATGTAATCAACTGGGAAGAAAAGATCGATTCCAGAGATGAGGATACAAAAACAATAATTGATGAGATGTATTATCCCCCTGAAGAGAGATTCAACGGGAAAAAACAGGTGGATGTAAGAAAACTTAATTATTCATATTTCTGGGTTGACTACCAGCAGGCTGCTAAGTCAAGATATGTTTACAACGATTTTGAAAAGACATCAGGCAAATATGAAGGACAGGTTACAAATCTTGATGGTACACGCACCGATGTTAAGGACCGTTCTTCATACATCAAGCACAATGTCATAAATGTATATCCTGATACTCTATGCTGGATAAGGGATTTTACATATTCCTTTAATGATCCTCAGGCTTCGCTATATTTCTGGCATCCTTCATTTGACAACTATCCTGTTGTGGGTGTATCGTGGGTTCAGGCAACGGCATTCAGTATCTGGAGAACCGATTATATGAACACAGCTCTGAGAAAAAACGGGGTTGCCGATGTACAGGAATACAGGTTACCTCTTGAGACAGAATGGGAATATGCTGCCAGGGGCGGACTTGATCTTTCGATGTACCCATGGGGCGGCCCTTATACCCGTAACTATAAAGGATGCTTCCTTGCCAACTTCAAACCATTGCGAGGCAACTATATCGACGATGGCAATGTATATGCAGGGAAAGTCGGATCATATGAACCTAATGAATTCGGCCTTTATGATATGTCGGGAAATGTGTCGGAATGGACTCGCTGTGCTTATCATCCCTCAGCTTACATTTTCGAGCACGATCTTCAGCCAAACTATGAATATAATGCGACACCGCAGGATCCTCCGGTTATGAAGAGAAAAGTTATCCGTGGCGGTTCATGGAAAGATATTGCTTATTTCCTGCAAACCAGTGCAAGAGATTATGAATATCAGGATTCTACAAAACCATATGTTGGTTTCCGTAACGTAAGATCTTATATTGGTGTAAATTAAAAGTTTTGAAATAACCCTAAAATAATCAGGTATATGAGCCTAGCAGAATTAGTACAAAGCAGCGGGTGGAAAAATTTCATCGCTAAACTTTACGGTTTAGGTGCTTCAGTAGTTATCGTTGGCGCCTTGTTTAAAATACAGCACTGGCCACTGGCAGGAACCATGCTTACTATTGGCCTTCTTACCGAATCAGTAATCTTCTTCTTTTCAGCTTTTGAACCATTACACGAGGAGGTTGACTGGTCGCTGGTATATCCTGAACTTGCAGGAATACCTGAAGATGAAACACCCGAGCTTGCTGCACAGGGAGGAGGATATTCCGGTGGTGTCGCCGGCGGCGGCGGCGGTGGCGGCTATGGCGGTACAGGCATTGGCGGTACAGGCACCGGCTCCGGACATGGCGGCGGTGGTTATGGCGGCGGAGGATTTGGCGGCGGCGCCGGTTCTGCTGCCCTGGCAAAATTTGATGAAATGCTTGAAAAAGCAGAGATCACTCCCGAACTGTTCCAGAAACTGGGTGTAGGCATGAAAAAGCTCGGCGAGTCAACTGCTAACATGAATACCATGGGTGATATTTCTGCTGCTTCCTCAAGGTATATGAATACTGTCAACAATGCAACAGATTCGCTCGGCCAGTTATCTGAATCTTATCAGTCTACTGCCAAGCTGATCAATGAGACCAGTTCCACGTATCGTAACATGGCTGATTCTTTTTCAATTATTGAGGTAGGAGGGAAATCCTATCAGCAACAGCTTGAAGTGCTTAATAAAAACCTGTCCGCTCTGAATGCAGTTTATGAACTTCAGAGAAAAGGAGCAGATGACCATATAAAAGAATCTGAGAATCTCTATAAAGGTATTCAGGGTATTATAAAAGATCTTGCATCATCAGCTGATGATACTCAGAAATATCGCGAACAGATAACTAAACTCAACGATAATCTGTCAGCATTAAATAATGTTTATGGAAATATGCTTGCTACAATGAATGTTAAATAACGTGGCATTTTTTTTACCAAACTAAACAACCTATAAAATGGCTCACGAAAGGCTATCTCCAAGGCAAAAAATGATCGGTATGATGTACCTGGTGCTTACCGCCATGCTTGCACTTAACGTATCAAAAGAAGCCATTGAAGCATTTAAAAAAGTTGATAAAGGACTCACTCAGACTGTCGAAAATTATGTTGCCAAAAATAACATTATTTATAAAGATTTCGACAGAGCTGATGCTGAAAACCATGTAAAAGCAGGGAAATACAAGGCTGCAGCTTATGCAGTGAAAGAAAGAGCTGATGAGGCATCCGATTATATTCAGCAACTAAAGATCGAAATAATCAAAAAAGCTGAAAAAGATCCGGAAACTCCTGCTGTTAATGGAAATCAGATTCTTATTGATAAAGTTGAAAAACATATTGATGATACTAATGTACCATCAGAAATTCTTCTCGGAGCCAACGAAAACGGGAAAGCATACGCCCTCAAAAATGTTATTAACGAATATCGGGACTTCCTTCTAACCACGCTTGAAGGTAAAAATCCGACAGCCGAGGAAGCCCTTAGGAATAGTCTGAATACTGATGATGGAAGAGATCCGGATGGTCAGCCATCGCCCTGGGCAAATCTGACATTCCAGACAATGCCCCTGATTGCTGTAATCTGTATCCTTTCGGAAATGCAGGTCAATGTAAGAAACGCCGAGACAGAAGTTCTTAATTACCTCTATACCCAGATTGATGCCTCTTCTTTTAAGTTTACTAAACTGGATGCAATTGTCATGCCTGTTAGTTCAAATTACGTGACACAGGGAAGCGATTATGAAGCACGTGTATTTATTTCTGCTACAGATTCGACTCTGTTTCCGGTAATTACAGTAGGTGATACCAAGCTTCCTCTTGACGAAACAGGAAAAGGAATATATAAAGTCCGTGCCAGTTCAGTAGGTCCCAAAAAATGGGGAGGTATAATAGCTCTTAAAGCTCCTGACGGAACAATGAGGGACTTCCCGTTCAATGCATCTTATGTTGTTGGTGAACCCAATGTTGTTGTATCTCCAACTGCAATGAACGTGCTTTATTATGGTATTGACAATCCTATCGATGTATCTGTTCCTAATGTAAGCCCTGATAAGATTAAGATAAGGGTCGTTAATGGTGATTATAGAATAGGAAAAGTAAAAAACTCAAAAGGTGAAAGCTTCAGAGGCAACTGGGTAATAAAGCCACGTTCTCAAAGCCAGAATGTTCAGGTTATAGTTACGGCCGACATAGGCGGTAAACCAATGCAGTTTGCTCCTCTTGATTTCAGGGTTAAGCCGGTTCCTCCTCCAACAGCAGTTTTTGGCGGAAAGAGTACCGGAAGTATTCCAAGGGCAACGGCCGCAGCACAGCAGGGGGTTTTTGCCATAATGCCCGATTTTGATTTCGACCTGAGTTACCAGGTTACCGGATTTACGCTGTTTTACACCGATAAGGGAATGGACCAGGAAGAAGCAAGCAACGGCAGCAATCTTACGGCGAAACAAAAGCAGATGCTTGACAGGATTACACGAGGAAAGAACCTGATCATAAAAGATATAAAGGCTAAGGGTCCTGATGGCATAACTAGAGATTTAAATTCAATAATTTTGAAAATTGACTAATAATAAAATAAATATCCCATCATGAATAAGAAAATTCTTTTTGGCATTATCGCTCTTACTTTTGCAGGGATGGCCAGTGGTCAGACAATTGGCGATATTTACCGGAAATCGATTCCGGATGCAAAGAAGATCGATTATCCGTATCTCAGGGAAGCAGATGTTATATGGTCCAAGAGATATTATCGTTTGATCGACCTGCGAGAGAAGATGAACCAGCCGTTGTATTATCCAACGGTTCCGACACTGGATGGAAGAGAGAGTTTCATCAATATAGTTCTTGATGAGATCAAGGCCGGGCATCTGAATGCCTACGACCCCAATAATATTAATGTTAGTACCACCTATTCTGATATTGAGGTAAAAATGGGGGCCGTCACCAAACTTGTCCAGGTACAGATAAATGCCTCAGGAGCCATGAGAGAAGATTCTGTTAAACAGGATGCAAAGCCTGAAGAGGTCAAAGAACTTATGCTGTATGAAGAGTGGTATTTCGACAAAAAACTTTCGAAACTTGACGTGAGAATAATAGCCATCGAGCCTATCTATATGGGGTTTGATGAACAGATTGGAAGAGCGAAAAAAATAGGATTGTTCTGGGTCAAATTTGACGAACTAAGGGATGCCCTTGCAAAGAAGGAAGTTTTCATGAGTAATAACGATGCCCAGAGACTTTCATATGACGACCTGTTCATGCAGAGAAGATTCGAGAGTGTTATTGTCGGAGAATCCAACGTATATAACGACAGGAAGGTCAGTGAATATGAGCTTGGGAAATCTGCTATTTTTGAGGCCGACCGCATTAAAACCGAGCTTTTCAACTTTGAACACGACCTCTGGGAATATTAACATTATTTAAAATTAGAAACATCACATAATATTTATTGTAGAGGCGGGTCGCGACCCGCCTCTACAATTATTAACACGCCATTACAGATTTTAATTTTTACAGGTATTCATCACCTGTTGATTTTTTTACATCATCGAGGTATTGTTTTATGTTTTGTTCTTCCTCCTTTCTGACTATCAGGAGAACATCATCGGAATCTACAACAACATAGTCTGTCAGTCCCTGAATTACGGCTATCTTTCCGGGAGAAATATTAAAAATTGTTCCTTTGTTGTCATATGAAAAAACATCGCCCCTCACCTTGATATTTCCCTTTTTATCGGCGGATGAATGTTCGTAGAGAGAGCTCCAGGTTCCAAGGTCGGACCAGCCGATATCTGTACACATAACATATACATTATCGGCTTTTTCCATAATACCGTAATCAATAGATATGCTTTTGCATTCGGCATATGTCTTCCCTATGAAGTTCTTCTCCTGGTTTGTACCGTAAAGATCTCTACCTTCACCAAAAACATTGAAAATATCGGGTACATACTTTTCGAACGCTGCCATAATTGTTTTCATATTCCAGATAAATATGCCTGAGTTCCAGTAAAAATCACCGCTTTCGATGAAAATTCTGGCGAGGTCGATATCGGGTTTCTCAGTAAATGTCTTTACCTTAAGTAGATTTTCAAATCCCTTAACCGGCTTTTTCTGATCTGCCTGTATATAACCATAGCCGGTCTCAGGCCTGTCGGGCTTTATCCCAATTGTGACAATATTATCATTTTTATCTGCAAACTCATAACACTTCTTTATAGCCTCACAAAATTTTTCCTCTTTAACAATCAGGTGATCAGCAGGAGTAACGGCTATAACAGCTTCAGGGTTTTCCGTTAATATCCTGAATGTCCCATAAGCGATACATGGGGCAGTATTGCGGCGAAAAGGCTCTCCCAGGACACGGGAAGGATCAATACCCAGCTGTTCAATTACCAGGTTGGTATGATCGGCATTTGTAACAACAAAAATATTCTTTTCGGGGCACACTTTTTTGAACCTCCTGAATGTTTGCTGGATAAGAGTTTCACCATTTCCCGTAATATCGAGGAATTGTTTTGGTTTTTCACGACGACTCAGCGGCCAGAACCGGCTGCCGACTCCTCCTGCCATAATTATAACATACCTGTTATTCATAAGAAAAGCTGGTTTTTGTTACAGATTATACAAATATATAATTAATTAAATCAAATCAACTTTCATGATTTCTTTAATTATCATTCCGGAATCCACTTTCATGCCGGAATAATTGAAATCATTGTAATTTAGCTTAACAACTGTAAATTGAATGTCTCAGCCCTGAAGGGGCTGAATATTAGACTGGTATAATGAGCTCGTTATTCAACCCCTCCAGGGTTGCCGGAGGGCGTTCTTATCTTTACCGTGGGTTGCACCCACGGTTATTGAAATTAAACCCCTTCGGGGTTAACAGATCAAATCAATATAACAAAGAACGCTTATATTTTACTTATTATCAATAATATATAAACACTTATATCAGGTTGATGAATCACCAGTATTTGTGCATCAAAAAAGGGTGGTCGGAAATTTGGTAAATATTAGTAATTTTAGGCTTTAATAATTTAATATCATGTTTAAGTTCCTGACTCAATTGGGAAGTTACTTCCTCCTGCTTAAGAAGGTCTTTTCAAAACCTGAGAAGCCATCTCTGTATTACAAGCAAACTATGCGCGAATTTGTATCTCTGGGGCTGAACTCAATAGGAATTATTGCCATTATATCTTTTTTCATGGGCGCAGTTATTACTCTGCAAACGGCGTATAATACCGAAAACCCCATATACCCTAAATATCTTATAGGGCTTGGATGCCGCGATTCCATGATACTGGAATTTTCATCTACCGTTGCTGCACTTATTCTGGCTGGTAAAGTCGGATCCAGTATTGCTTCAGAAATAGGGACAATGAGGGTTACCGAACAAATTGACGCACTCGAGATAATGGGCGTCAATTCTGCTTCATACCTTATTCTTCCAAAAATAATTGCAACAGTTATTTTTAATCCTTTCCTAACCCTGCTCGCTATTATCATTGGGATATTCGGGGGTTGGATAGCAGGCACTCTTTCGGGTGTTATTACCTCAGAGAATTTTATTTATGGCATTCAATATGCCTTTATCCCTTATTATATTACCTATTCATTAATTAAAACCCTGTTTTTTGCATTTATAATATCGAGTGTGTCAGCATTCCAGGGATATTATGTTGATGGAGGATCGCTTGAAGTTGGCCGGGCCAGCACGAAAGCTGTTGTGTACAGCAGCGTGCTGATTTTGATGTTCAACGTTATACTCACTCAACTTCTTCTGTCATGATAAATGTTAAAAACCTTAATAAATCATTTAACGGGAAGAAGGTCCTGACTGATATCTCGGTGACCTTCGACAGCGGTATAACCAACCTCATAATCGGGAAAAGCGGATCAGGGAAAACCGTTCTCCTGAAATCCATTGTGGGCCTGCATGAAATAGACAGCGGAGAAATATGGTTCGAAAACACACTTTTTAATAAGCTCGCCTTTAAAGACAGAAAAGAGATACGCAGCGAGATGGGAATGCTTTTTCAGGGCAGTGCTCTTTTCGATTCTCTTACTGTTGAACAGAATGTCCGTTTCCCTCTTGATATGTTTACTGACAAAAGCAATGAGGAAAAAGACGACAGGGTAAATTTTTGTCTTAACAGGGTTAATATACTGAATGCTAACAAGCTTTTCCCGGCAGAATTATCGGGAGGAATGAAAAAAAGGGTGGCCATAGCCAGGGCTATTGCCTTAAATCCAAAATACCTTTTCTGTGATGAACCGAATTCGGGTCTTGATCCCATCACCGCAATACTGATTGATGCACTTATCAAAGAGCTGACTGAAGAGTATAAAATGACAACGATAGTGAATACTCACGACATGAATTCAGTTATGGAAATCGGAGAGAAGATCGTATTTATCAGCGATGGTGAAAAATGCTGGGAAGGGAATAAAAATGAAATACTCAATTCAGATTGTGAAATACTGAATCATTTTGTATTTGCAAATTCCCTGGCTAAGCAATTGAAGTCAACAAAAAAATAATATCCCCTGACCCTATTTGTCAACTTCTTCGTAATCGACATACTCTCCTATCTCTTTAGAGACCTTCTTATTTCTTTTTGTCTGATTACCCGGGTCATGTCTCACTGGCTGATTATCTTCCGCAGCGTATCTTATAAATGACCTTATTATAAGATAAATTATCAGACCTATTAATAAATAACGAATTAAAAGCATAAAGCATTAAATAATTATTGAACCGATATCATCGGTGTATCGTTTTTTGCCCTGGTATGGTTCCCAAATACAAGGTTCATACCTAATCTGAAATTCAATGTATTCCAGTTTGCAGGAAGGACAATATTATTATTATCCGATACTATTTTATTCCAGTATACCGGAATCCTGTCGGTCATGATGTAAAACTGCCAAAATCCCCCCCTGACAGCCAGTCCGGCACCAAAGTTGTCATAACGGTGGTTGGTCATCGTATAACTTAAGCTTGCTGACAATACATTGCTCAGATTAGCATTCCCTGACACAGTTACTGCTTCCCGTATTTGTTTTCCTATAAACCTGGTATATGATAACAGACCAACCGATAATTTTGAGTTGATAAGATAACTGCCACCTACGGACACACCAAATGGAAGAAAAGTGGTGAAGGATTTATTGGTGTTAGAAATATTCACGGAGTTCTTTAATGAATCACCCATCTCCGAAGCAAGTTCGTCAAATGTCTTCGTGCCATTAATAACGTCGAGCAAATCAAAACCGCTGAAATCAAACTGGCTGTTTAAAGCTAAATTGGTAACATCTCTCTTCCATCTTATATAGCCAAGGTCAGTTATTGCAGCCGACAGTACTATATTGTCAGTAAGATCGTAAGTAGCGCCAATATCTATGCCAAGGCCAATATTCTTAGATCCGGTAAAAAACTTTGCATTTATCCTCTTATCATCAAAAACGACACTGTCGATAATATTTTCATTACTTGTGTAAAAATCAGCAGGAGCACTTGCATTGAAAGTCATATCAGCATTAAGTGTATGAGAATAATCGTCGTTAACAGTTATTCCCATCGATTTGTTACTCAATGAAGCAGATGCAATGCCAAACAGCAATTTCCCCTTTACTCCAATCCTTAATCTGTTAGTGAAGTTCCTTGAAAAGCCCAGTCCAATTTCGTGATAATACATCATACTTGCCCTTAACGACGACATGTCGATGGTTTTTCCGACAAATCCTTCATTCCCGTTCAGGGCAAGCTTGAAGAAATCGCCAGGAATCACAATATTTCCTTCAATGCGTTCATTGATATCAAGAAAAACATAAGTATTGTTCCCGACAGATAGTCCGAAACCCAGGAGTTGTGTCATAACTTCAGGCTCAAAAGAGTTAAGGTCCTTTATCTTCGAAAGAAACTTATCGATAGAGGCATTATTATTGTCTTTATGAAGAAATGTAAATATCGAATCCGATGACTGGTTTTTAAGAAAGACATCCGAGAAATTAACGAAGTTGTTATTTACGTTCAGATTAATACCTGACAAAACCGGCAATCCTATATATAAAGAATTGGAGGGCCTTAACGCAGGATTTAGAAGATGATTCTGCGGCAGGTTCATGAAGTACATTACCTGGCTGTTCTGTGAAGATGCATCAGCAAATATCATCGCCAATATCAGAATCAGAAAATATTTTGTTTTCCCGCTCATATTAATTTCTTTAAAATATTCAATTCAGTTCTATACTAGGTTTCACTACAAGGGAAGCTTTAAAATCAATCCTGTAGTCGGAATATATTTTAACATCTTTTGTACCGCCGTCAGTTGTATTGACACTAAAAATGAAAATTATCCTGTCAGCTTTGTCAATTGAACTGAAAAACTCCTGTGTGAATTCAATTTGAGTTGTCGTATTGGTAACCCCTGTAGCTTTTTCATTTCCATCAACCGGCGCGGGTTGAAGAAGGTCTGTGGCACTCACTGTTTTTAATATTGTATTTGATTGAGAATCATAAAGACTCATACTAAGAGAAACTCCCAGGGGGAACCCGTTATCGGCATTGATGTCGATTCTTAGCAATTCAAAATTTTCAGGTTTGACAGCATCATTATTATCGTTATCATTTTTCAGAAAATTATCTGTAGTATCGGCAAACTGCAGGTTGCTCATTCTTAATTCCATTGGCACACTCAGCTCAAATGAACCTTCAAGCTGATCGATCCCCAGGTCTTTTGCAGCTATTTCTCCTTTTTTCCCAGGAGGATTCAGAGTAGCTAATCCTGAATAATGTATCATTTCAGGAGGCAGCGATATAAGCTCAGGCAGTGAGGAGTTGGTCTTATCGATGATATAAGAAGCTGAAACAACCTGGCCCGGGGTATCAGGACCGGTCAGCACAAAGGGTGTGGCTCCAAGATCGACAGATTCATTTTTTCTTACTCCGGTCACATCCAGACTTATTTCCAGTGGCGCTGAAAATGAGTTCAAATAATTAAATTTTAATGTCGGACTTGAAATCAGGAAATCTCCCGAAATATGATTTAAAACTTTGTCAATACCGAGATCAAAAGTGCCTGGTTCAATAGTTGCAGTCATCTCATCAAGAGGTCCCTTTGTAGAAAAGTCATCCATTGTCAGAGTGACAACAGTGTCTTTTTTGAAAACCAGTATCATTAGTTTATCCTGATCATAAACAACAGTATCAGTCGGTTTAAGCATATCGAGAAGAGAAACATCACCTTTTACGGCTGAAACAGCCCAGGTAGGTGACAATCTGTTGTTTTTGTCAAGCCTGTTCATGTCGTACTTTTCCTTTATGCAACTGCTGACCAGGAGAGCTGTGACAATAAGAATTAACAGTAATGGTCTACTTTTCATATCCTTCCTTATTTAACATCTGTTTCTATTTTATAATTATACAGGAACCTGTCTGTGCCTCCGACGATCAGATGCCAGCCGCTTCTGTCTGATAGTTTCCCTATTGAGAACATCGATGCTCCTTTAAGCGGAAATCCTTTCATTGTCTCACCTTTTTTCCCAATAAGATATATCAGGTTCCTTGCTGTGTCAAAAACTCCGATTTTCCTGTCAGAACCGGAAAAGATGAAATTGATCGGTCCCCCCAGATCATCGGATTCAAAATCTCTTTTAAATATCTCAGCCCTGTTATGGTTATAAAGATACAATATACCTTTATCAATAAAAATATATTCACCAAAACCATCGCCATCTATGTCAAAAATATCGAATGAATGGTCAGCAGAAAACTTTTTCATGCTGAATTTCTTAACTGTTCCGTCGAAATAGATGTACTGAACCGTGCCATCGGGAGATGAACATATTACTGCCTGTTCCGAACCGGGTGTCAGCCTCATGGCCGATCCTTTTGCCCGCGTAACAGGTTCCTTAAGGTTAACCCTTTTGTTGCCTCTTCTGTCGAGAAAATATATTGATGTTTCATCAGCCGCTACAATATAATCTTTCCCTGATACTCTGAAATAATTTATTTCTGAATTAACAACACCTGCTGTCCTGAATATATTCCATCCCTTAACAACATTCCCTGTTTTATCATAAGAATAGATCTTTTTGTCTTCTCCGGCAATAAAAAGCCTGTAATTCAGGTTATTATCATAGTCAAAGAGAGCCAGGGAGTTTGTTGCAGGCGATCTTAATTTAACCGGGTATCTTTCTACATAATTGCCATTCCTGTCGAGTATATGCAGATAGTTATGTCCGGAAAATAGTAACTGATATTTCCCGTTCCGGTAATAATCAATCATATAAATGAAACCTTTAATTCTTTCGTTAAGCGGTACTTTCCACAATACACGTCCGGCTGCATTAATCAGGTAAACATTGTTTCTCAGGTCCTGAATGAATATTTCCTTTGCGCCCGTAATATGATTTGTGAAAAAGAAAGGTTTTATGCACGCAGTAGTATCCAGCAGAGTTTCCCATTCAGTATTGGATTCTTCCCTGGCCACCTCTTTATACCTGACTGACAGGCTGTTATACATCATCCCGTTACTTGAGGCTATCTGGTATCCGATTGCCTGAATTTTGCCCAGAGTTTTTTTATTTTCATTAAGTGATTTGATCAGGTTTTCATTTAAGAAGCCGGCAAGGTAGTTTATAATACGCGACGGGACACAGAAGAAGAAATAGCCTGCACGGCTTGGAAGAGTACTTTCAAAATCGCGATATACAAGATCATTTGACAGTGTCTTGCTTAAAATATTGTCGTACAACAGCCGCGATATTGTAGTAAATGAATTTCCTGAAATCAAATAATTATCATAAAAAGCAAAAAAGGTATCGTTGAAGCGGGGAACAAAACCCGGAAGAATTATTCCTGACAGTCCGCTAAAAGATGTCTTATAAACGGGAATCTTTGTCTGGTCGTCGGGCTGAAAATATAAAACCTGCTTTCCGGGACCGATATTTTCAAGGAAAATTCTTTCAGCCTCAACACGGTTGTTCAATTCATATATAACCAGTGTATTATCAGCCACAGGATTGTCTTTTATATCAATATATGCCCTGGTGATCTCCCCGTCTGTAAATGCCCTGAGCTTGTATGCGAGATCAGCGGCATTTTGCGAAGATGCATCCTTTTCCGACACTTTGAGATCATTATTTTCGGGAAGCAGAAGTGTTTCAAAAAGCACGGTTGAAGAAGGAAGTATTTTATAAGTATGAAACTCTTTCGGCTGAACATTTTTATACCTGTAAAGCAAATCAAGAGAATCTTTAGTTTCGGTATAACCGCTGAGTGCCAGGCCATCTTCATTTATATAGATATCTCCGCTCGCTGTTTCTGCCAGCTTTGAAATCTTTGGGATCAGTTTCTTCCCTTCTCCTGCCATAATATTGCTAAATAAGGGAGCGAGGTTTTTAAAAACCACAAATATTTTGTCCTCGTTTTTCCCTGAAGCAATCAATACCCTGGAAAAACCCGGGAGGTTCTTTATATCATTCTGCTGACCTAACTGGTCAACAGCTTCGGTTAAAAGATCTTCGGCATTGCCGCAAAGCATTAAACCTGAAATAAGCGATAAATAGACTGTGTCTTTTAACGAATTGATGGTGTAAGGGATCTTAAAAACAGGATAGTCGTTCAATTTAGCATCAATTATCTCCCTTACACCCGAGTTCCTCAGCATTTCTTTAATATGCCTGCTTCTGAGCTCTCCCGTTACAGCCATAGAAAGAAGGAGGCCGGATTTACCTTTCGATTCGGGAAAAAAGGAAATGATTGCGGGGCCATCTGTTTTTAACCTGCTAAAGGCTGACTTATTAAGCTGATCGGCAATAAATTTTAGTTTCTGATTAAATCCGTCAAACTCTTTAATTGCAGCGACTTCACCAAATAATCCTTTTCCTGTTGCCAGAGAATTTATAAAGCTCTGAAGATCTACTGTTTCAATAATTATGGCAGCTTTGGGGCTGATTGCTTTATAAGGATCGGTAAATAAGGTCTTTCTACCCATCTGTAAGAAATAGACCATAATTGCAAGGCCCGCAACCAGTGCAATAATCAGAAATATTGTTAATTTTTTCCCCACAAGCGGACCATTAAAAATAAATCCAAAAGTAGCAAATAAAAGCTAAAAAGGCTAAACGACAGATTGTATTAAAAATTCACCTGATCTTAAATTTTAATAAAAATTTAAGATTTAAAAAGATGAAAGAGTAAAGTTTGGCACACAATTTGAAATACTAATATTACACAGGCAATCTTAAATATATCCCTGAAGAATCAGGGCAGCCAGGTCAAAAACCTGGCTTTTATTTTTTACTAAAATGGCCTGTACCCTATTATCTCTCTCACGTCCCGTACGGTTTTGGAAGCGCTTGCCCTTGCTTTTTCAGCGCCTTCGGAAACAACTTTGGAAAGATATTTATTGTCGGCGAGAATATCATTGATCCTGATCCTGATTGGTTCCGTGAACTTAATAATATCTTCTGCAAGCTGTTTTTTCATGTCACCGTATCGTATTTCACACGATGCAAATTTGTCTTTGAAATATTTAACAGTATCAGGTTCGGAAACGACTTTCATTATTGTAAAAAGGTTCTTCACAGGCTCTGAGGGTTCCTGACCTAAGGTGGTCGGACCTGTATCAGTTACTGCTCTCATGACCTTTTTCCTTATCACCTGGGGTGTATCAGCCAGGAAAATACCATTCCCTTCACTTTTACCCATTTTTCCGGTGCCATCCAGTCCGGGAATTTTAACAAGTCGTTTTCCAAAGTTATATGCGTCGGGTTCCGGGAAATAGTTTACTTCATACATCATGTTAAACCGTCGTGCAAATCTCCTGGTCATTTCGAGATGTTGTTCCTGGTCCTTTCCCACAGGTACCTTATTTGCCCTGTGAATTATAATGTCAGCAGCCATAAGCACCGGATAAGTCAACAGCCCGGCATTAATATTATCAGGCTGTTTCCTGATTTTCTCCTTAAAAGAGGCGGTTCTCTCGAGTTCACCCACATAAGCATTCATATTCAGTAGAAGGTATAACTCCGACACTTCCGGAACATCACTCTGGATAAACACCGTGGCTATTTCCGGATCTATACCGCATGCGAGGTATTCAGCCAGTACCTGCCTGATATTAACATGAAGATCTTTGGATTTAGGATGAGTTGTAAGTGCGTGATAATCTGCTATAAAAAAATAGCAATTATTTTCGGTCTGCATTTTCAGAAAATTCTTTATTGCCCCGAAATAATTTCCCAGGTGCAGGTTTCCTGTTGATCTGATACCGCTCACAACTGTGTCCATCGTGTTATTCAATTAAAATTCAACGCAAAGGTAATAAAAAGGCACATTGGCACAAGGGCTCTACGGCTCAAAGGTTAATTATTCCCTTGCCGTTGTGCCTATGCGCCGTTATGCCGTTGCGCCATTTTTTATTACCTTTGCGGGATTAAATAAAACTGGCCATGGAATCGACACGACAGAAAAAAGTATCACGCCTGATCCAGAAAGAACTGGCCGACATCTTCCTGAAAAGAGGCAATGAATTTAATCACGGGAAACTGGTTTCCATCACAAGAGTAAGAATAAGTCCCGATCTTTCCTATGCAAAAGTATATATAAGCATCTTCCCTGCTATAAATCAGAATGATACATTAATTGCCATACAGGAACACACATCAAAGATCAGGTTCGATCTGGGGCAGAAGGTAAGATCGCAGCTTCGGATAGTCCCTGATATCGCATTCCATATCGATGACAGTCTTGACTATATTGACAAGATAGACAAATTGTTGAAATCCTGATATATATGCAGTACGAACCGATAAAAAGATCGCTGGGGAAGTTTTTTGCAAAATCAGGGTTTATGAGAAAAACCCTTTATTTTTTACTCGACCTTCTTCTGCTTCGCACATGGCATGTAAAAAAAGCGCTGCGAAAGATTGCAAGGCAATTTCCCGGATCTGCTTCCGTGCTTGATGCCGGGTCAGGTTTGGGACAATACACGTGGCGCATGAGCAGAATGAACAGAAAATGGAATATTAATGCCGTTGATATCAACTCTGAGCAAATAAGCGATTGCAATAATTTCTTCGAAAAACAAGGTCTGGCAGACAGGGTAAAATTCAATACCGGCGATCTCACTGAATTATCCGATCTGAACTGTTATGACATTATTCTTTCGGTAGATGTGATGGAACATATTGAAGAGGACGTAAAAGTATTTAAGAACTTTTACAACTCACTGAAGGACAATGGTATATTACTTATTTCGACGCCTTCTGACCAGGGGGGGTCGGATGTTCACAACGACACAGATGAGTCATTTATAGACGAACATGTGAGGGATGGCTACAGCATTAAAGATATTACCGGGAAACTTACCATGGCAGGTTTCAGGACCACAGAGGCAGTGTATACCTATGGAAAACCAGGTAATATTTCATGGCGGCTGTCAATGAAATATCCCATTAAGATGCTGAATATATCTTATCTCTTTTTTATTTTTCTTCCCTTTTATTATCTGGTTTTCTTCCCTGTTTCAATAATTCTTAACATTTTTGATCTCATATTAAACCACAAAACAGGAACCGGTCTCCTGGTTACGGCGAGAAAATAGGAATAGTGCGACTATCATTATATATAGCAAAGAGGTATCTTTTCGCAAAAAAATCGCGGAATGCCATTAACGTTATTTCTGCTGTATCGGTGGCCGGGGTTGCGGTTGGCACAATGGCACTCATTATAATCCTTTCCGTTTTTAACGGACTGGAGACCATGGTAACTGCTATCTTCAACACATTTGATCCTGATCTGAAGATAGCTGCAGCTGAGGGCAAGACCTTCATTGCTGATACTGCACGCCTGAAACTCCTGTCAAGTGTTGAAGGAGTATCATGTTATTCTCTCACCATTGAAGAGAATGCCCTCCTGAAATATGGCGACAGGCAGTACATTGCAACCATTAAAGGTGTCGATAACAACTACGCTATGGTGACAAACATCGACAGTTCAATGTGGGAAGGGGAATTTACGCTGAAAAACGAAAAAGGACGACCATATGCCATACCGGGTATCGGGGTGGCTCAATACCTGGGCATCAGGATCAATTTTATCAATCCTCTTATAATTATCTTCCCTAAAAAGGCAGGAAGCAGCACATTAAACCCCGAAGATGCTTTAAATAAAAAATACATTTTCCCCTCCGGCATCTTTGAGGTTGAAAAAGAATACGATTCCAAATATGTATATGTCCCTCTCGATTTTGCCCGTGAGGTGACACAAATTGATAAAGGAGTCAGTTCAATCGAGATAAAATTCAGGAATGATGCTGATCCGCGGTTAGTTCAGAAAAAGGTTACGAAGATATTCGGCAAGGGATTTGTTGTTCAGAACAGGTATGAACAACAGGAGATCTTTTATAAGGTAATGAAATCTGAAAGACTGGCTATCTTTTTTATACTGACACTTATACTTATTATAGCTTCATTCAATATAATCGGTTCTCTCACAATGCTTATAATTGAAAAAGAAAGGGATATTGAAATATTAAAGAGCCTGGGAGCCGATAATAACCTGATAAGAAAAGTATTCATATTTGAAGGATGGCTGATCTCAATAATAGGAGCCCTCACAGGTATTATTCTGGGCTTTCTGGTATGCTGGCTTCAGCAAAGATACGGGTTGGTCAAGCTTCAAAGCGAATCGCTTATTATGGATTCCTACCCGGTAGTTCTGAAGCTTAAAGATTTTATTATTGTGCCGGGAACTGTTCTGTTAATAGGGTACTGGGCAGCATGGTACCCTGTAAGATTTCTGACAAAGAAATTCCTTAATAAGGATGTTTAATAATCAATAAGTATATTTACAGTTAAGAAATAATGAATCTGCTGTCTTTCATAAAAATGGAAAAAACATCAAATACCGGGATATTATGACCAGGTTTACTCTTCTCATACTTATCCTGTTTTCATTAATTACAGGGTCATGTTCAAGCCGTAAGAATAAACTTGACAGGAGTGGCATGATACCTGAACAGGACCTGACTTCAATAATAAAAGACATTTATATCGCCAACGGGCTTCTGAGCCTTCCTGAAGTGCATGCATTGTATGTTCCGCCTGATTCCCTTTCAACATATAAAGAAGTGATAGGAAAATATGGCTACACAAAAGAGGCCATGGACAAAACAATGAAATACTATTTCATTAAGAAACCTAAAGAACTTGTTAAGATCTTTGATCATGTTCTTGGTACATTCAGTGCAATGGATTCAAGAATTGAAAAGGAGCTTTTGCTTGCAGAGAGCCGGGCTTCTAATTTATGGAAAGGAAAGGATCTCTACCTTTACCCGGAGTCTGCAGACAGTGATTCCACTTTTTTCAGCATTATAATCAAACCCGGTGTTTACACGCTTACATATACCCTTGCCCTGTTCCCTGATGATTATTCTGTCAACCCCCGTTTAAGCGCCTGGTATTGTCACCCCGACAGCATTGAAACAGGGAAGAGACACTGGATAAAAACTATCAACTATGTGAAAGACGGTCATCCTCATATATATACCAACTATATAACCATCCCCCAAAAATCATTTGTTCTTTTCAGAGGCTGGCTTTATGATTTCGATGAATATCCTGCTGATTTCAGCAGGCACCTGAGAATTGAAAAAATCTCAATGACAAACCCCTGAAAGATGAAACGTTTGTCAGCACAATACATTATAACAAATACCGGACCTGCTCTTAAAAGAGCAATAGTAAATACAGAGGACGACGGGACTATTATCAGCATCGAGGAGACAGAAGGTGAACTTACTGAAAAACATACCGTTGAGTTTTATAATGGTATCATTATTCCAGGTTTTGTCAACTGCCACTGCCACCTTGAGCTTTCGCACCTGAAAGGGGCTATTGCAGAAAGCGGGGGCCTGGGCTTTTTTATAGAACAGGTAAGAGGGACACGTGAAAACAACAAGGAGAATATAATAAAATCTGTTTACCTGGCCGATAATGATATGTACCAGGCAGGAATAGTGTTATGTGCTGATGTATGTAATACTACCGATACTTTCAATTTAAAAAAGGAGAGCAGAATAAGGTACCTCAACCTGCTTGAAGCTTTTGGTATTGATCCGGATAAAGCCCGCCGCAGGATAGATGAAATAACCGATGTGGCAAAAACAGCCGGAAAAATGAACCTTCTTTATTCCTTTGTTCCGCATTCCACATATTCAATGTCGTTAAGCCTTTTACGGCTTCTTAAAGAAATAACCAACAATAACAAGGTAACATCCATTCACTTTCTGGAAACGCCCGCGGAAAAATCTTTTCTGGAAGATCATTCGGGAACACTTATGTTATCATATATAAGATCGGGATTGCTTCCGGCAAGGCTTGAAACAGTCAAAAGTCATGCTGATGCAGTGCTCAATGAGATAACCCCATCAGGAAATCTTATACTGGTCCATAACACTTTTGCTGACAGGGAAACCATCTCGTTGGTTAAGAGGAGAGAAAATACCTACTGGTGTCTGTGTCCCAATTCCAATTATTATATTGAAAAAGAGGTACCTCCTGTAACCCTGTTGCTTGAAGAAGGCTGTGAAATAGTAATCGGTACCGATAGTCTTGCTTCGAATACAAAACTTGATATCCTCGCGGAACTTATTACTCTCCAGATGCATTATCCTTCTCTCGCTATCGAAGATCTGGTAGCGTGGGGGACAATAAATGGAGCCAGGGCACTTGGGGCGGATAAAGATTTCGGGAAGATCGAGGCCGGGAAAAAACCGGGATTGCTGCTACTGCAGAATGTCGACCTGATAAATATGAAGCTTCTGCCGGAGAGTTATGTGACAAGGCTTTTATGACCCCCCAGGCTGTTTAATCCATCCCCAAAAAATAAAAAAAGGCTTTTCTGCAAATAATGCTAATTTTGAAGCCTGAAAAAGTAATCTGAAATGGCCACATTCCTGTTTGATGAAATAATATTCGGACCGGTGAAAAGCAGAAGGCTGGGTGTTTCTCTTGGTATAAATCTTTTACCCACAAAGAGAAAGATCTGTAATTTCAATTGTATCTACTGCGAATGTGGCCTGACAAGGAATATTGAAAAAGCTGTATCCCATCTGCCTCATCGTGAGGAGGTTTATAAAGCTCTTGAGAACAAACTGGCAGAGATGAAAATCAATAAGCAGTCTCCCGATGTAATTACATATGCCGGCAACGGAGAACCCACTCTTCACCCGGAATTCCCGGGAATAATAGATGACAGCATAATTCTGAGGAACAAATATTTCCCGGAAGCAGAGATAGCAGTGCTATCGAATGCAACCACGATAACACAGCCTTTGATAAAAGCTGCTCTTCTTAAGGCAGATAAAAACATCCTTAAGCTTGATTCAGCCTTTGATTCAACAATTAAATTACATAATCAGCCAAGAGTAAATATCAATGCGAAAGAACTTATTGAAAACCTTGCCGCATTCGACGGGAAGCTGATTATTCAGACCTTATTTCTTCAGGGGGAGTATAAAGGAAAGATTATTGACAATACAACCAATGAAGAAATTGAAGCCTGGCTGAAGGCCATAAAGAAGATAAACCCCTCTGAAGTAATGATCTATACTATTTCGAGGGACACACCGTATGGTAATAAACTAAAAAAAGTACCTGTGACACGACTCAGGGAGATAGCTTCGATGGTTGAGAACCTGGGTATCAAAACACAGGTTTCCGGTTAAGATTGATTAAAAACAGAAACATACTGATTTGTCCCCTGGAATGGGGATTGGGTCATGCAGCCCGTATGATCCCTGTTGCCAGAGAGCTTCAGCAGATGAACTACAATGTTTTCATCGGTTCGGGGGAGAAGCATATGTCGCTTTTCCGGACTGAACTGCCAGGGCTAAGCTATATTGATTTCAAAGGATTCCGTCCGGAGTATTCCCGTTATCTGCCCCAGTATGCTGCAATGTTTTTTAAAATCCCCCTGCTTCTTTATCATATAATAAGAGAACACTACAGGCTGAAAAATATCATTCGTGACCATGAAATAGACATTGTGATCAGCGATAACCGTTTCGGATTATGGAACAGGGATATAACCACAGTATATGTGACCCATATGCCTAAGATACCGTTCCCTAAGCCTTTCCGGTTCCTCGAATTCGCAGGTGTTCTGTTGCACAGGGCGATAATAAACAGGTACACTTTATGCTTTATCCCCGATCTCCCGGGAGAGGATAATCTTACCGGAAGATTATCTCACGGTTTAAAGCTACCCGGAAATGTAAGGTTCACTGGCATCCTTTCCAGGTTTATTTCTGACTTAACACCCCCGGGAGAGATAAAGGATATCATAAGACATAACACTATTATCCTGTCGGGACCGGAGCCACAGAGGACAATCCTAAAGTATGAACTGGCCAGTCTTCTTAAAGACTCTGAGACAGTCAGTATCTTTCTTGAAGGAAGACCGGAAGAACCCCGGGCAACGGCCAGGTCAGGAAACATAATTTTTCACAACCATCTTCCTGCACCTGAAATGAAAAACTTGCTGATACAAAGCAACAGCATAATATGCCGGAGCGGGTACACCACAATCATGGACCTGGTAAGCCTGAATTGCAGCGCCTTACTCATTCCCACACCGGGTCAGACCGAGCAGGAATACCTGGCTGAATATCTTTCCGGAAAAGGCTGGTTCAGTTCAATTCCCCAGAAAAAAATCAAAAAGGGGATCATCCTGCCAGCAAACGAAGCAATATGGCCATCTTCCGAAATTGTGTCGAAGAGCAAAGTGCTTCTGAAGGCTGCACTGGGTGAATTATCAGATAACCGTCATAAAAAGGGATAGTCCGAGAAGTCCCGTCAGAAACCCGAACCATACCTGCCGCGGGTTATGATAATCAAGACGCAATCGTGATGAAAGAACACCACCACCGATGATAACTGCTGCTACAAGGTACCATATTAACGGAGTATACATTCTGAAGGAGAGTATCAAAATAACAGCCACAAGCGCTCCGGAGGCTATTGCGTGGAGCGATATCTTCCACCAGTAATTGACTACAGTCGCGATCAGGGAAAGAAAAAATGCTGAATAAATAAATGACTTCAGGAAATAAGGTATCGGGAGGCGAAAAACAATATATGAACTGGCTGCATAAAGCACAGTTGCAATAATGAGAGGTATCTTTCTTTCTTCCCTGTTATTGATGGTCCACGATGAAATAATATTCCTGTGCATGAAAAACGGCAATAATGAAAGAGGCAGGAAAACATTGTTTACTATGACGACCAGCAATAATAGTTTCTTTATATCGTAAGGCATATAACCGAACAGGGTGGGTGCTGAAAAAATTATTGCCAGGCCATAGACAGGCATTAACAAAGGGTGAAATAGTATTGAGAGTATTCTTGCTGCAGAACCCCAGAAATCTCCGTATTTATCAGTACTCATAAATTTACATTTTTTATTTTATATCTCTCTTCTCAGCCTGGCAACCGGTATATTAAGCTGTTCCCTGTATTTTGCGACTGTACGGCGGGCTATCTGATAACCTTTTTCCTGCAGTATCTCTGTCAGTCTCTCATCGGTCAGCGGCCTTCGCTTTTGCTCATTATCGATACAATCCTGCAGTATCCTCTTGATCTCACGCGTGGACACTTCTTCTCCGCTGTCAGTCTGCAGGCCTTCGGAGAAGAAAAATTTCAAAGGCAGGATCCCGAAATGAGTCTGAATAAACTTACTGTTAGCCACCCTTGATACCGTTGAAATATCGAGCCCGGTCATCTCAGCAACATCTTTAAGGATCATCGGTTTTAATCTCGTTTCATCGCCATCGATAAAGTATTCCTGCTGGTACTCCAGGATCGCATTCATTGTAAGAAGAAGTGTGTTCTGTCGCTGTTTAATTGCGTCGATGAACCATTTAGCAGAATCAATTTTCTGTTTAACAAACATAACAGCATCCTTCATCTCCTTTTTCTGACTTCTGTCCCTGCTATAGGATTGCAACATTTCGCTGTATGCAGAGCTAAGCCTCAGCTCCGGCAGGTTTCGCGAGTTAAGGTGCAGGTCGAAACCATCTTCAGACAGTTCCAGGATAAAATCAGGAATTATTGGCTGGGAGGTTTTACTGAACGGATCATTAAAAACACCGCCCGGTTTCGGGTTAAGTTTCAATATCTCCTCAATAGCCTCTTTAAGCTCGTTTTCCGTGATCCCCAGCCTGGCAACTATCTTATCATAATGTCTTTTACTGAACTCCTCAAAATATAAATCGAGAATTGTATATGCAAGATTCAGATCAGGTTCCATCTTCCCCCGCTTTTCAATCTGAAGCATAAGACATTCCCTGAGTGATCTTGCACCGACACCAGACGGCTCGAGATCCTGAATGATCTTAAGTACCTCTAACAGCTCGCTTTCTGTTGTCTCAACATTCTGAAGAAAGGCAAGGTCATCAACAATGTTTGCAAGCTCTCTCCTCAGGTATCCATCCTCATCTATATTACCAAGGATGTATTCCCCCAGGACTTTTTGCTTATCGGTCAGATCGCGTAAACTGAGCTGAGATTCCAGATGTTCATGAAATGAAAAACCTACAGAGAAAGGAATTTCGCTCCTTTTTTCCTCATCTTTGCTCTGATTCTTCGTCTGAAGGCGATATTCAGGAATTTCGTCATCCTCGATATAATCATCGATGGTGAATTCTTCCTCGTCTTTATCCGTCTCCTCAAACTGTTCTTCTTCTTCTTCCGGTCGTATCTCCTCTTCCTCCTGTCCTTCCTCGAGTGCAGGATTATCTTCAAGTTCCTTTTTTATTCGCTGTTCAATCTGCAAAGTAGGTATTTCCAGCAGCTTAATCATCTGAATCTGCTGCGGTGAAAGCTTCTGAAGCAACTTCTGCTGTAACCTTTGTTTTAACATCTTTCCTTCTCAACAAGAATATTTATGTTCAGGGGTTTATTAAAATTCAGCATTCCTGGGGGTCCTTGGAAACGGAATCACATCCCTGATATTCGACATCCCCGTAACAAACAATATAAGTCTCTCAAACCCCAGTCCAAAGCCGCTGTGCGGGGCGGTCCCGAATTTCCTTGTATCGAGATACCACCAGAGATCTTTTTCGGGCATCTTCATTTCTCTAATACGGGCAATAAGCCTGTCATATTGTTCTTCCCTCTGCGATCCGCCAATTATTTCACCTATTCCCGGGAATAAAACATCCATTGCCCTGACTGTTTTCCCGTCGTCGTTCTGCTTCATATAAAAAGCTTTGATCTCTTTCGGATAATCAATAAGGATAACGGGCCTTTTGAAATGCTCTTCGACCAGATACCTCTCGTGTTCCGCCTGCAGGTCGCGACCCCATCCGACCGGGTACTCCCATTTTTTCCCTGAAGCAGTCAGGATTGAGACAGCTTCAGTATAAGTTATTCTGACAAATTCATTATCAAGAACGAATCTAAGCCGTTCAAGCAGACCTTTTTCGATCATATTATTAAGGAACTCCAGGTCTTCCCTGCAATTATCAAGAGCATATTTTATCAGGTACTTGACAAATTCCTCGGCAAGATCCATATTGTCATTAAGGTCGTAGAATGCCATCTCCGGCTCTATCATCCAGAATTCGGCAAGATGCCGTGGGGTATTTGAGTTTTCTGCCCTGAAAGTTGGTCCGAAGGTATAGATGTCGCCAAGGGCAAGGGCTCCCAATTCTCCCTCAAGCTGCCCTGAAACAGTAAGATTTGTCTCCCTTCCAAAGAAATCATCCCGAAAATCGATTGAGCCATCTTCGGTGCGAGGCATATTCTTCAGATCAAGAGTTGTAACGTGGAACATCTCGCCTGCGCCTTCAGCATCACTTCCTGTAACAATAGGTGTATGAAGGTAGAAAAATCCCTTATCGTTAAAATACTTATGAATGGCAAATGCCATTGCATGTCGTATTCTGAAAACAGCACCAAAAGTGTTGGTCCTGAACCTGAGGTGAGCGTTCTCCCTGAGAAATTCCATAGAATGTCCCTTCTTCTGAAGAGGGTATGTTTCGGTATCGCTTTTCCCATAGATATCAATGGAAGAAGCCATAATTTCAACAAGCTGACCCTGGCCCTGCGATTCAACCAGTTTTCCTGTAACGGCAATGCAGGCACCTGTTGTTATATCTTTAAGAAGACTCTCGTCAAAAGATGCCGTATCGGCAACCACCTGTATATTTTCTATTGTTGAACCGTCATTCAAAGCAATAAATGCAATATTCCTGTTCCCCCGCTTTGTCCTTACCCAACCTTTCACCAGTACATCTGACCCAGGCACGGGGTTTATTAGTAATTGTTTTATCTTAGTTCTTTTCATCAGCATTTGATATATTCAATAAAAATAGTAGCGCAAAAATAATAAAATGTTGGCCGCTAAGTTCCACTAAATCATCATTAATTTATTTTTGATCTCCATTTCATTAACTAAACCGGAGCTTTTTTATTTTTTATGGCATTGTTTTTGTTTGTTAGATTGTTCTTTTTCAGTAGATTTGATAGTTACAGATAATATATGTCGCGCAAAACAGTTATTAATAAAGACGGTAAGCCATTCAAATATTTTTGATTTGAAAATTTGTAAAATCTAAATAACTTTGAGTATTAATTGAAACCTGATAATAGCTATGGAAGAAAATAAAAAACTTATAGTAGTGCCCTGGGATTTTACTCATGTAGCCGAACATGCCCTTACCCATGCAATTAAGATCAGTCGTATGATAAATAATGATATCTGTCTGCTGCACATTGTCAGTACCGGTATTGTAAAGAAAGAGGAGACAAAAAAGGTAGCAATGTTAAAGCAGGTGGCTGAGGTAAACAGTCATAAATATGGTATACCGATCATATACCAGATTATAAAGGGAACTATTTTCAAGTCCATAGCTGAGTATGCAAACGAAAAGGATGCCAATCTTGTAGTGATGGGGACACATGGCATGAAGGGGATGCAAAAACTTACCGGCAGCTGGGCACTGAAAGTTATTGTTAAAACCAAAATGCCATTCATAGTTGTTCAGGATCCTCCTGCCGACCAGGAGAGATACCATAATATTGTTTTCCCGGTTGACTTCAAGAAGGAGAATAAGGAGAAGATACAGATGGCAATATTTATGGGTAAGTATTTCGATTCAAAAATACACCTGCTGGTTGCCGCCAGTTCAGATAAAGGACTGATAAAAAAGATCAATGTGAATTTGAACTTTGCAATCAAGTACTTTATGCAAAACAATATAGAGTATGAGATTCAAAAGTTGCCAAGAGGCGATATAGCGGTACAGACTATTGATTTTGCACAGAAGATAAATGCTGACCTGATAGTAATTGTGACTACCAAGAATATCACTTTTGCTGATTACGTGGTTGGGGCCTCAGAGCAATCTATAATAGCCAACAGTTCAAAGATCCCTGTCTGCTGTGTAAATCCAAAATCCTCTTTTGCCAGTTCCTCTCAGTTTATGGGTGGCTGGGGCGCTTAGGAGGAACAAGATATGTTGAGAAGACTGCCACAAGAAATGAAATCAAAAAAGTAGTCAGTCGTGCCGGTACTCCTTTTTCTGTATAGGATGACGTAATTACAGGAATCCTTTTTGCATCGGAAGGTTCGTTGAGGATATTGGATATTTCAGATTCAAACCGCGCTGAACTTATGTACTTTCTGCCTTCAGCGCTGAGAAGCAAATTCTTTTCCATCGGATTTATTACATTCTGTTCCAGGAGGAATTCTGTTTTCCCCGGCGTGATCTTATAATGTTGCTCAAATCCACCGCTTATCCAGATAATGGTAAACAATATACCTGTTATAACAGTTATAATAGCAGCCCTTCCATGATACTTTTTCCAGAATAAAGTGAAAAGAATTACAACTGAAAAGGTACATCCGATACCTGCCCAGACATAACTGACGAGAGTGAATATAAGCTTTGAGGGAGATAAATATGACAATACCAGGGCAATTACAGCTATCACTGCAGTTGTTATACGATGCCGTCTTAATGTCCCTGATGCGATCTCTTCTTCTTTTTTCCCTTTCTTCTTCAATATACTTTCTGAAAGTTCCGTAGCCGAGAGAATGAGCAATGAATCGGCTGTAGAAATCATGGCAGCTATTGCTCCTGTAATAAGCAGGGCAGCAATAACAGGAGGAAAAAGCTTCAGTATCACACGAGGCATAACATATTCAGGATCACTTAATCCTGCAGGGCCAAAAATTGCAATACCTATCCATCCGATCATGAGAGCACCTATATAAGCTATGATTGTCCATGCTATACCAATATTGCGCGCCTTTTTTGCCTGCCGGGCATTGCTGATAGCCATAAATCTGAGGCTCAGCTGGGGTTGCCCTCCCAGGTATCCAAAAAACCAGCTGAATCCTCCTGTTATCAGGAGGCCTGCTCCGAATCCTTTGGCAGCTCCTGTAACCGAGTTATAGGTATCGCCCGATTTTATAAGCGCCTCTGTTATACCTGAGGCAAATGTATCGGGGTTATGAAAGATATATATCAGGCCCACTATCGGACCCACAATAAGAGTAATAATCATCAGGATAGCTTGTACAACATCAGTATATACCACGCTTCTGAATCCTCCGTAAACAGTATAGGGAACAATAACAGCAGCTGTAATCAGAACACCTATGCCCGGTTTAAGACCGAAGAGAGTGTGAAGTGTTTTTCCGCCGCCAAGAAACTGAGCTCCCACATAAAAGAAGAAAAAGAAGACGATTGCCAGGCTTGAAACTATCCTTAACATCTTCCCTGTTTCACCATGTTTTGCAGCTATATACTCTGTGAAAGTCGATACTTTGTATTTCTCTGCTTCATCCCTGAGCCGCCATGCCAGGAAAGCCCATGCCGAGACAATTCCCGCCACGCAGCCTATTGCAGTCCATATTTCTGTCAGTCCCATGGCATAGGCAGCACCGGGCAGTCCCAGCAAAGCCCAGGAAGACTCCCCTGTTGCCCTTTCAGAGAGTGCAGCAACCCATCCGGGTAAATTTCGTCCGGCAATGGCATAATCGCTTCCCGTCTTTACTTTTCTGCCCTGGAAAACACCCCATGATATAAGGAGCGTAATATAAATTACCATTACCAAAATAATCAATAACTGGTTCTCCATTTGTCTCTGCTGTTTGATGATATCCAAATTTAATAAATTATGGAATTGCAGATGCCACAGCAATAATTTATCTTAGCACCTTCATTCATTGAAAGGGAAAGCAGTATGTCGATCGTTGTTCAGGGAGTCACAAAGCTGTATGGTGAACAAAAAGCACTTGATGATGTATCCTTTCGTGTAGAGACAGGGAAAATTGTTGGTTTCCTGGGTCCCAATGGCGCCGGAAAATCAACCATGATGAAGATCATTACCGGTTTCATACCGCCTTCTTCGGGATTGGTTAAGGTCAATGATCTTGAAGTGGGAACAGAAAATCTCGAGGTCAGGAAACAGATCGGTTATCTTCCTGAAAACAATCCCCTTTATCCTGAAATGTATGTGAGGGAATACCTTGGTTTCGTAGCTTCCATATACAATACCGGAATACCAAAGAAAAAACTAATTGATAATATTATCGAGACTACAGGCCTGGTGCCCGAACAGAAAAAAAAGATCGGATCACTCTCCAAGGGTTACAGGCAGAGGGTTGGACTCGCTCAGGCTCTTATTCATAACCCCGGGGTACTGATTCTCGATGAAGCCACATCAGGTCTCGATCCCAACCAGATAGTTGAGATACGCAACCTCATCAGGGAGGCCGGCAGGGAAAAGACAGTATTGCTTTCAACGCACATTATGCAGGAGGTTGAGGCAATATGCGACCGGGTGATAATAATCGATAAAGGTATCATTGTTGCTGATGAGGAAAAGAGTAAAATCTATTCAAGAATAAAGCAACCCGGCCAGGTTATACAGGTTGAGTTCGATAAGTCAGTAAAAGAAATGTCTCTGAACAAAATTGCGAATGTCAGCAATGTGAAACATGTTAAAGAAAATGCATGGCTCATTGAAGCCGAAGGAGAAGAGGATATACGTCCTGCCATTTTCAACTTCGCAGTTAAAAACAAACTGACAGTCCTTTCGCTTCAGAAACAGGAAAGCAACCTCGAGGAGGTCTTCAGGATACTGACTAATCCGTAAGCTATTAACCACCCCGGGGGAAACAGCAGTCAATCTATCGGTTATAGAGAAGTATCGTTGAATCTACAAATCAAATATTTAGTTTAATACGTGATGTGAATTCAACATATTTGCAGGATAAAATATCCATTTTATCTGGTTATATTAAACTAGATTAAGGGAAATATTGATATATTATAAGCTCTGAAAGAGCTGAATATGAATAACCCCCTGTGCAACAGGGGGTATAGCTAAAAGTAACGCTCCTCAGCTCTGAAGGAGCTGAATATAATAGATTCACGGAAAATACCGCTCATTAATCTC
>Ga0315542_1000226_pt1 | contig 33912 bp, 35 predicted proteins | sample SalMarSW160120MG_FD_202541 | JGI IMG/M metagenome (GOLD analysis project Ga0315542, IMG submission 202541) | Salt marsh sediment microbial communities from the Plum Island Ecosystem LTER, Massachusetts, United States - Salt Marsh Sediment SW1601-20 ...
TTCCTTAATTTTCGAAATCAAGAGCTCATTATTTTCTAATAGTTTTTTAGTATAGGATGTTGTATTTGAGGAATCATTTTTGCGCTCAACCAAGATCTTATTCAATGATCTTAACGAGAAGTTAGTATTTTGAAAACAAGAATAAGAACCTGTATGACATGCAACATTTTTTTGTTTCACTCTAAAAAGCAAGCTATCTTTGTCACAATCATAATAAATTTTTTCAAGAGTTTGATAATTTCCCGATTCTTTTCCCTTTATCCAGATTTCATTTCGAGTTCTACTAAAAAAAGTACCTCTTCTAGTCGAAATCGCAACTTCAAGTGACTTTTCAGAAGAATAAGCAAGCATCAATACATTTCCATACTCATCTTGGACTATAGTGGGAATCAAACCATTCATTTTCTTGAAATCAAGAATATCGATCAGGATTTTATCAATTCTCAGAAAACTCATAGTTGTGTTAAGTTCCAGAATAATGTCGTCTTCTTTTAGATTGAAATTAACTCCTTTTACCCTGTTTTTTAGTAATAACTTTCTCACTGATCGATCATCAGATTGAATCCAGATGTCAACTTTCTCACACGCACTTTTTAAAATTCCATCTTCAATCATTTTCATTATACAATTCTTATTTATTTCGAGGATTAAAGTTATGAAGAGATCCCAATTTCTCGGATAGACAACCTCATTAATCAATCTCTCCAAACCTCCAAATTTTTCCATATCTTTATTTTCTATTTTTAATAATATCATGATTACATCCCCCAAAACTGAACTAGAATTCAGTTTTATTTAATTCCAGCATCTATTCAAAATAAAATCCTGGAATTAATAATGATGTTGGCAATGATGCAAGTAAAATTTATCAGATAGGCTCATACTAGCATTTTGCTTTTTAAAATCTTCAAAAATGAAATTTAATCTGTTAAGAAGTAAGTGATTATGGCTCAAAACATTGTATTTTGAAAAATTCATGTTTCAATCACATTATTCTAAATCTAATATCTATTCTTACATATTTTATTGTGAGTCACCTAAAAAAGCTTTGTATATAAGCACGGGGATCAATAGCTGCAGAATAAGAAATGAGTTTAAATAATTTTTAATAAAATCATTGATAATGAAAGAGAATAAAATATCTTTTTATTTCTGCCCCAGATGTAAAAGTGCTAATATTTGGGAACTCGATGATAAGATATACTGCCCAATATGTTCATTAACTTATGAAAAAAAGGGTATTCAGCAATTCCTTGAAGATGTATTATCAATTGAGGAAAAAAAATTAATGGTTTATGCTTTTGAGAAAGAAGGAATAGATACTAAAAAATTCTTTAAATTTTTGTCTGAATAAAATCTTAATATGCTATTAGATATATTTAAGTAAATCTTTTTTTACCTCGAATATAGTAATTTTAACCCAATTAATTGACTTATAAATTGATTTTAATATCATTCATAAGTAAAATTATAATGCAAAAATAAAGTGATTATAATTTCTCCACTAATTGAAGAATTATGGATTTTGACTCAAGATGCTCAAGTAATCGCTAAATACAATGGAAAAAATCAAACTAATGACAAACCATTGAGTAATTTTTATCTTGTGTTAAAAAATATTATGAAGGAATTCTCAGATCATAAACTGCAGTCCTTTAAACTGGGAAGTGATAAGTATACTTGTGTTTCTTGCTGTAATGATCTTTTGATTTTGATCTCCAGAAACTCTCCTTCTATAAAAGAAAAAAGAATAAATAAGCTTTTTAAAGTAATAGGTGAAATTGTTGAGAATCTTTATTCTTCTGATGACATTCGTAATTGGAATGGAGATGTATCCTTTTTTTACGATTTAAACAACAAATTAGAGATTTATTTTAATTTGAGTGATTTATAGTATCGTATTCCAAGTTATTTGTTTAAAGCCATTGGTTAATTTCTTTTATGAAACTATCGACTTTAGATATTTTAATCCGAAATAATCCCTTGAATGTTCGTTTTATAGCGACATTTCCCTTTTTACTTTCAATTTTCTCTTCCATTTTTTCAAGAGTTTTTATAGCTATCATTCTGCAGGTGTTAAAAATAATAAATTTTTTTCCACTTATATTGTGAACCTTTTCTATATATCCATAAAATACCGGTACAGGTTGCGATCCCCATGTTGGGGTGCCAAAGAAAATCAAGTCGTAAGACTCGAGATCTTCAATCTTCTTGTCATAACTAAAATCTGATAAATCACCTTTCATAATATTTTCTTGAACTGATAGCATTTTTGTCGCTTTTTCGTGATATTTTAACTCTTCAATATCAACATCATCAGAATTAAGATTATTGGCAATCCTTTCTGCAACTTTTTTAGTTCGTCCCCCCATTGAGAGATATACTATTAAAACTTTCATATTTAGTTCAAATCTTTTCTTATTTTGTGTTTTGTTTTTCATAGTATTCTCATTCTTTTAAGGATTCAGAATTCCTATATCTGAAAAACAAGCAGATCTAAATATTTAAATAGTAATATCAATTTATGTTTTTACAGTAAAAATATTTTTTACTTTAAAAAAATCACTATGTGAAATTTATGGCAAAAAAAGAAAAAAAAAAGCCAATTTTTGAAAAAGTCGGTATTGTGTTTCGAAATCCTTTAAGAGCTGATATTATGCACCAACTTTCAGAAAAACCTCAAAGACCCTCAGATATTGCTCAAGAAATCGGAATACAAAAACAAAACTTAAATTATCATCTAAATGCATTGAAAAAAGGAGGACTAATCAAAACACATTCTGAGGAAGTATCCGAAGTGAATTTTCCCTCCAAAAAAGGAACTCGAATCAATGGATTAACGAAAAATGGTAAACTTAAAGTGTCTTTTGGGGTTGAACTCACTAAAAATGGAAAAAACATAGCCAATCAATTCATTGAACCACTTTTCGAAAAAAATATCGATAATAATGAAATCAAAAATTCAATTAATGAAAAAAATGATGAAGAAAATGAAAAATGAATATATAGAGTATGTGAAATCAATTTTCAATAATCCATTAGGTGTTTGTCAATTAGGGAATTCTCAAACTTATGAAAATATGACTATTATTCCCATTATTATGCAAGATTCTAAATCCATGGATTTTATAACGATCAAGGAAGCAGAGGAGGAAGATCTAATAGAAATTGTTGAATCTAATTCAGTTAATCAACTTAAAGTAATTAGCAAGAGCGATAAACAAGTCTTGATTCCTTTTGGAATGACAGTTCATGGTGGAAAACAAGATAGAACTATTTGGGAACCAATTCTTCTACCTGCTCGTGATGGTAAAACTATTATGAAATCGCTATCAACTATTAAACGAGATTTTATCATCCCTGCAAAATGTATTGAACAATCTCGTTGGTCTTATACCAAAAGTAAGGGATTTAAAGCTTCAAATATGAGAATCCATCCAAATGTAGCTTTTGAAGCTATATCACCAGCTGGGCAAGGTGCAGTATGGAATGAGATACAATCTTATCGTAATGAAATGAAATATGCTTCACACATTGCCCCTACCCAAAGCTATTTAGATATGACAGTTAACACTCAAAAAGAAGCAGAAAAGATTGTTAATAATTTTAGAAAAGTAAGAAATCAATGCGGAATAGCGGTATTTATTAATAATGAATTTATCGGAATGGAATTTTATGCTAATTCAGATGCTTGGTTATCAATGAGCGAAGATATCTTTAAGGCATTCGCCATTGAAGCATTAAGATTTAGAGATATAAAATATAATCAATATGAACTAATGGATCACCATAAAATGATTTTGGAATTGTTGAGAAAATTAAATTTAAGATATACTTCTAGAGATGGGGTAGGATTAGGAAAAGTTGTAGAATTTAATTCAACAGAATCTAAGTGGAGGGGCATTACACTTATCTATGAAAATAAAATAGCACAGTTTTACCTAGTTTCAAAGAGAGGGGGTACCCATCAGCAAAATTCACCACGTTATAATGCCCAATTCCAGACTGTCATTAACCAAAGGTTCAATCAAGGGTATGATTTCTGAGAATAATAAATAATTTCTTTTTTTTTATGTATTGGTTTAAGAATATTAATCTTTTTTTGTCAAATACTGCTCAATATTAAAACTGCTTATCATATTCTCGAATTTTAGATAATTCTTTGTTGGACTAAAACCAATAATTATATATTTTAGCCATGTCCATATTTTAATGATCCAAACAAGAAATCTAAAAAGTTGAAATGAAGTCCCTAATACGAAAAATATCATTGATTCTATGCATCTTAAGCCTTTTTTTAATTTTGATACCAATCAAAATAACGAAATCAAATGAGGATGATCTATCCTTAATTACACCTGTAAGGTTCCAATTTAGCGAAGATTCAACAACCGAAGGTTTTTATAATAATTCTAATTATGTAGATGTAAATTTACCCTCAGCAGGATGGGAAGTAAAAGATATTGAATTAAATTTTTCAAAGATTGAATTCGAACACGAAATTAAAAACATTGAAGGAGATTCTTCTCACGACACTTATAAAAGAGTTTATAATAAAAATCCCGCTCATCATCTTTTTGGATTAGCAGTACAAATGGTATTTAACACTCCAACGCTTTTATATGGTCTATATCTTTATGGATATAATTTATCACATCCTGGAATTCCACAATTACAAATTAGAGGATTTGATGCTTTGGAAAATAAACCTAATGCAGACCTCTATCTGTCAACTGATTTAAGTTTTAACTCTACACCAGGTTGGCAATTACAAAATTTTAGTTCTCCAATTTTCTTATATCCTGGAAACTATTCCTTAGTAATTGATGGGACTTCTCTTCCTACCTATGCAATAATTAATGAAGCAGGGTTTTATTGGGCGTATAACTCAATTGATCCGATTAATAGTCAATTATATGTTTCTGAATACAATTCATCAGAATGGATTGTTGGTTCATCGGGAGCGCCATTTCTCCATAAATTGATTCAAAAATTCAATACTTCGATATATCCTGAAGAAATAAATATGACTGCTGAACTTGATGGTAAATCATATCATGTCTTAAATGGCAATACACATGGGAAAGGATATTTAAAACGACAGAATATTAATTTTAAAGCAAATAAAAATAAGGTTTTAATTGAAGTTAAAAATAATAGTACCAATCAACTAAAATTCGATTTTAATTATAAATTTACAATTTTTAATCATTTTGCTGCTCCAGGTTTATTACGATCAAAGATAAATGAATCTAATGAATGGAGTATCACTCCAAATTTTATCAAGCTTTCAGATGACCAACAAATACACTTTACATATCCAAGTAGCTGGTCTAACCTAAAAGTTTATAAAAATCAACAAGATGTTAGTACAAATGTAATTTTTTATTCATTGAATCATTCTATTACAATTCCAAGCACTTTAATTGAAAATGGAGCACAATGGGAGATATTAGCAAATTCACCTACAGTGAATTTTAACCTTACCGTTCCTAAGACAGATTTTGACGTTGGTCAAGAGTTAAGATTTTCAGTATCTAAAGTATTGCCCGGTAACTACACGTGGGTTTTACTAGATCCAATTGGTCTCGAGAAATATAGGACTGTCAGACAGATTCCTTCAGATTCCAAATTATTCACCTATGAAATTCCATCACATTCACTTGAAGGCGTTTATAAAGCTTATATACTCTGGAATAATGAAACCGACGCAGGAATGGTTTCTCAAAGCTTTTTCATATCCAAAAGTGCTACAACTAATCCGGGACAAGATTTTTCTTTCTTCTACATCCTAGGATTTATTATTGCTGGAGCTGTAATTATTGGAGGTTCAAGTTATGTGACAATTAGAAAGGTTGAATCTAAACGTAAAGATAAACTCCAAAGAATTTTAGAACAATGCAATGATATAATGAATGTAAGACACATTATAGTTCTGGATATAAAGACGGGAATTGATCTCTATTCAAAATCTTTTGAGAAAAAGGAACTGGAACCAACCCTTATTTCTGGGTTTCTTCATGCAATTCACAATTTTGGAGTAGAAGTCATTGCTGGAGCAAAAAATTCTAAGACTGTTAAAGTTGAATATAAAGATTCCATTATCATAATGACAGAGTTTATCAATTTACGTTTAATCATAATTATGAATCAACATCCTTCTGAAAACTTCTTTTATGCAATTGAATCATTAGCATATCACATATACAAGTATTATGGAAAGCTCATTGATAATTTTAAGGGAAATTTGAAACCGTTCAGAGGTATGGGAAAGTTAGTCGAAAGTGATCTAAACATTAGTTTACTCTATCCACTTACTATTTCACTCAAAAAGGACATGAAACTCACTCAAGACGAGAAAGATATGGTTAAAAAAGCAAAGAAATTCATGAATGAAAATAACTTTCCCTATTTCTATTTTCTCTATCTTATCCCCGAAAATGCGTGCAAACCAAGAGATTACCAAGTCACTCTTCAATTAATCAAGAAAGGGATATTTGTCCCTCTAGAAAAGCAAGAATATATGAAGTAATTTTTCTTAATTTCTCTTTTTTACAATTTAGTCCAGCCAATATTGAACTTTTAAATTCATTGGGAACTAAAAATGTATCATTAAAATGATATATGAAAATTTGATACCAAATTGAATTCTTTAAAAAGATATAGAACTTGGATAATAATCTGGATAATTTTTCTAGTTGCTCTGGGATCTTTGTTTGTAATAAGTTCACAAACTATTGGCTCTTTTAGCATATATACTATTTTAACACACAATCATTTCGCTGATACCATTTTGATCTTCTTGTTAATTCCAATTTTCTCCATTGTGGCCTATTTTTTGGGAGGATATCTCCTAACTCCCTTTTTAATTTATCTTCATAAAAAAACAGTTGGAAGGAGTTTTATATACGGCATCACTGAGAGGACGAGGCCTAATGAGTTTAAAGGGGCGTTCCTATATTCTCTTTTTCCAGCTCTCATGGCTATGAATGTTGCAATTCTTTTAAGTGATGAACCGATGGTTCATGATTTCATATTTTCTGAGGCTTTTATAAGTGGTACAACTGGAGTGGTGAAACAAATCCTTACTCTTTTTATTCTTCTTCCCGTAACCTCCGCAATTGGTATTGGTGTCTTTTCAGCGACCTTCTTCATAATCGATTCTGGGATTGAGTATACTAATAAAGAACAAAAAAAAGTCAAGAGGGGAGCTTTTCCAATTGAACTTAGATCTATGGGAGGATACTATTTGTACTTCCTTAAAGGATACGCAGGGATTTCGATCATCATTAGCATTATTCTGCTAATCTCTAATTATCTCGGCTCAATTCAAGACTTTGGGGCTATGATATATCTTGTTAACCTTCTTCTATGGCCAATAATGCCCTTTATCGTCGCTTTATTTATGGTACCAATGGTAATACTTCAAGACTATACTTATGAGAGGCGTAATAAGTTCGTGAAAAAGTGGGCTGAAAAATTCGGAATTACTGGAAAATTGGTGGATCCATTAGGACGAGATTAACTTTTTTTCTTTTTTTTATTCATAAAATCTCAGTTTATTTCTAAGAATATACCTAAATTGATAGATAAGTTGATAAAAAAGCTTGACATATTTATCAGTAGAAACGAAAATTTTACATTATTTCCAGCAATTCTAACCGAACTATCTGGGACAGATCCCTATTGATAGTAAATATTGAGAAATATTCAGCGTTTATATTAGATAGGTAATTAGTCAATTTATCCCAATTGAAAAAATTAAATGATAAATTTGGTTAAGTGACAATAAGATGGTTAAATTAGACGATTTTGAAAACATTCTTAATGAAATTTTTGAAACTTATCCAGAAATCAATGGAGCAGCGTTTATTTCTGCTACAGGATTTCCTGTTGCCTCTAAATTTCGATATGATCTTGATGATATTAAAGCCGCACCAATGATCGCGTCATTAGTTGCCATTTCAAAACTTGCCGCTGATGAAATGGCTAAGGGAACCTTTGAACAATTATATCTTAAAGGAAAGAATGGCTATATCTTAGCAAAGGATACTGGAAAAAGGACCGTATTAATGGTTTCCACCACTTCAGAAGTCCGGCTTGACTCAATGCAGGATTTTAAGGAAGGAGGACTTCCCTTTCCTTTTGATTTTAAACCTCCAGATGGAGATGCCGGAGGTGTTGGGATCACAGCTAGGATAGAACACATCGTTAATAGTTATGAAGAGAAATTTCCCTATTGCAAATATTGTGGAAGCCCACTTTCAAAAGGAGAAATTACCTGCCATTCATGTGGAAATAAAATCTAAATTAAACCTTCTTTCAAATTCTTTCAAGTTTAAATTCTCTTTATTGATGAAAGAATTAATCGATTAACAAGGTAAGATTATTCGGATTAATTGATAATGGAAAAATTCTCCAAATTACGGGAAAATTGAAAAAAGTAAACAATAGATTCTTTTTTATTATGGAAAATGGATCCCTTTATTTTTTAAAAAATCTCTATCTCTATCAGCATAATATATCCACGCATTTCTTGACATGTAACAGTAGTCCATCGCGCTTAGTTTTTGAAGTAGCTTTATTCTTAATTTCCTCGCTTGAATATGCTCGGGATTAACTTGGAGGAGAATATCTAGTATTTGTAATGAAAGTTGAAATTTTTTATCATCATACAGTTCTTTTGATTTATCAATTACCTTTTCTTCACTTCCTATTAGGTTAAAAATTTCATTCATCACTTCTTTTTCTGGTTGTGGAATGAGGTGTGCAGGATTGTCATCAAAATATCCATGATACCATCGATATACATTGTAAACAAAGAATTCTGGTCTAGAATATAATTTTTTTAAATAAGGATTTTTATCAAGGTGCTCCGGAACCTTGACAGCATGAATCATCTCTGAGATATGCATTCCCTCGTTAATATATTTCACAACTTGATCATGCAATGATCTTATTAATTCGATATTTGTATCTAACGCAGCTAATGCTCTTTTACCTTTATAATGGTTACCTGCTCCATTATAAAACACATGATAGGGTTCTTTTGCTCTTACTTTTTCCAAAGCTTTTGCCCAATCTAATGCAAATCTAGTAGGTTTCCAAGGATTACCAATATTTGGAAAACTCCCAATCAGCAAATCACCAATAAAAGCTGCGTTTAATTCGGGGACATATACCCATGTAACATCATCAGTTTCCGCTCGTTCAGTATATAATTCGAAGGTTTTATCCCCTAAATTTATCTTCATTTCGCCCAAAAAAGTTTCAGTAGGGCGAACATAATTAGCTTCTCGAGGAGATTCTGGTATGTTAAATTGAACAGCAGTAATATGTCCTCTATATGGTGCAAGCATATTATATTTTTCAAATCGATCGATAAGGTATTTATTTGCTATTATTTTGGGGTTATCAGATATGAACGCTCTTGCCCCTCCCACATGATCCCCATGACCATGAGTATATATGATGTATTTAATTTTACCTTGAATTTTCTTGAAAACTTCCTTCCCAGCGGCCTCATTAAGTAATGTATCAATCAAAACAACTCCCTCAGTAGTTTCTATCCAAGCACAACCAGCAATTATGAGACTAGCTGTATGGACGTGCTCAATTGGACTGCTAAAAATTGGCTTTTTTTGGTTGAGTAATCCAACCTTCTTCAGTTTTTTAACATTCTTATCTTCATTCATTATTACTTATCACTTTCAAATTAGCTTTAATCTATTTTTTATTCAATTATTAAGAATTAGACTGATTTATATAATCTCTTAATTTTATTGACTTTTGGTCTTTGAGGTAAGTGGATATACATCTCTCAAGTATGTATGGTCTCTTATTATCTTGCCATTTTCAAATGTAAGAATTGCTACAAATCCTCGATGTCTCTCCTCACCATTAATTATGATGAAGTAAGTTTTAGCTTCCAGAATAATTGTATTGCCTTTCACAATTTTCCACACTATATCTATCTTACACATTTTCTGCATAAAGTTCATCAACTATATTTTCTGCTCCTAAACCAGGAATATTCCAACACTTGACCCAAGTCTCAAAAACTTCCAAGTTTAATTTTTCTTTTTCTGATAAAGTTTCTTTTACTATTATTAATTCCTCTCCACTTTTTAAAATATTAAAATAATATTATCGATTTTATATTTGTATTTCTCATTAATTTTTTTTTGCATTTTATCTGCTTCTTTGATAAAGCTCTTAATTTTATCTATTTTATGACTAGATTTGAAATTAACTCTCTTTTCAGTTAACCTTGTATCATTTTACATTGCTTTTTGATAAATTATCCTATAGCCGTTCAATATGTCTATTATAGACGCGGAAACAAAAGTTAATAGGCTTTTAAAGCCATTCAATATATTTGCCCACACCATTGCAATCTTTTTTTATTAGGCAAAAGTATAAATGTTTAATTGAAATATTTATTCCATAGAAATCTATGGAGGGTAGATAATATGGTTATGGAAGAACCAGTTAGGGACAAACCAAATGACGAAGATCAAATAGATTATATTGATGATAATCAAGTTGAGTTTAACGAGGAATTACAAGATTGGGAAGAATGGAATGATTGGGATGAATGGGATGAATATTATCATGATAGGAGGATGATGGAAGAAGAAGGAACTGCAAAGGGGAGTTTATTCAGCACCCTAGTTTTTATCTTCTTTTTCATCATTTTTATTGTGATGTTCATCATTCATCAGTAAATCCTAACCATTCTAACTTTTTAGATTGATATCATCATAAAGTGAACCATCGCGTCCATTAAAGTGGCAGGAAATGTATTAGCCAGCCCTATAATTTTTCCGCGATTTCCTTCGCAAAAGCCTTACATTTTTCAAGTTCCCCTTCTACTAAAGGCCCCTTTATACCATTGACGGCAATCTTCAATCCAGTCATAATTTTGGTTAAGTTGGCATTCTTCGCAATTTGCTTTTCCATCTTTTCCATCGATTTCCTCATGGCTCCTCCAGTAGAGACACCATCTCCGGAATGCGTGTCAAAAACAACTACTTTTGTACCTGGTTCCACTTTCAAGGAAGAAATAAATTTCTTAATACTTCTAGCCGGACTGCTCGCATACGTGGGAGAACCTACCACGATAGCCCCATAATCTTTTATGCTATCCATCTGGACAGTATCAACCTTGTTCACAGTAACTTCATTACCCGCACCTTCAAGAACCTCTCCAATTGCTTCAGCACATTTTTGGGTGTTGCCATATTTCGTTTCATAGACAATAAGCACTTTCATATCTCTCACCTTCTATTTATTTTTGTTGTGATCATTTTCTGTCCTCATTCATATAAAAATATATCCTTTCATTTAGGTCTTAAAATGCATTCAACTCCATTAACTTATTATAAAATAAACGCGGTAAATGAAAGTTTAAACATGCTATCCTAAATATTATACTATGAAATTAAGCCATATGTTTTTGAATAGTACACATCTTTCAATATCGGATGCATTGTAAGAGAAGCCCTGTGGATTAAATACACAAAAATTTTATTAGTAATTTCTGCATCTTTTTTGGGCTTAAACTTTATAGAAAAAGCATTTAAATTTCCTTCACGCAACTGCAATTCCCATTTGAGTTTTTTATTATCGTCATTTAGATTTGAAAAACTTTCAGCTTGCTGGTAAATTGTTAGACGTTTTAAACTATGTTGATTTTTCTTAAGCTTAATAAAGTTAATACTTTTATATTCAATCTGCTCAAAATGGGCTGTTCTTTTGATCAATATGTTAACCCTCCTTACTCTGACAATTCGATCCTCGGTAAAATAAAAATTGTTGTAATCAATATGAAAAAAATAAAATGATGGTACGAAAAATATAGTGAGGGAGATAGTCCATAGAAAATCATCAAATGACAAAATCATCATAATCGATCTAACTATAATAAAGACATAAGAGAAAATCAAAACACCGATATAAAATACAATAAACAACGAGTAAAACCGTGATACTCTACTTTTTACTTGAAATATAATTTGCTGATTTCTAAAATAATTGTTTATAGCTTCATTAACTTTTTTTTCAACAAATCTCATCAAATCTCACTTTTAGTAAACTTTTTTCTAAACCCAAGATAACTGATGTCATCTTCCTTATTATAATTAATCATCATTATTTTTGCTTGCGAGTTCTTTAACTTTATCAATCCAATCTCTCTCAAGAAAAAATTTTTTTATATAGCGATATGATACAATTAGAATACCGATTTGTGAAAAAAAGATACGCAAAAAACATTAAACCAATACCACCTTCTTTTTTTCAATTGTGAGCTCTAAATTGGAGATTCTCAAGATTGAAGAAATCAACTCTCTATATTTTTTTATTCTTACAGTCTCAAAGTCTCCTTCATCCTCTTTATTACTCTCTTCGGGTAAAAATTCAAATCGGAACTGTACACCATAAATTTTTTTTAGATCGTTATTCTCTTGATACCGCTTCCTATAATAGCAAAAATAAAAATGAACAGGATACTTCTTAAATCTATTAAGATTCGAGGGATGTAAAAATTTACTTATCTCTCTCATTTGTAATCATTAAGTTATTGTTATTTAATTCCTTTCTTAGAGTTATAATAGAACAATCATCTATTTTGATAAAACCAATACCAGAAATGTTCACATTTCTAATTTCTAGAGATGATATTGCTAAGAATTCCTTAAAGAAAAAGATGAATATATCAAATAGTCCGCCTAGAAAGTTTATCCCAAAATTTTCTATGATAAATACCCAAAATACAAAGTATAGGTTTTTATAATTATGATACTCAGGATTGTTTAAGTTAAAATAAATATAAACATTGAGTTCATCTCTAAATTTAGGCTGGATTATTCACTTACTTCATTAGATTTCAGCACATTACCAGACGATTTCTTAATAATTAAGGTTTGAATTTCATTATTTGTGATCTTATTATTATGAGCTTTATTCAACTTCAATGTTCCAATCTTACAATTTTGGACAATTATATTGATTGATTTAAAGATTTCAATAGCATTGGTAAGTTGACAATCCTCAACCAGACAATTTCTGGAACGTAATAGACCAATAGCACCGAACTCTGAACCAATTAAAGAAAAATTTTCACATTTAACTAACATTAAACCTCCTATCTTGACGTCTTTAATTAAAACATGCTTTTTCAACTCGTATATTCTAAAAATCTTTGGAGGATGAGTTTCAGGAGTGATAAGGTAGGGTTCCGCTTTCGTCCCTTTTCCGGGGCAATCAAATTCTATGGTTTCTTGCGATTGCATCATTCCTCCCCAAAAAATGCTATAACTTGGAACTCTTATTTTAATTTTAGATAACCTTTTGTTTTATTTTTAAAGTTTTAATAAAAAAAAAATATATAAATTTAAAGCATCGAATAACCAATCCCCATCATAATTGAACCAATGATTAAAAATATTAGTCCTAAGATTTTTGCAAATAGAAATCTACCTTCCACCGTTGGAATTAATTGAAGAGAATAAATTCCTATAGCTAATCCTGAAATACCACCAATTACACTTATAATAGATTCATATATTAGCCATGCGAGATAATCACTTGATGGATGAGGAAGGAATAGATAAGGGAAATAAACTCTATACGCTTATATTTGTCGCCGGTTTCATTATGCTCGCGGTGATATGCTTCCTCTATCAGTAAGTTTCTGGCTCAAGTAATCTTACAAGAGTAAAATAACGTTCCTAAAGCTTTTCTAAAAATATATCCTTCCCATAACCTTTATTTTAATTTAATTAACTAATTTATATGTGAAGTTTTAAATGTGAAATCAACAAAGCTTTCTAACCTCATGTGATCTAATTTTTTACTAAATTTTCAATGTTAAGTTTTTTACTTTGTCTTAACAATATTAAAAATCTGTTTGCCTCTATTTAATAACCTTGTATTTAAATGCAAGTTGGTCTTTCACTTCTACTAATTCAAGTAAAAAGGTATCATTCATGATTTGTACGAAAGAATCCATCTCATTTTTAGTTTCAAAAAAAATTCTTAAATAAGAATAATCTAATTGGTTAACAAAGAAAAAAACACCATTCCAAAAATGATTGACTCCGATATGGTCAATGCGATTTCGATCAACATAAACTAAATCTTTTTCTCTCTTAACTGCTTCATTTTCAAAATGTTCATCCATATCCTTTTCTTCGTATTCGAATTTATAATCTCTTTTTATATACCTTTGACTTGTTAACACATCGAGTATTTCATAATTTCTTAATTGTGCGTAATTTAAGTTTAACCGCTTTTTTCTCGTGAGATATACTATAATATTATAGGAAAAACTTATCGCCATTATAGGGATATAAACGCCAAAAAGAACTATTGGTAGAGTAATCGGGTTCGAGGTAAGCATTGCGAGCAGGATAATGATGGGAACAAATACAAAACTACCGATTAATAATGTAAATATCTTGTAAATACCACCTGCTAAATTTTGCCTTTTATGTTGGTACCATAGTATTTTTTCATCTGGTCGAAGATATCGAGTAATTAACTCCTTTATTTCTTGATTTTTACTATTTTCCATATCAAATAATCACTAGTTGGTATTTAATATAATAATATGAAAAAAAAAATTAATAATTTTAGAATAGGCTTTTCGTTAAACCTATAGATAATAGAATTATTCCAGCAAATAAGGCAATTCTTGAAAAGATATTTGCTTAGTCAGTCCTATAGTTTTTATACGATTTCCTTAGTAATAATTTAGTTTATGAAATTACCAGTCCAAACTGAAATATCGTAATAATTAATATTATTCATTAATTTACACACTGGTGTGTAATCAAATAAATTTGACTTGATTATTTTCGTTTCATTATCTATTTTATAAGGATTAATAGATCAGAAAAAACGCTATACACACTCGTTTCTATAGACTAGAAGCATTTTAATCTCCTTTTAATAATCTACTACACATCAATACACAAACATTTAAATATTGATGTGTATATTATAAAATTAGAAACAAAAAATATACACAACCAAAAAAAATAAAAAAAAATGGAGTGAAGAGAAATGAGCCGATATAAAATAAATAATGGTATTGAACGATTAAATGAGTTAAAGAACAAGAATTTAATCTATAGAATAATTAATTATTAAATTTTCTTTCAATTTTTTAAAACATCAAACTAATAAGAAAGATAACAAAAAAAAAGATTTTACAATTCCAAATTAAGAAAAAAAGAATAAAAAAACCCAAAAAAAAGAAAAAGAGTGATGAGATATGGATATGAAAAGACTTGAAAATGTGAAATGTAAAGCGTTTGGTAAGGTTTTAACGACTGGATACATCAGGCGTTAATTCGAGTATTCAAAATGAAACTATAATTTTTTCAAAATTATGAAAAATCAATAAAAACAAAATATAGAATAAAAAAATATTAAAACTAAAATTAGAAAAGCAAAAAGAAGTGGTAAGAATGACAGATCCGTTTGATGAGTATGAAGAGGATGAGGAGTTACGGGAGATGAGAGATGAATTTCAGGAAGAGATTAAAGAAGCACGAGATGACTTAGAGGAAGAGAAGCGCGAAATTGAAGGAGAAATAAGGGAAAAAGAGAGAAAGTTAGAACAGATACGAGATAAGATCAATGACTATACTGAGAAGTTAAATAACGAGTATTCAGAGGAGTTAGAGGAAGAAATTGAGGATTTACGCGAAGAATTAGAAGACACCTACGAGGAATATAGAGAATTAGAAAGTCGCTTAAGAGAAACAACAGATGAGGGACAGCGAGAAATTTATGAAAAAGAGCGAGAAATGCATGAAAAAATTAATGAAAAGATTTACAAGCTTCGGGAGAAAGCGGTTAAAGCGAGAGAAAAAGCAGAAAAAGCACGACAAAAAGCAGAAAAGTATGCTCGAAGAGCTCAACGTAGGATTAACATTTCTGTTCCAGAGGATTTAAGCGATGAGTGGCGGACCTGGGGTGATCAGTTGGGTTCCTCAGTATCCGAACTCGTAAGAAAATCAATGAAGTTCGTGAAGGATAACATTGGAGATCCGGATAAGTTAGATCAATGGGGTCAAAAAATGGAAAGATGGGGAGATAAATTAGAAAAAGCGGTCCAAACTTCTGGAAAGACGGTTGAAAGAAAGGTCAAGCAAGTAATATCACCTGATAAGGAACTAATCAAGAAAAGAATTAGGGGGATGGTCAAGTTACAGAAAAGCATTCCAATTGACAAGTTAGCCCAAGTACTTCAAAAATCTGATAAGTTTGCAGAGAATTTTATATATGAGTTAGTAGCGGAAGGCATAGAAGGCGAGCTCGAGGATGGCGTGTTCAAATATGAAGGTGATCCTGAACAGATGCTCATTGTACTGTTCAAATTAATCGATAAGATGTAAATTTTTTCACACTATTTTAATTCACTATTTTATTACTAAATTTAAGATAGTATTTTGAATTTAAATACCGCTGGAAAATTTATATATTATAACAAATACTAATTTTTTATATTCATAATCCAACAGATGCATTTTTTGAAATTTAAAATGAGAATATTTAGTAAACGGAGGAAAGATAGGAAAGATAAGATCCAGATGAAAAAGAAAGTTAACTATTTTCATTATCAGGAAGAGGGACCTGAAGAATCTATTGATTACATGTTTAAAATCGTATTATTAGGTGATTCAAAAGAAAAACCAAAATTAGGAGATCAATTTAGCAATGATTTTGAGTCAGAAACTAAATTAACTATAGGTGTAGATTTTGAAGTGAAAATAATTGAAATTGATGATATAAGAGTAAAATTTCAAATATGGGATTTTTCTTCTGAAAAACGGTTCCAATCTCTCATTCCAATGTATGTACGTGGAGCAAGTGGGGGATTTTTTGTATATGATATGGATAACAAACGGACTACTGAATCTATAGAACAATGGATCACTCTAATTAAGAATACAATCCATAAACAAGTCAGTTTTCCTTTAATAGCGATAGGAATTACTCCAGAGAATGAAGAAGAGATTCAAGTTTCAATTGATGAGGGAGTTCAAATGGCTGAAACACATGGATTGGATGGTTTTCTAGAATGCCAAATCAGAAACCGTGCCGATATCGACCAAGCATTCACGAAACTCGTGCAATTGATTCTAAAAAAGAAGCTTTCCCCTTTAGCCTCCTAATTGAGAATAATCTATTTTAACCTTGCCATATAATATTTACCATGAAGAAACAATTTCCAAAACAATCAAAAGGGTTTCATCCGTTTGGTGAATTAATTGGTCTTAACTTTACTGAATTGAGAAAGGGTTTTACCCTCTGTTCTCTTGAAGTTGATGCTAAATTATTTAATCCCCATGAAGTCCTTCATGGCGGTGTAATCTATTCAATGGCAGACACTGGAATGGGGGCAGCATTATATTCTCTGTTAGAAAATGATGAATCCTGCACTACAATTGAACTGAAAATTAATTATTTCAAGCCAGTAAAATTTGGGACTCTTATCTGCGCTACTCAAGTGTTACATAAAGGAAAAAAGATAGCAGTACTTGAATCAGAAGTCAAAAACAATGATGAAGTAGTTGCAATAGCCATAGGAACATATTCTATTCTTAAGATTAAGTAAATTTAACCAAAACTATTGTCTTAGACATATTCTATAGTAGCAGGTGGTTTTGGAGTGATATCAAAATATATATTTTTAGTATCATGGTATTCCAACAGTTTATATTTGATCTCCTCGATTAAACTAAGCGGTAGATTTGTTACACTAGCAGTTCGGGCATCAATGCTATTGATTGACCTAATAATGACATCAAATATTCCTTGATGGCTCTCGTGTAGTTCATAAAGTGCTCGTGCATATCCTTTAATTTGTGAAGCAAAACGAGTAAGTTTTTCAAAATCCCATTCTCCTCTTATTATAAGGGGTACTTCATATGTCCTTTGACCTTCTATTATCCCGGTTACTTTCCGAAGCAAAACGTCAGTAGTAATCGCTGCGAACGCTTGAAACGGTTCCTGTTCACCCTTTTCGTTTATGATCATTGGTTTACCATGGTTTTCACTGTAATAATCTTCAATTGAAGATTCCACGACATCATGGACTTTTTTCTCGAATGAAAGATTTTCTGGAGTAACTGAACCAATTATCCTTGCTGAAAGCGCAGGCCCTGGGAATGCTTTTCTATATATTTGCTCAAGTGGCATGCCAAAATATTCTAAGATATTTCGTACTTCAGGTTTGGTTAAACTTGCAACTGGCTGAAGAGTAGCTTGTACATCATATTCTATGTCTAAATTATGTTGGCTTTTCACAAATCCTTTTTTATACTTGTCCATTAATGATTGTTCGTCTTCAAGACTCATCGTCTCCTTCAAATCCGTGATTTGAACCCCAAAACTTTCCTCGATATCAGGTAAAATTGTTCCATCTGCTAGTAAATCACAATGTTCATCCTTAATGACCTTACTGATCGTATCAGAATAAGCTTTTTTGAATAATTTACGCTTCCTTTCAGCGTCTTCTTCACCATAAATTTGAGGTAAAAACTCCGTTCTAATATCGATTATCTTAACATCTGGGAAGATTTTCTTTATGTATTCCCTTTCTTCTATACCACGAATTATTCGCATTAATCCATGATCGATAAATACTGGAAGCACGTCAATCTCTGCCTCCTTAAGAATTAAATAAGTAGCAGAACTGTCAACTCCTCCTGAAAGTGCACAAAACACTTTTTTTCCTTGTGCATGTCTTTTCAAGAAATCAGAAGCAGATTTGATAAACTCAGAAGGCGTTCTTGGAGGATCTATTAACCGATGGTTTAGCATAAACCCATTAGGATGGAAAGGTTAATAAGTCATTTTATTAAGTGGTTATGATTAGAAGGTAAGGAAGATGAAAATCTATAAACTCTAAATTAGAACTTATTTTGAATTATTAATCTTTAATAATTTTTTCAAAACTTTTATAATACTGACTTTAATATCAATTAAGCGAGATATAAAAATAAAGGTGAAAAAGAAATGATACGAAAAATAAAATTAACATTAAAAAGCAGACCTACTTTAGAAGGTGCTGGTGTTCGATTGAAAAGAGCGTTTGGATATAACGAAGTACCTTTATTTGACCCTTTTTTACTTTTAGATCATTTTGGTTCAGATAATCCCAATGATTACTTAGCTGGCTTTCCATGGCATCCCCATAGAGGGATTGAGACCATTACGTATATGATTAAAGGAAAAGTAGCTCACGGGGATTCAATGGGAAATGAAGGAGTAATAAATTCTGGAGATTGTCAGTGGATGACTGCAGGATGCGGAATCATACATCAAGAAATGCCTCAAAAGACAGAAGGATATATGATGGGCTTTCAGTTATGGGCGAACCTCCCGGCTTCTCATAAAATGATGGAACCAAGGTATAGAGACGTTAAAGAAGAACAAATACCAGTAGTTCATCTTGATGATCAAACCACAGTAAAAGTGGTAAGTGGGAAAGTAAGTGGCATAACTGGACCAGTCAAAGATATTGTCACTGATCCTGAATATTTAGATGTTCATATTGAAAATGGTGGGGTGTTCAAACATGAAGTTAAAAACGGGCACACCGTTTTTGCATACATTTTTGAAGGAGAAGGATATTTTGATGAAAATAAAGAAAAGGTTAAACATGTGGGCGATTTAATTCTGTATGAAGATGGTGATGAAGTAATTATTAGTACAGAAAAGAGTCATGTTCGATTCCTTCTCGTTTCAGGAAACCCGATAGGAGAACCTGTAGCGTGGAGGGGTCCAATAGTAATGAATACTCAAGAAGAACTGATTACAGCTTTTCGAGAGTATCAAAATGGAACTTTCATCAAGAAATAGAATTTTATAACTTCATTTTTAAAATCGATTTCGAAATTAGCTATTTTATAAAGAATAAATCTATTAACTGATCAAATTCATTTAGGATGCAAAATGGATGAACCTATAACTCCTGAATTACGAGCAAAAATAGACGAAAAAGTTGAAAAAGCTTGGGATCAGCATAGAGATAAATTAATATCAAAATTACAATCGTTAAAATAAATATGATTTATTAGAAAAAACATTCTTGATAAATTAAAAACCTAAATCGAAAATATCGATTTTTTATTCTTTTCATAATATTTCTGGTGGTATTCCTCAGCTCGATAAAAATTACCAGCAGGCACTATTTCAGTTACAATTGGATTTTTGTACTTACCCGCTTTGTCTAATTTTTCCTTTAACTTCAAGGCAGCTTCTTTCTGTTCATTGTTATGATAAAACACTGCGGATCTATACTGAGTACCTACATCCCAACCCTGGCGATTTAGGGTCGTTGGGTTATGCATATCCCAGAAATACTCCAAGAGTTCTTCATATGATACAATTGCAGGATCAAATGTGACTCTTACTACTTCAGCATGACCAGATTTATCAGTACATACGTCTTTATAAGTAGGATTTTCCATTTTACCTCCAGTATAACCCACTACAGTATCTAAAACACCTTTAACTTTACCGAACTTTTGTTCTACTCCCCAAAAACATCCCGCACCAAATGTCGCAATTTCAGTCATAATAAGATTTAATACAAAATAGAATTAAATAAAGCAATTCTAATGATTTAAAAAGAAAGTGCTCACTGAACAAATGACTAATAACTAATAATCTAATACATGTTTTAAAAAATAGAAAGAAACGGATTTTTAACTTTTAATTTTTATTATCGAAATGACATTTTGACCAAGATTTATTATCTCCTAAGGTCCAACCACCCATCATATTGAGATAAGTATAAATTTAAGTCAAAAAAACCTCCACTTATAAAACTCTCTACTGAACGATTTGATTTGGGCAATCTAGAGTATTTTTTCTCATCTTGCATATAACGAGATAATTCAAATGAATAATCTGGACTTGTTACTTTACCAAGCTATTAAAGTGAAGCTAATAATTTTTTAGCCCAAGCATTATATATGTGATCTAAATAGAGTTGCATAAAGTGTTTTTTGGTGAATAAAATTAAAAAATCAAAATTTTCTAATAGTGGAATTTACATAATTGCAATAATATCTGGGATAAGTGGAATGTTATTTGGATATGATACTGGAGTAATATCTGGAGCAATTCTGTTTATTAAACAAGAATTTTCTCTTTCGTCATTAATTCAAGGAATAGTAGTAAGTGCAGTATTGATCGGAGCAATCATTGGAGCTTTTATGGGTGGATCAATGGCAGATCGATTTGGACGGCGAAAAATGATTATAGTCGCTTCTATTATTTTTGCTGCAGGAGCTATCGGGACTTCATTAGCTCCAGAAATAATTACTTTAATCATTGGAAGAATTATTGTAGGAATCGCCATAGGAATGGCATCATTTATCGCACCATTATATATATCCGAATTATCACCGCCAAAGATCCGGGGTTCATTAGTTACCTTCAACCAATTATTCATAACTGTCGGAATCGTTATTTCTTACGGAGTTGATTATGCTCTTGCGCCTATAAATGGCTGGCGATACATGCTTGGTTTAGCGGCTATACCTGCAGTAATATTACTTATTTCTATGTCTTTTATGCCTCGTAGTCCACGATGGCTTGTTAATGAGGGCAAAAAAGATAAAGCCCGCTCAACATTGATAAAGATTCGTAAGAGAAGTGATGTAGAAGATGAACTTGACGAAATAATTACCAGTTTAAGCAAACAAAAAGCAGGATGGAAGGAACTTTTTAATCCTTTAATAAAACCTGCAATGATAGTTGGAGTACTATTAGCAATATTTCAGCAGGTAACTGGAATAAACACAGTAATATATTATGCTCCAACAATTTTTGAATTTGCTGGATTTCATTCTTCTGCAGCAGCAATTTTTGCAACTTTTGTGGTCGGATTTGTTAACGTGGGCTTTACTATTGTTGCTATTTTTTTATTAGATCGTATTGGAAGACGAAAGTTGTTATTAATTGGCTTAGCTGGGATGAGTGGAACGTTAATAATGCTTGGAATTGTGTTCTTCTTACCAAGTCTTTTAAATGAGTTAGGAACCCTAGCAGCAGCAATTTTAATGGCCTATGTAGGTTTTTTTGCTATAGGATTAGGACCTGTTTTTTGGTTATTAATATCAGAGATATATCCACTGAAAGTGAGAGGTCTTGCGATGAGTATAGTTACAGAAGCCAATTGGGGATCAAATTTAGTTATTGCTTTAACATTTTTAATATTAATCCAATTACTAGGGAGAGCGGGAACATTTTGGCTTTATGGTGCTGTGGGCATAATAGCATTAATTTTCACATACACTTATGTACCCGAAACGAAAGGAAGAACTTTAGAAGAAATAGAAGAGCATTGGCGTGGCGGAAAACATCCTCGAGAATTAGGGAGATGATCTATAATGAAAGAAAATCAAAATTCAAAAAAAGAAGCTCCAGGGCATCCTGGTCATGAACCTCATTGGACTTCAAGTAAAAAAGATGGGATAGGGACATCTATCTCAAGGGGTAGCTTGGTTTGGTATACTTTATCTGAGGGAATTATCAATGAGGTATATTACCCCCGTATTGATAATGCTAACATTCGGGATTTTCAATTTATAATAACGGACAAATTCGGTCTATTTGAAGAAGAAAAAAGTGATTGTGAACATGAAATCAGCACGATAGAACCTGGAGTACCTGTTTATCAAATCAAAAATAAATCAAATCAAAAAAAATATGTAATCGAGAAGACTATTTTAACTGATCCAAGAAAGGATGCTCTTCTGTTAAAGGTAAAATTCACTCCTCTTAAAGGAAAGTTGGATGATTATCAAATGTATACAATCCTAAATCCTCATGTTAAGAATCATGGTTCTGACAATGATAGTTGGGTGGGTGATTATAAAGGGGTTCAAATGCTCTATGCTCAAAGAGAAGATGTTGTATTAGCCTTATCTTGCTCTACTCCTTTTATCAACGCGAGTTGTGGCTTTTATGGCGTGAGTGACGGCTGGCAAGAAATCAAGAAAGAAAGTAAATTGTCCCATCAATATCCAAAAGCATCGAGTGGAAATATAGTTTTAACTGGTCAAATTGATTTACAAGCAACTAAGGGAGTCTTCTTTTTAGTTATAGGATTTGGGCATAATCCCGCTGAAGCAGGACAGATCGCACGTTCAACTTTGTTTGATGATTTTGATAAAACTATCACTGATTTTAAATCTCCATGGCTTGAATTTCAACAAGGATGTAAAGATTTAAATAATGGAAGAACAAGTAAAATCGATCTTTATCGTTTAAGTATTATGGTCATGAAGACTCATATGGATAAACGTTTCTCTGATGGCTCAATTGCCAGTTTATCAATTCCATGGGGTTTTGCGAAAGGTGACGATGATTTAGGTGGTTATCATTTGGTATGGCCACGTGATCTCGTTGAAACTTCAGGAGGGCTTCTTGCTGTAGGAGCTATAGAAGAAGCATTACAGATAATGTTATACTTAATGAGTACTCAAGATGAGGATGGACATTGGCCCCAAAATATGTGGTTGGATGGTAATGAATATTATCATGGGATTCAAATGGATGAAACTGCCTTTCCAATCTTACTTGCAAATACCTTAAAGAGAGATAGATACCTCAAAAACGTTCCTATTTGGTCCACTATAAAAAAGGCAGTAGGATTTTTAGCCCGTAATGGTCCTGTTTCTCAACAAGACAGATGGGAGGAGGATCCAGGTTATTCTCCTTTTACTTTAGCCGTTGAAATTGCAGCTCTTCTGTTAGGGGCAGAGTTTGCCAGAGAACAGGGAGAACATAGAATCGCTGATTATTTAATTGAATTAGCAGACTATTGGAATTCGAATATTGAAAAGTGGACTTACGTCAAAGATACAGATCTTAGTAAAAAAGTAGGTGTAGAGGGTTATTACGTTCGTATTGGCCCGCCAGATGTTGCAGATGGTACTTCTCCTAAGAATGGCTATGTACCAATCAAGAACAGACCACCTGGAGAAAGCAAGGCTCCCTTTAAGTATATAGTAAGTCCCGATGCTTTAGCATTAGTACGTTTTGGATTGCGAGCTCCTGATGACCCAAGAATTGTTAACACTGTGAAAGTAATTGACTCTTTATTAAAAACTGAAACTGATACAGGACCCCTATGGCATCGCTATAATGAGGACGGATATGGGGAACATTCGAATGGAGATCCTTTTGATGGTACGGGAATTGGAAGGGGATGGCCATTACTTTGCGGTGAACGTGCTCATTACGAACTTGCTAAAGGAAACATTGATCAGGCTAGAGAACTTTTAAAAGTTATAGAGCGTCAAACTGGACCAGGAGGACTAATTCCAGAACAAGTCTGGGATGATGAAGATATTCCTCAAAAAGGTTTATTTAAAGGACGTCCTGCAGGTTCGGCAATGCCATTGGTATGGGCACATTCGGAATATGTAAAACTAGTAAGATCTATAGAAGAGAATAGGATTTTTGATATGCCTTCGCAAACTGAGCATAGATATATTGATGAAAGACATCCAAGTAAGCTAAATGTATGGAAATTTAATCATAAATGCCAACAGATGAAATCAGGAGAAATTTTAAGGATTGAATCATGGGCTAAAGTTAAAATTAAGTGGTCATCTGATGATTGGAAAACTTATAACGAAACTGAGACGAAAGATACTGGTTTAGGCATTTTTTATGTTGACATATCAACAAAAGAATTAAAAGCAATTACAAAATTGAGTTTTACATTTTATTGGATAGACCAAAAAAAATGGGATGAATCCAAATATGAGGTCACAATTAAATCTGAAAGTAATTAGGGATTTTTAAAAAAAAAAGAATGCTTGATGATAACTTATTGTATTCGTTCATTTTCCATTTTTCTTAATTCAAGATGATACACTTTTCCAACAGTGGTCTTGGGGATCTCGTCAATAAACTCAATTATTCGGGGATATTTATCGTATCCCATATTTTTTTTTGACCATTCAATAATCTCATCACTACTTACTTTTCCTTTGTATTCCTCCTTCAAAACAATAAATGCTTTTATATTTTCTCCAACTTCTGGATCTGGAACTCCAATTACTCCGGCTTCAAGGATAGCCTTATTGTTATAAAGTAAATCCTCCACTTCCAATGGATACACTCCATGACCCTTATATTTAATCATGTTCTTTATTCTTTCTTTAATAGTAATATATCCATCCTTATCCATTACCGCAAGGTCTCCTGTCCATAGCCACCCATCTCGAATTGTATCCCTGGTTTCATTCTCTCTTTTATAATATCCTTTCATCATCTGGGGCCCTCTTACTACTAATTCTCCTACCTCGCCAATCCCCAAAATAATGCCGTTATTATCACATATTTTTACTTCCGTATTCGGAAAAGGAATTCCAACAGTACCGGGTTTCGTCATACCGACAAATGGATTTGCCGTAGTAGCAGGGGACATTTCAGTTAGTCCATATGCTTCTCTTACTTTCGCACCGCTTACTTCTTCGAACTTTATCCTTACATCTTCAGGCAATGGAGCAGCTCCACTCAAGCAATATTTTATGCTTGACAAATCGTGATCTGTAACGTGCTCATAGTTATTTAAATTGTTAAATAGGGTTGCAATTCCTGGAAAAATTGATGCCTTAGAGTTTTCAATTACTTCAATCACCTCATGAGCTTCTCGAGGATTGAAAACGCAAGCAATCTTCCAACCCTTATTTATAGCAATATTCATACCAGTAACCAGATAGATATGATAAAAAGGTAATGCTCCTAGAAGGACTTCTTCACCTTCCTTAGTTCCAACCATCCACGAACCAACTTGTTGGCAATTTGATATTATGTTTCTATGTGTTAACATCGCGCCTTTAGGAAAACCTGTAGTGCCCCCTGTATATTGTAACATTGCTAGATCATCAGGATCTATTATCACTTTAGGAGGGTTTGGGCTGGTATTCCTAAGAATATCTTCAAAGGTTGCAGGACCTCCCATTTCAAATTCTGGAGGTGCCATAGGATCCGGAGATAGGTATGGTGCTAAATTAGTATAAAAATAATGTTCCACTGTCGTTTCTTCAATGATAGGATCTATAATTCCAGAAAAGCCTTCCCAGCCCAAATATATTCGAGCTTCACTGTCATTTAACTGCCTCTTTGCTTCGAGGCTTTTGAATAATGGAGATAGAGATGTTACAACTGCCCCCAACTTTAAAATTCCATAGAAATAGGCAATAAAAGCAGGGTTATTTGTATATTGAATTGCAACACAATCTCCTTTCCTTATCCCGAGCTCATGTAGTTTTGTTGCAGCTCTATATACAACATCTAATAACTGAGAGTAGGTAAGTTCAAATCCCATAAAATAAGTTGCAATATTATTAGGAAATTTCCTAGCTGTGTTCTCGAGGGAGTCTACAAGCGTGATATCTGGGATATTTACTTCTTTCGGTATCTCTTCTGGCCAATTTTTATAATATACCTTTTGATCAGACATATTAAAATCTAATATGATTCATTATATTATTTATTTTTCTTTCATAAGAGACTTCTTTGATACCAAAAACAGACAATAGATTTTATCTTGAATATCTTTTTTGTGTTAAGCATAAGATTTTTTTGGTAAATCTATTTTTCATAGATCTATCTATAAATGAATTAAAACCAAGTGAAGCTTTCATTGGAAAAAGATACAAGGTTCGTTAAAGAATCAGGAAAAGTATTGATGCTTGGAAATGAGGCAATCGTGAGAGGCTGCTTGGAAGCTGGAGTTTCATATGTCTCTCAATATCCTGGAACCCCTACAAGCGATATTGGTGAATATTTTCATCAAATTATACGAGGAAATCCAGAAATAGGAGAATACTTAGTGCATCAATGGGCTGTTAATGAAGCCGTGGCAACCTCGTCCTGTGCTGGAGCAGCTTGGACGGGCTGTAGATCCTTTAACCCTATGAAGCATGTCGGATTGAATGTGGCATCGGACGCTCTAAGCGTAATCGCACTAAATGGTCCTAACCCGGGTGGTATGGTTATAGGAGTTGGTTCAGATCCTGGGTCATTAGGTTCACATCAAGAACAAAATGAGCGATTTTATGCTTGGATGCTTCATTTACCTACAATTGAGCCACACACTCCCCAAGAATGCAAGGATTGGACTAAATTAGCTTTTGAATTATCTGAAGAATATGATCTTGTTATAAACTTGCGAACCTCAACAAGAAGTGCACATTCAAGAGGTTACGTTAATCTTGATCCCCTTAAAAAAGGTAAAATTAAAGGGGAATTCATCAGAAACATACCAAAATTTAATTCTTTGCCCCCTCATGCTATTAACAATCATATCAGACTTTATGAACGAATTGAAAGGTTAAGAAGTGCAATTCCAGGATTAAATTTGAACAAGGTATACGATGGAGATAATAAGATCGGAATAATTACTAGTGGAATGCCTTTTGGATACACAATGGAAGCTTTAAACCAATTGAATCTCTATAACGTTCCTATTCTAAAATTAGGAATGATCTACCCTCTAGATTATAAAGAAATTACGGACTTCATTCAAAATTTGGATAAAGTAATAGTCATCGAAGAATTAGAACCATTTTTAGAAACAAAAGTTTCTGAAATTGCGCATTTTAATAGATTTAGCCTCGAAGTATTAGGCAGTAAGTACTTTCCGAAATCAAATGAATTTTCTACTGGATTGGTAGCAGATAAACTTGCTACAATTTATGGAGTCTCTCCAAAAAAAACGATGCAAGATGCTATAAAATCTTTTAATTCCTATAAAAAGATTATACCTAGTAGATTTCCAACATTCTGTGCTGGTTGCCCTGAACGTGCTACATTATATTCCATTCTAAAAGCAACGAATCAATTAGAAAACACAGTAGTTTGTGGTGACATTGGGTGTTATGTTATGTCTTTTTTCCCTCCACAGCAATGTAGCGACTTAATTATATGCATGTCAGGAGGCTTAAGTGCAGCAATAGGAATGTCTACAAAAACAGAACAAAAAGTCCTCGCAATGATTGGTGATTCCACTTTTTTTCATACTGGGTTATCTCCATTGGCAGAAGCAATAGGTTACGATTCAAATGTTTTGCTTATTATATTCGACAATTCTTGGACTGCCATGACAGGTCACCAAAACGATGTACTTAGATATTTAATTAATAAGGACTTTTCAATTGAAAAAGTTTGCAGGGCACTAGGTGTACCTTGGTTACGCGTGGAAGATTCTTATGATCCTAAAAAATTGACCAGAACGATTAAGGAAGCTTTAGATACAAAAGGATTAAAAGTAATTATCGTAAAAAGAGAATGTGGTTTGCAAGCACATAGGCATAGAATGGATCAAATACGATACATTCGTAATCAAGGAAGAAAAGTACAAGAAGTAATTTATCAAATTACTGGATGTCAGATGTGTCATGAATGTAGTAGGATTTTAAGTTGTCCAGCTATTAGAAGAGTGGAAGTGGAAGGATATGAAACTATGCAAATTGATGAGGATCGATGTATAAAATGCGGAGTTTGTTATCATATCTGTCCAAATGGTGCAATTCATAAATCAACAATAAATTTGTTAGAAGAGGAGGTTCCTTTCCGAAATGTTTAGAGAAACAGATATCATTAACGTCGTGATCGCTGGAACAGCGGGTCAAGGTGTAATTACATTGAAAAGATTGATAGAATTTGCTTCTCAAAAAGCGGGAATTGAAAGAAATTTTGGCTCTGAAATGCATGGTTTAGCCCAACGAGAAGGTGCAATTTCAAGTCATATAAGATATCAAAAGAAAGTATTTGAAAACGAACGAAAGAACTTGCAATCTCCATTAATATGCTATGGAGATGCTGATCTTTATATTTGTCTTGAACCAGTTGAATCCTTAAGGCGTGGGATTTTTGCCTCAAATAAGACATCGTTTGTATTAAATAACCGGACCATCCCAGGAGTAATGATCACTGCGGATTTAGAAGTATATCCACCACTAAACAAAATACTTGAAATTTTAAATTCATATTCCAAGAAAGTCTATTCTATTAATGCTACTGAATTATGTTTAAAGCAATTTCAAACAAATCAACAACTAAATATTTTTATGCTTGGCTTTGCATTACCCACTGGAAAACTACCATTCATTGAAATTGAGCATTATGAAGAAGTCATTAAAGAATGGTTAAGAGATGCAGATTTAAACATCAAAGCATTAAGACTTGGTTATCAAGAAGGAAAAAAAATTATTCTTTCATAAATATACTAATAATTATTCGAATTATTATTCTTAATATTTAAATAGTTTATTTCATATTCATTTTATGAATAATTATTCATATTTAAAATAAATCAATAAAATGGAGATGATATAAAAAAATGCCTGGTGGAGATAGAACAGGACCTGCTGGAAGAGGTCCAATGACAGGAAGAGGTCTTGGATATTGTGCTGGATACCCCACTCCTGGTTACACAAGAGGTTATGGCATGGGTTTGGGTCGTGGCTGGGGGCGTGGTCGAGGTCGAGGATATGGGAGATGGGGAGGGTATAGAGATCCGTATTATGAACCCTATGCATTAAACCCTCCCAGATATGTTCCAGTAAGTCCTATAGCGAAAACAGATCAAATCACAATGTTAAAACAAGAAAAGGACTATTTAGAATCTGAAATGGAAGGAATAAAAAGCGCATTAAGCGACATATCAAAAAGAATTGAAGATATGGAAAAAGAAGAATAATTTTTTTTTTAAATTTTTTTAAATCCTTATAGGATGGAAAGAAAATTGAACATTGATGAATTAAAAAAGATTGGAATAACTTGCCCTAAGAATGGATTAGTAATAATACAAGTAAGTTCAAGATGGTGTAATTCCTGTAGAAAATTAGAATTAGTTCTTAAAAAACTTGAAAAACAAGACTTGTTTAAATTCATTATTATAGACATAGACACTTACCCTCAATTATCTCAGATATTAAAGGTTTCAACAGTCCCATTATTAATCTTTTTTAGAAACGGAGAACTCATAGAGAAGAACATTGAAATTAATAATTTTCGATTTCTTAAAAACGGAATAATGGATGGTATTACTTCTGAATATATAATAAGGGAAATTCTGGTTCAGATTTAGTTTCCATTAAACTCTTTCTATACTTTCAGTTTATATTTTTCAATAGCTTTTTTAATGGCATTAACACTTAACTCTGCACAATGTTTATGATCTCCTGGTAAACCTTTTAAAGCATTATCTAAATCTCTTGGTTGGATAGTTTTAACAAAATCTAAGGTTTTTCCTTCTACTAAAAGTGTCATTTGACTCCCAGCAGCTACAGTAGCTCCACACCCATCAGTATAAAAGTTCGCTTTTTGAATATAATCATCTTTTATTTTTAAAAAGAATTCCATTGTATCTCCACAAGGTCCTTGATATTTTTCCGATACTGACACATCTTCTAATGGTGGTTTGCCCCAGTTTCTTGGGTGATGAAATAATTCAACGATATATTCATTAAAATCTTTAATTTCATTATTTACAATTTCCTTTTGTAACTCATCCACAAACTTATCAAAATCCTCTTTAGACGTATAAGACACCTAAAATAATTAATTTGATATTTTGTAATACCATTATTTAATAAGAAATAATAATCTCAAATAAAATTTACAAAATTAGAATAGAAATTTATGCATTTGTTCTTTTTATAACTTTTACTAACCCTTTTTTTCTCATCCTATCTAGCATTTCATTTACTTCTTCTTTAGATTTCTGAACAATTTGAGAAACATCATCAACAGTACACATACCATCACATACTTTTAATAATTTGTATTCTTCCATTGTCAACATGCCTAGATGCACGCTCATTTCAGGTACATCTTTAACTACTATAGGAATGAACACTTCCCCTCCTGCTTCTCCACCTATGTCTGCCATTCTTGGGGAGTCCCCAAAAAATGATTTAACGCCAGTAATATCATAATTATCATTGATATAGATATAAATGGTGTGTTCTTGGCCGGAAGTATCATCTGTGTCATCTAAATCTGGATATGGGTTTGAATGCTTGAATTCTTTAGTATATATCCCCATTTTCAAACCATCAATGATTTCTTTTTTATCTAATCTAAGAGATACCATTTCTTTACAAATATCACACCACGCCCACGCCTCTATAAGAGAGAAATATTTCTTTACTTTATTTTCTGGCATTTGTAACCATTTTTTTGTATTGAGTTATAAATACATTATGTTGTTTATAAATTTAAAATTTAATTAAGTTTTTTCTTAAATCTACATTTTAACCTTATATATACTAGAACCGAAAACAATTAAAGCTATAGGGCATTTGATTATCCATTGTAGATAAACAAATTTAGCTATCATGTCAAGTTTTAAAAAGCAAATATGCTTCTCATGTAGTAAACCAATAACCCCTTATGAAAACGCAGTTAAGTTTCCTTGTCCACAATGTGGAGATGTCACTATTTGGCGATGTGAGCGATGTCGAATTATGGGAAATACTTACAAATGTTTGAAGTGCGAATTTGAGGGACCATAAAAAAATTGCAACAAAATATAATGAGGAGATTTTATGGGAGAATTTGTGGCTTTAATAGATGTAATACCAGAGGATATTGATGTCGATTTTGAGAATTTTGTTCGGAACATAAAAACTTTACTTCCAGATACTTGTACTTTAGAACACTATGATATAATGCCCGTTGCATTTGGACTTAAAAAATCAAGACTTCGGATCAGGTATCCTGAGGAATGGGGCGGGACAGATCGTTTGGAAGAAATAATTGGAAAAGCTGATGGAATACAGGGGATCGAAGCAATAGCATTTTCTAAAGCATAAGATATTATTGATTTAAGTATTTTTAAACTTTTATCAGAGACTTCTTGATTTCTTCTATATCGTCATCCAAATTATGAATCTCCTGTTTTTCAGAACTATTTACACCCTCATCTAACGATAGTTGGTATTTCATACATAATCGGGTATCCATATCAAGTATTTCCTGAATCAAAGGAAATGTATTAAAATAAGGGATGTCAATATATTTTTCTTTAAACTCTTCTAAAATATAATATGCTTCCTTTATTTTCTCAGCTTTTATTAAAATCTCATATATTTTTCTTATTCCATTTCCTACATCATTAATTTCCTTAGTTGTATACTCCTTATGAACTTTATAGGCAATTTCATTTAAGAATACTTGTTGTGCATTTATATAGTGAGACAAATCCCCCACAATAGACAAGAGTTTTATCTTTTCAGAGTTTCTAATCGCTTCTTCATAATTACCAATCATCATAGCCATTCGAGCCACAATCTCTAAATCTGCTATTCTGGATAAGATATTGTATTTTAGTTTCTTATCGTCGGCTTCAATTTTGGGAATGTTCTATTCTCATAGGAATCTGTTTATTTTGTCATCCTCAGAATATTAGTATGCTAATTATTTATAATTTTGTCCATTAGTTAAACAACTCGCTTGAAGAGCTTATCAAGTTCTTTAAACGAAATAAACTTTAGAGTAGGTCTTCCATGAGCACAATGATAAGGGTCATTCATTTTAGATAAATCTGTTAAAAGATCACGAATATCTTGTAGCTTTAAGTTATCTCCCCCGCGAATACTTTTGTGACAAGCCAAATAATTTATGATCTGCTCCTTCACCGCTGAAAAACTCTTATCTTTACCGATCTCTGTAATATCACTCACAATTTCATTTATTATATTAACGTCTGGAACTTTCTTAATAATAACTGGAATTTCACGCAAAATGAAACTATTTCCTCCAAAATGTTCAAAGGAAAATCCCAATTTCTTGATTTGCTCAATTTCAGATATTAAGAAATATTTTTCACTAGGAGATACTTCGATTTTTAATGGTTTTATTAATTTTTGCTTATATTGTTTTGTGGATTTGTATAATTTTTCGAAATATTCTTTTGTTATTCGTTCTGAAGCAGCATGTTGGTCTAAAATATACATGCCTTTCTCTCCGTTTAAACTGGTGCCCTCTAAAACGATATATATCTTATTGCTTAGTTGACCTGTGTTTGAAATTAATCTTAAACTAGGGAAATTCGCGGCTTTAATGCGTTTTTCTCTTATTAAGCTTTCATTAGAGTTTAGTTCTTCGCCAATATTATCTGAGATTTTTAATTGTACCCAATCTTTAGAATTATTTTCATTTTTTTGCTCATCTTCAGTTATTCCTGGTTGAGTATTTGATTTAGTTGGAACTTTAATGAAATTACTGAGATCTGTAGAAGATCCATCAATTTCTTTTTTCATAAATTCAGTTTCAACAAATTTTCTAACAATATAATAAACCTTGTTATAAATGAACTCTTCATCCTCAAATCTCACTTCTAATTTTTTAGGATGAACATTGAAATCTACAATCGCAGGGTCAACCTCAAGATTCAAAACAAAGAAAGGAAAGGTCCCAATCATTAAAATCCCTTTATATGCATCTTTTACTGCTCTATAAAGAAGATCACTAATGATGTATCTCTTATTAATGAAAAAGCTAGAATGAGAGCGATTTTTCTTTACGTTGTTGGAGCTTCCAAGTAAACCTTTCAATTTTAAACCCTCCTCCTCGAAATTCAAATCGTACGAATTCATCGCAATTTTTTTACCATATATATGAAAAACAGTGGTCTTCAAATCGTTAGACAAAGGACAATTCAAAATGCTCAGATCATTATGCAAGTAAACAAAATGCTTTTCCGGATATGCAAGAGCATATCTTTGAATTATGTCCGTGATATGCCCAAGTTCAGTTGAATCCTTTTTAAGGAATTTTTTTCTTGCGGGCGTATTAAAGAATAAATTCTTTACTATAATATTTGTACCAATTGGAGATGACAAAGTTCTA
>Ga0315542_1000227_pt1 | contig 33857 bp, 23 predicted proteins | sample SalMarSW160120MG_FD_202541 | JGI IMG/M metagenome (GOLD analysis project Ga0315542, IMG submission 202541) | Salt marsh sediment microbial communities from the Plum Island Ecosystem LTER, Massachusetts, United States - Salt Marsh Sediment SW1601-20 ...
TCGCCCGCGAGCGGCGTTCCGGCTGCAGCGCAAAACTGTCAAAACAGGGCGGCGGAGTCAATCAATTGAGCGCCGCCGGCGAACAGGAGTCGCCAAACCTGCGGCTTGCACGTATCCTGCCCGACGGGCGGTACGTCGCCACTCCACGCCAACGGGCGCAACGAAGCGAGGCGAGATGGGCCCCGAATCCAGCAGTCGATCCCAGGACCTCCTGAACCGCGAACTCTGCCACGGGGCGGTCGTCGCCCGCTTCCCCAACGGTCTCAAGGTGATCGTGCAGGAGGATCACCGCACCCCCGTGGCGATTTGTCAGGCCTGGGTGCGCGCCGGATCCAACTGGGAACCCGAGGGCCTGCGGGGCTGGGCGCACGGGATCGAGCACATGCTGTTCAAGGGGACCGCCCGGCGCGCCGAGGGCGACTTCGCGCGGGAGGTGGCCGCCGCCGGGGGCAGCACCAACGCCGGCACCGGCTACGAAACCACCAGCTATCACATCCTCGTGCCGGCCGAGAACCTGGACCGGGCCGCCGACATCCTGGCCGATGCCCTCTTCCACGCCGGCTTCGCCCCGGAGGCCCTCGACGCCGAGCGCAAGGTCCTGGTCCACGAGAACCACATGTACGACGACATCCCCTACGGCTTCGGCATCACCTGGCGCTGGGGCATGGAGCTGGCCTTCCGGCAGAGCCCCTACCGCCATCCCATCGGTGGCCGGGACGAGGAGCTGCTCGCCACGCCGCGCGAGGAGATCGTGCGCTTCTGGCGCCGGGCCTACCGTCCGGACAACGTGACGGTGGTGGTGGTGGGCGACGTGGACGTCGACGAGACCCTGGAGATCCTCGGCCGCGGCTTCGGCGCCGCTGACGGCAGCCGCGAGGCCCCCCTGCCCGAGCCGCCGGTCGAGCCGGTCCAAACCGCCCCGCGCTGCCGCCTGGAGCAGGGCGATCTGCAGAAGGCCTACGCGAAGCTCATCTTCCACGGTCCGGGCGAGCGGGCGCCCGAGCGGCCCGCTCTGAGCGTGATCCAGCGCCTGCTCTCCGACGGCCGCAGCAGCCGCCTCTACCAGGTGGTCCAGGAGGAGCGGCAGCTGGTGAGCGACATCTCCCTGCTGAACGAGACCGGTCCACGGGAGGGCGTCGTCCTGGTGGATCTCGAGTCCACGCCGGAACAGCTGCGGGAAGCGCTCTTGGCCGCGGCCGGCGTCCTGGCCGAGCTGGCGGCCGTGCCCGTCGAGGAGGCGGAGCTGGCCAAGGCGAAGCTCCGGGTGGAGCGCTCCTTCCAGTTCGGAACCGAGACCGTCCAGGGACAGTCGTCCAACCTGGGCCACTTCGACCTGATGGGCGACCTGGAAGGCGCCTTCAGCTACCCCGCGCGCGTGGCCGGGGTGACGGCGGAGGAGGTGCGCGACCTGGCGGCGCGGATCTTCCGGCAGGACAACCTCTCGGTGCAGCTCTACTTGCCGCAGGCCGCCGATCCCGTCGCCCTCGGGCTGCCGGCCACCGGCTCCGACCTGGAATCCCTGCTGGGCGAGATCCTGCCCGCTGGACCGCCGCCCCCCGCCGCCGGAGCGCGGGCCGACGCCGCGGTGGCCGCCGCGGCGACGGGACCGATCCCTCCGCGACCGGTGCAAGCCGCTCTCTTCCAGGAGGCCCGGCTGGCCGGCGGCCTGCCGGTCTATCTGCGGGTGGACCGGGCCCGTCCCACCGTGGCCATGGGGCTCTACGCCCGCGGGGGGAGCTGCCTGGAGAGCAGCGAGGAGGCGGGCCTGGCGACCCTGACCCAGCACGTCCAAGCCAAGGGCACGCAGCGGGAGGAGGCCGCCGTCCTGCACGCGGCCATCGAGGCCCTCGGAGGCTCTCTCTCCTCCCGGGCCGACCGGGATCACTCCGCGCTCTCGCTCACGGCACTCGTCGCCAAGCTGCCGCCGCTGCTGGAGCGCTTCGGCGATCTGGCCTGCCGGCCCTCCTTCCCCGCCGCGGAACTGGAGCGCGAGCGGCGGCTGGCCCTGGAGCAGCTGCAGGCGATGGCCGACGACACCTTCCAGTGCGCCGGCCGCGAGCTGCGGGCGCTGATCTACGGCGATCACCCCTACGGGCGGCCGGTCCTGGGCACCGAGAAATCGCTGGTTCGCCTCCAGCGCGACCAGCTGGTGCAGCATCACCGGCGCACCTGGGTCCCGCAGAACCTGCTGCTGGTGATCTCGGGGGACGTGGATCCCGACCGCCTGCTGCCGCGCCTGGAGGAGACACTGGCCGGGCTGCCCTCCGGTCCCGCGCCGCCCCGGCCGCACCTGGCTCCGATCTCCCCTCCCGACGGTGTGCAGCGGCGGCGCCTGGCGCGGCAGATGAACCAGAGCGTGCTGTTCGCGGCCTGGCCGGGTCCGCCCGATCCGGAGACCGACCGGCCGGCCCTGCTGCTCCTGCAGGAGCTGCTGAACGGCCAGAGCGGCCGGCTCTTCGAGGCCCTGCGCAACCGCCGCTCCCTCTGCTACAACACCGGCTTGCTGACGACCTCCGGCTTCGGCCAGGGGATGCTGGCCGCCTACGTCCTGACCGAGCCGGACACGGTGGACGAGGCTCGCAGCGTGTTGCTCGCCCAGCTGCTGGATCTGGCCGAGACCCCGATCCCCGCCGCGGAGTTCGAGCGCGCGCGCGCCAAGCTGGTGGGCAACCTGCTGATCTCCACCCAGGCCAACGTGGCGCGCATGGCCCGCTGCGCCATCGACGTGCTCTACGGGCGCGGGGTCAACCACACCGACGAGCTGCTGGAGCAGGTGGGGGCCTGCACGCCGGACGAGGTATGCAAGACGGCGGGGCGCTATCTCACACCCGCAGGGCACTTCGAAGTGGAGCTGGGTCCGAAGTCGTGAGGAACCGCCGGCCCGGCCGCAGCCGGGCCGGCGGTCCGGCGAGGTTCAGCTGGCCACCGGATAGCGATCCGGCGCGTCGAAGAGATCGATGACGAAGGTGCGCTTGCTGAAGCTGGCGCGATGCCGCGCACCCTGCGGAATACGGTAGACATCTCCGGGCTGGTAGAGGTTCGTCTGTCCCTCCACGTCCAGGGTCATCTCGCCCGACACCACCGTCCCGCTCTGGGCGCAGTGGGAATGGTCGGGCACCGAAACTCCCTCCTCGATCTCGAAGAAGACGATCTGCTTCTCGTGATTGCTGAGGCAGTAACCGGTGATGCCGGCGACGGGGATTTCGACTTTGGGAAGGGAGGTGATCTCGGCGGGCAGGAGGCTTTCGGTCTTGATCTTCGGGCTCTCCATGTAGTGGTCCTCCTTCGTTATGAGGAGCGACTCGGCCCGGCGCACGGGCTTTCCTTACCACATCTTAACATCGCCGCGGGCCAGTGCAAGCAGCCTCGCGACGGAACCGAGGACTCTTTGGGAGCACGGAACTTGAAGCAACGGGCCGCGCCGGCAGACCGGTCGCGCGAGGCGGGACTCCCGGGGGAGCGCCACCCGTTTCCGGTCCGTTCCCGCTGGCGGTCGCCGGCGAGAACGGGCCAGAGGGTGGATCAGGCGGCTGAGCGGCCATCCAGCAGGAAGTCCGCCAGCACGGGGAAATGGTCCGACGGCAGAGCATGTTTGCTGCTCACGATCCCGTCGAAGTGAATCTTCCTGGCCTTGAGCACCTGCAGCTGTGGCCGGAAGAAGATGTAGTCGATGCGACGCGGCCCCATGAGCAGCTGGCTGAACTGTCCCCAGCGGCCGAGCCCGCGGAATGTCGCGCCGGCCAGCGGGTCGGCCGAGCCGGCCTCCTTCCAGGCATCGAAGAGCGAGACGCCGTCGCCGGCCACTCTGCTGTGCAGGCGCCGGATCTCCGGCGAGCTGGCCACGGCATTGAAGTCGCCGGTCAAGAAGAGCGGCGTCTCCTCGCCCATGCTCCGCACCTTGTCGGCGATGTAGCCGCCGAGCAGATCGGCGCTCTTCTGGCGGTGCCGGCCGCTGATCGCCTCCAGGTGCGTGGTCCCGAACACGAAGTCGCGCCGCGTCGGGATGTGCTCGAAGGTGTACCAGGTCGCCAGCCGCGGCCGCGTCCCCAGCTGGAACTGGGAGCCGGGCACCTCGGGGGTGGGCGAGAGCCAGTAGGCGTCGCCCTCCTCCTCGGCGGGCCGGACCGTGTCGCGGCGGTAGAAGACGGCGCAGTACCAGTTGTGGACCGAGTCGGCCAGGGCGGTGCCCGAAAGGTTGCCCACCCCCAGGAACTCGTAGTCCGGCAGGAGTTCGCTCAGCTCCAGGAGCTGGTGCAGGTTGGCCTCCTGGGTGCCGACCACGTCGGGCTGGTACTTGCGGAAGATGCGCGCAACACCGTACTTGCGCAGCCGCCAGGGATGCGTCCGGCGAAGCTTGGTGCTGGTCAGGAGATTGAAGGTCATCAGGCGCAGGGGTGTTTGCTGCACGTTGCAATTCTCCGCTGTCAAAAGGCCCGTTCTGCCGGGCCGTGTGGGGAACACGGTGCGGCAATGTCGTCCATTTTCGTACGGTTCGCAAGTCTGGAGCCCATGGTCGTCCATCGTGATGCAAGGATCGGACCAGCGGAGCCTCCTCTCCCCCGGTCCACGGGACCCCCAATCCCGTGCAGGATCTCCGCTTGCCGGCACGGTCCTCGGCCCGGCGCCCGCGTCGGCGGCCGAGGCCTCTGACCATGTTCGGGGATCGCTCCGGTGAATCAGGCCCCCCGCGGGAACAGGTCCAGCTGGGGGGGCCGACTCGGCAGGGAGAGCTGGCGCAGGACGGTCGATATCCAGACGCTCCGGTCGTTCGCCGGCAGCCGCAAGCGCTCCAGGCGGAAGCGGTCCAGCAGTTTGTCGATGAGCCGGTCGATCTCCTGTTGAAACGTCACCGAGGTGTCGCGGGTTCCATCGAAGGTGGGCGGGGCCACGATGGGAACCTTGACCAGCAGGGTGTAGGTTTTCATCCAGCTGGCGATGAAATCCTCCAGCTCGGGCCGGGGACCGGCGGCGTGGACCAGGTAGGCGTAGTTGTCCACCACGGCCCGGTCGCAGACGATGGCGTCGAAGCGGCTGTTCAGCTCGATCTCCTTGGCGACCTGGCTGTGCAGGATCCAGGACTGGGCCTGGATCGTGGTCTGCTGGTTGATGGGCAGCGGACAGCTCCGCGCCACCTCCTTGACCAGGTCCACGCTCAGGTCGAGGCGCTTGAGCGCCGCCGCCAGCTCGAAGCAGAGCGTCGTCTTGCCGACGCCGTGGGTGCCGATGAAGGCGATCTTCATGATCCGAGACGATAACCGCGCCAGCCCGGGAAGTCCAGAGCCCGGCCGCCGCGGCCCGCCGCGCCGGAGAATCCGTGCATCGACCGCATGCGCGGCCTATCTTTGGATCTCGTCGTCGGCCGGCCAGGACTCGCTTCCCGCCCGATTCCCCGAGGAGCACCTCATGTCCTCATCCCCACCCATGGCCAGCAGCCCGAGCGCGGCCTTGAACAGGAGTCCATAGAAGCATGGCACGCGGCCGACACAAGCCGCGCCCGGGAGGCGGCCGCCGGCAAAAGGCCGGGGCGCGTGGACGCAACAGTGCGGGCCGCCGCCGGCGCGGTTCCCATCCCCGCCGGCCGGATCCCTGGCGGCGGGTCCAGGCCCTGCTGAAGCAGGCCCGCGGCCGCTCCGACGCCTCCTTCGACCAGCGCCCGGAGGGTGAGCGCGGCGAGCCCAGGGTCCTCTCCGTCCGGCGCAACCGCGACCTGTTCGACCGCCTGGCGATCCAGGACTACGAGTACCTGCTGACCCAGGTCTTCGCGGCCCCGGCGGACGTGCTGCGCATCCTGCTCCCCCAGTCGGTGCTGGGCCGCGCGGTGAACGGCCACGGCTGGTTCGTGGACGAGGGCGGCCGCCCCCTGGTCTTCGCGGACGCCACCTTCGACCGGGTGCTCACGGCCCTGGAGAAGCTCGACCCCGACCTGCGCCACGACCGGGTGCGCCAGGCGCGCGGCCTGCTGGTGGACCAGGTGGTCAGCTGGGTGCGCGACCGGCGCGAGGAGCCGGAGCTGCTCCTGGAGCACGACGGCCGGCCTCTGCTGGGGGTGGAGCTGCTGCGTGGCCGCAGCGTGCCGGCCGGACCGTTCCTGAAGGGCATGGTGCTGGCCGGCCACATGGACGACTGGCACCAGCGGCAGATGACCATGGCCCACCACCGACTCACCTTCGGCGGCGATCCCCTGGAGATCGGCGGCGGTGAGATTCTGATCGTCGATCCCGCGAAGCTGGCGGCGGTCGGCATCGTCGATCCCGGCCGGGTCGAGTTCAGCGACGAGGACCTGCACAGGCTGCAGCGTCTGGGCGTCATCGTGGACACGAGCCGGGGTCCGGGCCCCTGGCGCTACCCAATATACGACCAGGCCTTCTTCCGGCGCCGGCTGTGCGACGGGGTCTCGGACGACCTCGCTCTCATCTACCTGGGAGCCCGCTACGGCTTCGCCGCCCTGCTGGGCGGCTTCGTCATGGACGCCCTCGACACCTACGACAAGTTCCTCTGGGAGTTCACGCCCGGCGGCAGCGATGCCGCCCTCGCCCAGGAGCTGCAGGCGTGGCACCAGGAGCGGCACGGCCGCCCGCTGGCCACCGGCGAGGAGATCTTCGACCTGATCCGCTTCGCCGCCAAGCTCAACTTTCCACCGGTCATCCTCAGCTCCAGCCACCGCCGCTTCATCCAGACCGAGGATGGCGCCCGCCTCCCCACCCTGCTGCACCACGCCCGCTTCCTGGACGGCGGCAAGCTGGACGACTTCCGCCTCGGCTACAACCGCGTCCCCAGCCGCAACTTCTACACCGCGGCCTGGTCCCGCCTCCGCGACCTCGACCTCGACATCCCCGAACCGGATTTCCGCAAGAAGCGCTAGCGGGAACTATCGCGGGATTGGCACACCTTCACCAGCACCTGCACGGCTCTCAAGGCACCAGCATGATCTTGCAGCTGTCCCGCCAGCGCCCGGCTTCGAGCCGCACCAGGTAGGAGCCGGCCGGCACTGACCGCCCCCGCTGATCCCGTCCCCACCAGGTGAACGTGCTCGGCCCCGCAACCGTCGGTCCATCGTGCAGCACGGCCACCAGCCGGCCCCGCAGGTCGTAAACGGTCACCCGTGCATCATCCGCCCTCGGCAGGTCCAGCAAAACCTGCACCGAGGCATTGAACGGGTTGGGCTGGACCGACAGCAGAGGACTCATGGTGGCTGGCGTCTGACCGGAGACTTCCCGCTCATCCAACAACTCCCAGGGTCCTCCCTGAACTCGCAGATAGAGCGCGTAGGTGACCTTGCATTCCGCATCCTGGCAGCGGAAGTCGCGGTCCAGGGCACGGTAGCGGTCGGGGCCGTCCGCCGCGAACTCCACCGCGCGGACCAGGCTGCCCTGCCGGGCCTCGAGGTGGAACTCCCAGCCCGGCTGCATGCCGACGGCCTGCCACGTGACCTCGATGGCCTCGCCGAGCGGCCGGGCGAGGAAGGCCTGCAGAAAAGCGGGAACGGGCAGGGGGACTTTCAGGCCCAGGCTTCTCGATCCGCGGGCCGCGATGGCGAAAAAGTCCTGATTCGGCGCCGGAATGTTGCACTCACCGTAGGAGTTCTCGCCCCAGGCCACGATGGAGCCGTCGCACTTGAGGCCCAGGCTGTGATTATAGCCAGCGGCCACGGCGACAAAACCCTCGTTCGGTGCGGGGACATTGCACTGGCCAAGGTAATTCCATCCCCAGCCGACAATCGTCCCGTTGGACTTGAGGCCGAGACTGTGCTGATAGCCCCCGGCGGCTGCCACGAAATCATCGTTGGGCGCGGGGATGTCACACTGACCGGAGCTGTTCTGGCCCCAGGCCACGATCATCCCGCCGGACTTGATGGCCAGGCTGTGATCACAGCCCGCTGCAATACACACGAAATCTTCGTTCGGCACTGGGACATCGCACTGGCCGTTTTCGTTGTCTCCCCAAGCCAAGACCGTTCCGTCCGATTTCAGGCCCAGGCTGTGATTATCGCCGGCAGCGACGGCCTCGTAGCGCGCGTCGGGCTCGGGAATGTCGCACTGTCCAGAGCGATTATCTCCCCAGGCCACCATGGTCCCATCGGACTTGATGCCGAGGCTGTGGGTCAGGCCTGCGGCGACAGCCACGAAGTCGGCATTCGGCTCGGGGACATCGCACTGGCCATGTTCGTTGTTCCCCCACGTCACGACCCTCCCGTCGGACTTGAGGCCCAGGCCATGCCACTGGCCCATGGCAAACGCCAGGAAGCCTTCGTTCGGTGCCGGGCCGTTGCATTGGGCAACGTCGTTCCCTCCCCAGCCCGTGATCGCACCGCTGGACTTGAGGCCCAGGCTGTGTACGGAACCCGCGGCCACCGCCACGAAGCCCTCGTTTGCGGCCGGGATGTCGCACTGGCCAGAGTAGTGGTATCCCCAGGCCACGATCGTCCCATCGGACCTCACACCCAGGCTGTGCCACAGGCCCCCAGCGATCGCCACGAAGTCGGCGTTGGGTTCCGGGACGTCACACTGGCCATTGCCGTTCCAGCCCCATGTCACTACCGTTCCATCGGCCTTGAGAGCCAGACTGTGATAACCGCCCGCAGCGATCGCGACGAAACCCGCGTTGGGCTCGGGGGTGTCGCACTGGCCTTTGTTGTCCCACCCCCAAGCCACGATCGTCCCGTCAAACTTCAGGCCTAGGTTGTGAGAGTAGCCAGCGGCGATCGCCACGAAATCGGTGTTCGGCTGCGGGACGACGCACTGACCATAGTAGTTGTCTCCCCAGGCCTCGATGGCCCCGTCGGACTTGAGACCCAAACTGTGACAGTCACCCGCGTCGATTGCCACGAAGCTTCCGTTCGGTGAGGGCACGTCGCATTGGCCATGGTTGTTCCGTCCCCAGGCCACGATCGTACCATCGGATTTCAGACCCAGGCTGTGTTCATAGCCCCCCGCGACGGCGACGAAGTGCCAGTTCGGCGCAGGGACGTTGCATTGGCAATACTTGTTGTATCCCCAGGTCACGATCGTACCGTCAGACTTGAGGCCAAGGCTGTGATCACCGCCTGCTGCGACGGCCACGAGGCTATCAAGCTCTGACTGCTCCACGATGACGCTGATTCCCCATCCCACTATGGACCCCTGGACCAGTGCCCATGCCCGCGGCACGCCCAGGATCACAGAGCAGACGAGTACGGCCATGAGCGCCCGGCGCGGCCGCTTGTTCCTTTTACCAACATCAACCATGGGAATCCTCCTTCAGTCGCTGCGATCACCGGGAGGTCCACGCCAGAGCACGGCAGCCGAAAAGGCCGGATACCTGTCCACAGGATCGGCTCGGCGTCCATGCATGCTGGGATCCACAGAGACTTCTGGGCGAGAGCTAGATCTTACCATCGCCGGGAAGGAAGCTCAAGCGCAAGCAGGCAGGCATCACGGGTAGGTGCGATGCCAGGTATGACGGGCGCCGCCGCCAGATCCTTACGGCACCAGCATGATCTTGCAGCTGTCCCGCCAGCGCCCGGATTCGAGCCGCACCAGATAGCTGCCCGCGGGCACCCGGCGCCCTTGCCGGTCTTTCCCCTGCCAGAGAAAGTTGCTCCGTCCGGCGGCCGTCCGCCCATCGTGCAGCACGGCCACCAGCCGGCCTTGCAGGTCGTACACGCTCACACGCGCATGATCCGCCTCCGGCAGATCCAGCAGCACCTGCACCGAGGCATTGAAGGGATTGGGCTGGACCGACAGCAAAGGTCGAGCTATGGACGGTATTCCACCCTCGACCTCCCGCTCGTCCAGCAGATCCCAGGATCCCTTGAGAACACGCAAGTAAAGCGCGTAGGTGATTTTGCAGTCGGTCCCCTGGCAACCAATATCGAGGTCCAGAGCACGGAACCGGTCGGGACCGTCCGCCGTGAACTCCACCTCGCGGATCAGGCCGGCCTGCCGGGCCTCGAGGCGAAACTCCCAGCCCGGCTGCATCCCGACCGCTTGCCAGGAGATCGCGTTGGCCCCACGCTTTGCCTCGGCGGAGAAGGTCTGCAGGAAGACGGGGGTCGGCGAGGCCATTTTCAGGCCCAGGCTGTGATAGCTGCCCGCGCCGACCGCCAGGAAATCCCCGTTCGGCGCGGGGACGTGGCACTGGCCATACCGGTTGTCCCCCCAGGCCACGATCGTCCCGTCTGACTTGAGACCGAGGCTGTGATAGCCACCGCCGGCAATCGCCACGAAGCCCTCGTTCGGCGTGGGGACGTCGCACTGGCCATAGCTGTCGCTCCCCCAGGCCACGATCGTCCCGTCGGACTTCAGACCGAGGCTGTGGCGATAGCCTGCAGCGATGGCCGCGAAGTCGGCGTTCGGCGCGGGGACGTCGCACTGACCCGAGCTGTCGAATCCCCAGGCGACGATCGAACCGTCGTACTTCAGACCGAGGCTGTGCGAGCCGCCTCCGGCGATGCTCACGAAGCCCGTGTTTGGGACCGGAACGTCGCACTGGCCGGCGAAGTCGGCACCCCAGGCCGCGATCGAGCCGTCGGACTTCAGGCCCAGGCTGTGTGCGCCCCCGCAGGATATCTTCGCGAAGCCCGTGTTCGGGACCGGAACGTCGCACTGGCCATCATCGTTGTCCCCCCAGGCCACGATGGTCCCCTTGGGTTTGAGACCCAGGCTGAAGGCCTCACCCGCCGCGACCGCCACGAAGTTCGCGTTCGGCGCGGGAACGTCGCACTGGCCGGCAAAATCGGCACCCCACGCCACGATCGTCCCATCGGATTTCAGACCCAGGTTGTGATGACCGCCCCCCTGGACCGACGTGATGCGCTCGTTCGGAGCGGGGACGTTGCACTGGCTGGCCTCGTTGCTTCCCCAGGCCGCGATCGTCCCGTCGGTCTTCAGACCCAGGCTGTGGTAGAAACCTCCGGCAGCCGCCAAGAAGTCGGCATTGGGGGCCGGGACGTCGCACTGGCCGGAGCCGTCCTGTCCCCAGGCCACGATCGAGCCGTCGGACTTCAGGCCCAGGCTGTGGAAGTTGCCTCCCGCGACCATCACGAAGTCGCCATTCGGAGCCGGGAGTTCGCACTGGCCGTAGCTATTGAGACCCCAGGCCACGATCGTCCCGTCGGACTTCAGGCCCAGGCTGTGGTCCCCGCCCGCGGCGATCGCCACGAAGTCGGCATTCGGGGCCGGCACGTCGCACTGGCCGTAGTTGTCGAGTCCCCAGGTCACGACCGTCCCGTCGGACTTCAAGCCCAGGTTGTGGAAGCTGCCCGCGGCGACCGCCTCGAAGTCGGCATTCGGGGCCGGGATGTCGCACTGACCGTAGCCATTGCTTCCCCAGGCCACGAGCGAGCCGTCGGACTTCAGGCCCAGGCTGTGGACGCTGCCGCCGTCGACGCCCACGAAATCAGCGTTCGGTGCGGGCACGTCGCACTGGCCGCTCGCGTTCCTTCCCCAGGCCACGATGCTCCCGTCGGATCTCAGGCCCAGGCTGTGAGCAAGACCCGCGGCCATCCCCACGAAATCCCGGTTCGGCGCCGGCACGTTGCACTGGCCATACTCGTTGAAGCCCCAGGCCACGATCTTCCCGTCGGCCTTCAGACCGAGATTGTGGTAATCCCCTCCGGCAATCGCCACGAGGCTGTCGATCGCGGACTGCTCCACGACGACCTGGTCGCCCCAGCCCACGACGGATCCCCGTGCCAGAGCCCACGCACACTCCGCGCCCAGGAACATTGCGCAGAAGATGCCTATCCCCAGCACCCGGCAACGCTGCCGCAGCTCCTTGCCAGCACCACTCATGCCAATCCTCCGTTGCTAAGATCGAGCACCAACAGGTTGGATGCGGGCGCAAGAGTCAAGCCTACGAGATTCCGGAACCTGGGACCGACCGGACATCTGCGCACGCCGCAGCTGAACCGGACTCATGAGAGAGACTCTCATCCTACGACCGCGAAAGAAGAAACTCAAGCCTGCCCCCGCAATCACAACTCATGGCGGCAGATAGGGGGGCAGGGCCTGGCCGGTGCGGATGCCTAGGTCCTTTCTCGGAGCCCGTGGCTTCACAAGCCCAGCAGCTTGAGGAACTCCGGGAGGCAGGGGGCGCCGGGGATCGGCGTGTAGAGGTAGTATTGCAGGCCCACACGGAAGCCGTGGTGCCAGGATTGCGGCAGGGCACAGAAGGCCACCGCGGCCAGGGCCGCGTGGGCGACGGCGAGCGGATAGACGTTCGTGCTCCGGAGGAAGAAGTACGCGCTGAGCATGCCGCCGAAGAGGGTGAGCGGCAAGAGGACGGGATTGGGCAGGTGCACGCTGCAGAAGAGGACGCCGACGATCACGATCGTCGAGTTCCGGCTGGGCGTCAGCGCATGAATCCGATTCACGAAGTAGCCGTTCAGGATGATCTGCTGGAGGAATGCGGGAACGAGGTAGGAGGCGAACCGGAAGGCCACGCCGAGAGGCGACAGCCCGCTCCGGAAGAAGCCGGGATTCGCGAAGGCGGCGACAGCCAAGACGACGACGATCGCCGCGGCCAGCAGGCGCCAGAGGCTCGCGAATCCCTGCAAGGTCAGGCGCGCCAGGCCCAGACTCCGCCAGGTCTCGCCACGCCGCACCCAGCTGACCAGGACCACCGCCAGGGGCAGGATCACGAAGAACGAGAGGGTCGCGCCCACGATCCAGATCTGGAACAGGATCAGAAGGTACACCAGCGCGATCTCTCCCAGGATGCCCCGACGGTTCATGACACACCTAGCCCGCGAAGCACAGGAGCCACGTGAAATCGACGAGCATATGCAGCAGGGCCGCGGCGAAGAGCGACCGCCGCTTCTGGTAGATCGTGCCGTACAAGATACCCGCGATCGTGGCGAACAGCGCGTACCACCAGTCGGGCATCGCGAAGGTGCGCGCCGAGTTCACGACGACGTTGTCCAGGTGCGACAGCCCGAAGATGACGGCTGTCACCAGCACCCCCGGCAGGACCTTCAGACGCGTCAGCAGCAGGTTCTGGATCCAGCCGCGGAAGAGGATCTCCTCGGGAACGGCGACGGCGAAGAAGATGCCCAGGAGCATGAGGACGAGCTGGCCCGGATTGCCGACCAGCTCGGCGTTGAGCCCCGGCACGACGAACCTCACCAGGATGCCCAGGGGCAGGATGGCGGCGAAGAGGACCAGATACGCCAGGCCGACGGCCCCGAGATCCCGCCACCGCAGTCCGCCGGGACAGGCAAGGTCCAGTCCCCGCCAGCCCGTCAGGACGACGAGCATGTACGCGACCGTCACGAAGACGGCCAGGGGCCAGGGAACGGCGCCGATGCTGGCCCACGGGACCACGAAGATCCCGGCCTCCTGCGGCAGCCAGATGAGCAGCACGAGGATCGCATCGAGGGCAGTGAACTTGGGGGATTGCGGTGGGCCGCGCTGGATCAGGAGCGTCGGCACGCCGAAGTAGAGCCCGACGAGGAGGAAGCCACCCAAGCGCCACTCGCCACCGCCGAGCGTGACGATGCTGTACAGGGCCAGGATCATCCCCGGCAGCCACCATGGCCGCTGCCGCGAAGCGAAGAGCCACCCCGCCCCGGCTCGCCGGATCCGCTCCGCGACGAGCAGGACCAGCATGAGGCCCGTGACCACGAAGCTCGGAACAAGGACCAGCGCCACGTTCATGCCGCGATGTTAGGCTTGCCCGACCGAAATGAGCCAGCCAAATCACAGCGGCGCGGGAGCGAGAGTCGCACGGCAGCGCATCATGCGGCGAGTCCACGGGGCAAGGCGACCGACGGGAACCCGTGCGTCACGATCCGGGACCGACGGATCCGGTCAACCACCGTACAGGGACTTGATCGTTCCCCAGCTCGTATTCGCCGCGGGAACGGGCGCGCGCTGGATGTACCGGCTGTTGAAGCAGTCGATGCATTGATCGTCCAGGTGCAGCCGCAACCCGTCCGGCAGAACCTCGGTGTAGGCGAACGCGGCAGGCCGAGACGGAGAGATGTAAGTCACCAGACCGGTCACGGGACTGCTGCAGGCGATCTCGTAGCTGTAGATCTGCTGTAGGACCTGGTCCTCGTAGTAGAGCATTGTCCCCAGGGCGAGAAACTCCAGCTGGACCGTGTAGCCGACCGATTCCGGGGTCAAGGTCCAGCCGGCGATGCCTCCCACGCTGTACTCCCACTCCCACGTGCCGAGAAGGAAGTCCGGGCATTGGGCCGGCGAGGTTGCCGCTGTCAGGAGCAGCACGGCGGGAATGGTCAATAGCAGGATCCCCCTACGCGTCCATGGCTGGCGCTTCATGACGGCACCTCCTGCGACGAACTCGAGAGGTTCGGAACGGTAAGGCCTCATGATTGTACCGAATGGACTCATCACGATCAATGCAATCCGGGCCGGGACTCGGGCCGGACTGCTTCCGCCGGGGCCTCTGCTCGCTCTTGCCCGGCTTGGCCTTCATGAGATATGCTACTAATGTCGCCACGTTAACGTTCTCGATATGATCCTTTGACGCCGGGTGAGGGCACATGATCGGGAAGACCATCTCCCATTACCGGGTCCTCGAGAAACTGGGCGAGGGTGGCATGGGTGTCGTCTACAAGGCCGAGGACTTGAAGCTCAAGCGCACCATCGCCCTCAAGTTCCTGCCGCCGGAACTGACCCGGGAACCGGAAGCCAAGGCCCGCTTCGAGCACGAGGCCCAGGCCGCTGCGGCGCTGTCGCACCCGAACATCGGCACGATCTACGAGATCGACGAGGTTGAGGGCCAGCTCTTCATCGCGATGGAGTGCGTCGAGGGTCGAAGTTTGAAGGACAGGATCGCGGCCGGTCCACTGAAGCTGGACGAGGCTCTGGAACTCGGACTGCAGATAGCGGCCGGCCTGCAAGAGGCGCACGAGAAGGGAATTGTCCACCGGGACATCAAGCCGTCGAACATCATGATCACGCCCAGGGGCGTGCCGAAGATCCTGGATTTCGGGCTGGCCGTCTCGCGCGAGCGCACGCGCTTGACCAGGACCGGAGCAACCCTGGGAACGGTCGCCTACATGTCGCCCGAGCAGGCGAGCGGTGAAGTGGCCGATCGCCGCTCGGACATCTGGGCGCTCGGGGTCGTGCTCTACGAGATGCTCAGCGGGTCGACACCCTTCGGCGGCCGGCAGGAGCAGGCGGTCTTCTACGCCATCCTCAACGATGCTCACGAGCCGTTGACCTCTCGCAGGACCGGTATTCCGGTCGAGCTGGAGCGGATCGTCGACAAGTGTCTGGCCAAGGATCCGGGCCTGCGCTTCCAGCACGTCGACGAGCTCCTCGTCGACCTGCGCCGCCTGCAGCAGTGCTCGACCGCGACAAGCCGCCGGCAGCCGCCGGTGCAGCAGCCAGGCGGTCGGCGCCGACGCGGCGCCATCGTGGGCATCGTTTCCCTGGCCACGCTGGCCTTGCTCGTGATGGCCTGGCAGTTCCTGGGTGAGCGGGGCGCACGGCCCGCCCGGACCGCTGGTGACGAGCGGCCTCGGGGCGGCACAGAGGGGAAAGCCGAGGCGGAGCTGTCGGGTGCCGGGTCCTGGCACAACTCCCTGGCCGTCCTGCCTTTCCGGGATCTGAGCCCAGCCCGGGATCAGCAGTACTTCTGCGATGGCATGACGGACGCGCTCAACTCGCGCCTGGCGCTGATCCCGGTCCTCAAGGTCATCGCGACCACGTCGGTGATGCGGTTTCGGGACACCGAGCGCGACATCAAGGACATCGGAGCGGAACTCGGCGTGGCGAACATCGTCGAGGGAACGGTCCAGCGCGAGGGGGATCGCCTCCGCCTGAGCGCTCAGCTGATCAGCGCCGAGACGGGCTTCCACCTGTGGTCGGACATCTTTGACGAGCACATCGAGAGCGTGTTCGATGTGCAGGACCGGATATCGCAAGCCATCGCCCAGGCGCTGGCCTTGCGCTTTTCGCCCGCGGACGGCCCGGCACCGGTAGCGGAGCGACCGCGCGATCTCGAGGCGTACGAGTACTACATGAAGGGCATGCACTTCATCAAGACCAAGTACGTCCTGACCTTCGAGGAAAAGGATTTCGCTGCGGGCGTGGCGATGTTCGAGCGGGCGATCGAGATCGATCCCCAGTATGCACTCGCCTACTTCGGCCTCGCATGGGCCTACGAGCACCACTACCAGGTTACGAGCGATCCGGAAGACGCCAGGCGGATGCAGGCGGCGGCGGCCAAGTCCCTGGAGCTCGATCCGCAGTCGGCCATCGCGAACGCGACCATGGGGTTTGTTTGCTACGAGTATCGCAAGGACTATGATGGGGCGTTCCGGTATCTCCACCGGGCACTGGAACTGAACGCGAATATTGGCGAAGTCGTTTTTCTGGCCGGCGTGTGCCTTTTCTACCATGGCCTCTACGAACAGGCTACGGAGTTGCTCGCGAGAGCCGCCGCACTTGACCCCTACTATCTCTGGACGCCATACAAGCTGGCTGTCTGCGCCATGAACCTGGGGCGATACGATGAGGCGGCCCGGGACTTCGAGAAGTACTTTGAACTCGCCCCGATCGTGCTGATCTTTCCAGCCCGCTACATTGCGCTCGAGATCAGGATGAAGTCTCTCGACCGAGTCGAAGCACTCATCGGCGAGATCGAGCGGACCAGACCGGACTACGGGGGGCTGTCCTACGTCAAAGCCCTGCTGCTGGCCGCGCGGGGCAAAAAAGAAGAGGCTCTCGCTCTCTATAGGAATTCCGAGGTCTATGCCCTGCTCGGTATGAACGACGAGGCGTTCGCCGCGCTCGACACGGAAATCCGCGGGACAACTGCGTGGCCATACTGCTTCTATTACGACCTCTTGAACGGCCCCCTCTATGAGAACCTGCATGCGGATCCACGATATCAGAAGCTGCTGGAACGGGAGGCCGCAGTGCTGGAAGACTGCATCCAGAGGTACAGTGGATACGTTTCGATCCAGCCGGCTCGATGATGCCGTAATCTTGTATCACCCGCCGATTCGATTCCATTCGCCGGCAACGACTCAGATTCTGAAGAACTCGCGGGCGTTGGCGGTGGTGGCCTGGGCGACCTGCTCGACGGGGGTGTCGCGGATCACGGCCACGGCCCGGGCCACGGTGCCGAGGTGGCGAGGCTCGGTGTGCGCGGGGTCGACTCCATCCAGGCCGGTCAGCGGAGCATCGGTCTCGAGGAGAATCCGGTCGAGGGGCAGGACCTCGGCGCTGCTACGCGCCCCCTTGGCCTGGGGCCGGGCGACGGCGCCGCCGATACCGACGAAGAACCCGCATCTCAGGAAGGGGCTGGCCAGCTCCGGCGGGCGCGTGCAGTCGTGCATGACGCCCCTGATCCGCCCGGCGAAGGGCTGGATGGCCGCCACCAGCATTTCCCAGCCGTAGCGGTACTGGAGGATCACCGGCAGGTCGAGATCCACCGCCAGCTGGAGCTGCAGCCGCAGGACGGCGAGCTGGGCGGCGGGCGCCGGCCGCTCGTAGGCGAAGTCGAGGCCGATCGTACCGACCGCGACGGCCCGGCACTTCTGCAGCCCGGTGGCGAGGCGGTCCCGAAACTCACCCAGGGGCGAGGGCTCGCGATCATCTGCCGCCTCGAGGGGGTCCGCTGACCGGGAGGGCCCCGACGTCCCCGCAGGATCAACGGGGGCTGCCGGCTGGTCGGATCCGCCTTGATCGCCACCTGGCCGGCGGCCGCCGGGTGCAAGCCCAGGGCGGGGTGAACACCCTCGAGGCGACCGAGCTCGCGGATCGCATCCCAGGACACCCGGTCGTGGGCGGGCACCACCACCTCGCGGACGCCGGCCTCGCCGGCCCGCGCCCGCACACCCTCCACGTCCCGCGCCAGGGGATTCCGGAAGAGCTGGCAATGGGTGTCTATCAGCTCCATGGACGCACTCCACCACCGTGGCGTGACGCATCTCTTTGTACCACCTCCGGGGCGGCGCTGCCATTTGAAACGATATCCTCTGGGTCGTATATAGACGGCGGTGGTATGGTCCCTCCATCTCCGGTGGAGGGAGGCACCTAGCCATGCTGACGTACTTGATCGGGGCGATGGTGGTGGTCTGGTTCGCGATAACCGCCCGCACGGGCCGCGGCAGCGTCATCGTCTGGGCGCTGAGCGGGCTCGCGAGCTACTTCGTCACGTACTTCGCCTGGAGGCTGCTGTTCCAGCAGTCGCTCGTGGAGAGTGTGGAATCGCTGGGGCGCTTCCTGGTGGCCGGCATGGCGCTGGGCCTGTTCGCCGCGGTCGTGGTCCTCGCCGTCCTGCTCGGGGCGGCCGTGGAGCGGAGGACCAGCGAAGGGAAGCCGGCGGTCGCGGATCCGCTTCCCCCACCCCCCGACATCACCCGCCGGCGCCGCGCGCTCGCCTTCGGCGCCACCGTTGTTCTGGCGGCCGTGTCCAGCCTCCTGCAGGTCAGCGGAGTCATCCACGACGAGATCGTGGCGGGCGGCATGCTGTTCGCGGGAGCGGCCGGTGCGCTCGGCGGCGTGCTGCTGCGCCGGCCGCTGCGTGCACTGCTCCTGGGCGTACAGCTCGGCCTGGCCTACGCGGTCTGCTACGGTGTCGGACTCCACTTCATCGGCAAGCTGAGCGTGACCGGCGGCGAGAATGCAGCCGGGGCGTTCATCGGATTGCCGCTGATGATGATGGCGCCGGCGATGGGAGCCGGCCTGCTGTTCGCGGTGGGCATAAGAGCGATGGAGGCGATCGTCGTGCGGACGCGCTGGCTCTCCGGACGCGACCGCCTCGCGACGCCGGAAGCGTGAACCATGCAGTCTAGGCGAGTTCGACAAGGAGAGCCGGGAGTGGCGAAGGCCGTTCGCCTGACGGCCGCGGCGTTCCTGCTGCTGCACGTCGTGGCGCGCTTGGTGCACGACCGCCCCGCGGCACGGAGCCGCGGGGCGGTTGTCACTCACCGGACATAATCGCAGGTGAGCTGGATCAGGCCTCCTCGCCCGCCAGCTTGAGCAGCTTCTGCCACTCGGCGTCGACCCAGGCCTGCAGCTCCTCCAGGATGTGTTCGTTGCCGGGCTTGAAGAGGTGCTTGAAGCGGCCCTGCTGCTTCAGCCAGTCGGCCAGGGGCATCTTCTCCTTGGGCTTGTGGTTGATCTTGTACTGCCCCTTCTCCACCTCGAAGAGCGGCCAGAAGTTGGTCTCGACCGCCTCCTTGGCGACCTGCATGCCGATGGCCGGATCGAAGTGCCAGCCCACGGTGCAGGGCATCAAGACGTTCAGGAAGGCGGGGCCGTCGACCGCCAGGGCCTTCTCCACCTTGGTGGCCAGGTCGCGCCAGTGGTAGGGGGTGGTCTGGGCCACGTAGGGGATGTTGTGGGCGACCATGATCTTGGTCAGGTCCTTGCGGTGCTGCTCCTTGCCCTGCTTGACCGTGCCGGCCGGCGCGGTCGAAGTGTGGGCGCCCATGGGCGTGGCACTGGACCGCTGGATGCCGGTGTTCATGTACGCCTCGTTGTCGTAGCAGACGTACAGCATGTTGTGCCCGCGCTCCATTGCGCCGGAGAGCGACTGCAGGCCGATGTCGTAGGTTCCCCCGTCGCCGCCCACGGCGATGAAGTTGATCCGCTCGCGGGCGACCGGCAGGTCGCCGCGCTTCTTCAGGGCCCGGAACGCGGTCTCGACCCCGCTGATGGTGGCCGCCGCGTTCTCGAAGGCGCTGTGGATGTAGGGGATCTTCCAGGCCGTGTACGGATAGATCGTGGTGACGACCTCCATGCAGCCGGTGGCGGCGCCGATGACGGTGTCGGGCCCCGCCGTCAGCATGACCTGGCGCAGGATGTTCGCCCCCGTACAGCCGGCGCAGGCACGGTGCCCGCCGGTCAGGAGGTCCGGATGCTGCACGAGCTGCTTCAGGTTGACAGCCATCTTGGCTTCCTTTTCTAGAGCCGAACGCCCAGCAGGTTGACCGGGTCGAGCGCGCGGCCGGCGACGGCCCCCTGCAGTTCCTCGATCACCTGGGCGATCTGGTGGAGATCGGTATCGCGGCCCCCCAGTCCGTAGATCCAGTTGTGGACCGGCGGGCGGCCGTTGGTGGACTGGTAGAGAGCGGAGCGGATCTCCGTGAAGACCGGGCCGCCCCAGCCCCCGAAGGAGGCCGACTTGTCGAGGACCCCGACGACCTTCTTGCCGCCGAGGGCCGCTGCGATCTCGGCCGCCGGGAAGGGCCGGAAGAGCCGCACCTTGAGCAGCCCCACCTTGACCCCCCGGTCGCGGTACTGATCGATGACGTCCTTGGCGGTGCCGGCGGTGGAGCCGAGGACGACCAGGGCCAGCTCGGCATCGTCCAGCCGGTAGCGCTCGAAGAACTCGTACTTGCGACCGGTGAGCTGGCCGAACTCCTCGCTCACCGCCTGCACGATTTTGAAGGCGCGCTGGTGGGCCTGGATCTCGCTGACCTTGTGCTCGAAGTAGTAGTCGGTCAGGTCGAGCGGCCCCACGGTGATGGGATGCTCCACGTCCAGCAGCGCGTAGGTCGGCTTGCTGGGACCGATGAAGCGGTAGGCGTCGTCGTCCTCGAGCATGTGCAGCGCGTCGGCGGTGTGGCTGATGATGAAGCCGTCGTAGTTGACCATCACCGGCAGCCGCACCTCGGGGTGCTCGGCGATGCGGAAGGACATCAGCGCGTTGTCGTAGGCCTCCTGGGCGTTCTCCGCGTAGAGCTGGATCCAGCCCGTGTCGCGGCCGCCCATGGTGTCGCTGTGGTCGTTGTGGATGTTGATGTTGCCGGACAGGGCCCGGTTGACCACGGCCATGCAGATCGGCAACCGCAGCGAGGCGGCGACGTAGAGAATCTCCCACATCAGCGCGAAGCCGGCCGAGCTGGTCGCGGTGATGACCCGGGCACCGGCCGCGGCGGCTCCCACCGCCGCGGACATGGCCGAGTGCTCGCTCTCGACCAGGATCATCTCCGTGTCCATCTCGCCGTTGGCCACGAACTCGGCGAACTTGTGCATCATTTCGGTCTGCGGCGTGATGGGAAACGCCGAGGCCACGTGCGGGTGCGCTTGTTTGAAGGCGTAGGCGACCGCCTCGTTGCCAGTCAACGCCATCAGCTTCTGTTCCATGTTCCTCTCCCTTTTCCGCCGCGGCTCACTTCTCGTCGCGGATCATCACCAGCGCCGACTTGCCCTTCTTGGCGGGCGGACACTCGTGGGCGCAGATGCCGCACCCCTTGCAATGCTCGAAGTCGATGCCCACCATGAGGGGCTTGTCGCCGCTGGTGTCCACGATGATGGCGCTGTCCGGACACCAGATCCAGCAGAACATGCAGTGGATGCAGTTCTCCTCGACGAACTTGGGCACGAAGGTGCGCCAGTCGCCGGTATTGTATTCCTGGGCATTGCCGGCTTCGGGGATGATCCCGGCCTCCGGCAGCTCGCTTGCGCTCTTGAGACTCATTCGGACACCATCTCCCCATGGGCCCGCGTGACCGCGGCCAGGTTGCCGTCGATGACCGCCTGCGAGAACTTCGTCTTGAAGCGCTCGCTCAGGCAGGCCTTCAGTTCGTCGATGCTCATCAGCTCCACGACACCCAGCAGAGCACCGATCATCGGCATGTTCGGAATGGACTTGCCGAAGCAATCCAGGGCGATCTGCGTGGCGTCCACGGTGTAGATCCTGGCCCCCTCGACGTGCAAACGCTCGCGGATGGCGGAGGGCTTCTCGCTGGTGTTGACCAGGAAGATGGTGTCGCGATCGGCACCCGCCGCCACGCCTGCGGCCGGCGAATCGAGCAGGGTGGGATCGAGCACGATCACCACGTTAGGCTTCTCGATGCTGCAATGGCGCCGGATGGGCTGCTCGGCGATGCGGGTGTATCCGCGCATGGGAGCGCCCCGTCGCTCGGGGCCGTACTCCGGGAAACCCTGGCCGTACATGCCCTTGTCCAGCACGGCTTCGGCCAGAAAGATGGCGGCCGTCTTGGCGCCTTGGCCTCCCCGGGCATGCCAGCGGATCTCGACCATCTGACCTGCCATGAACTTTCTCCTTTGGGTCATACCGCTGGGGACCGAGCCGGCCTGGCCCGGTCCTCCAAGGCTTTAAAGTAATTCATGGGGGGGGCGAATCCAAAAAAAAGCCGGAAGGAAATGAGGCACTATCTTCAAGATTTCCTGGCAGTTCCATCGATGAAGACGGCGGGCAGGCCCGTGGGGCCGGCCCGCCGCCCGGAATCGCCCCTGCTCGCCCTCTACTTGGCGAGCATGATCTTGAGCGTGGACACCTGTTCGCCGGCGCGCAGGCGGACCAGGTAGACGCCGGTCGCCACACCGAGCCCGCGCTCGTCGCGGCCGTCCCAGACGGCCTGGTGCTGGCCGGCCGGGACGGAACCTTCGACCAGCCGGCGGACCAATCGGCCGCGCAGGTCGTAGACGTTCAGATTGAGCTGGCCGTCGCGCGGCGCCGCGTAGTGGATGGTCGTGCTCGGGTTGAAGGGATTGGGCACCACCCGGGTCACCGCATAGGCTCGGGGGAGGTCCGCCGTCGGGACCGCCGTCATGTCCGCGGTCTGCAGGCGCGCCGAGTAGCCGCCCACGTGACCGCCGCCGTCCACCGCGACGACCAGGTAGTAGCACGCGTAGGGGGGCGTGTCCTCCCAGGTCGTGATGGGATGGGCCACGCTGGCGATCGACTTGCCGGGATCGGGAGCGAACACCGCGGCCGTGTCCCGGTAGATGACGTAGGTCTCGACGTCCGGCTCGCTGTTGGCGGTCCAGTCGAGTCGGTAATGCCCGCCGCCCAGATCGGTGATGGTGGCTCCGGCCACCGCGGCCGGCGCCTCGGTCGCGCCCGCGGGTCCGCCGCAGAGGCCGATGTCGGCCGGCGAGCCGTCGGGATCGGCGCAGGTCGGATCCGGGTCCCCGGCATCCAGGCAGGGCGAGTGCAGGGCCAGGCCGTAGTCGCCGCCCGGAGCGTCCACGTAGCGGGGATCGGCGCTGATGTCGTGCGGTCCCGGCACGGTACCGCCGTCGTAGTCGCCGCCGGTGTTGTTCCAGACGTCGTTGTAATCCAGGGTCAGTTCGGCGCCGAAGCAGGTCAGGCCTCCGGCCGTATTGTCGCTGACCACGTTGTTGCGCAGCGCGAAGGAGCCGCTGGCGTTCAGGAAGGCGCCGCCGCCGGTGGAGCCGGCGCTGTTGCCGTCCAGCAGGCAGTTCTCCAGACAACCTCCCGCGGCGCTGATCACGAAGAGACCGCCGCCCATGAGGGAGCTGGTGTTGCCGGCGATGCGGCCGTTGCGCAGCGTGAAGGCCACGCCGCTGGCCGCCAGGCCGCCGCCGTTGCCGAGGGCCTGGTTGCCGGCGAGCACAACGCCCTGCAGGTCCAGCTCACCGGTGTTGGCGTAGAGGCCGGCGCCGTCGTTGCGCGAGCGGTTGCCCTGGAGCACCACGTCGGTCGCGGTCAAGGCCGCACCCGCGGTGTAGATGCCGCCGCCGGTGTAGCAACCGCCGTTGTTCTCGAAGCGATCGCCCTCCAGGCTCACCTGCCCGCCGCTCGCGTAGAGCGCCGCGCCGTGCTTGTCGTTCTGCAGGCTGTCGCTGCAGGCGTTGCCCTGGAAGAGGTTCCCGCTCAGGGTGGCGACGGCGCCGCCGACGAGCGCCACCGCCCCGCCGCTGGTGGCCATGTTGCCCTCGAAACGGCAGTCCTCGATCACGGGATGGCCGCCGCTGACCAGGATGGCCCCGCCCAGCCCGAAGTTCCCGCCGGATGCGGCGCGGCAGTTCTCGAAGACGCAGTTGCGGACGAACGGCGAGGCGTTCAGGCTGTAGATGGCCCCGCCGTGATGGCCGCTCGAGGGTTCGCTGTAGAGACCGCCCAGGCAGTCGTGGAAGACGAAGCCGTCGACGCCGGCGTAGTCGCCGGCGCCGCTGAAGAAGCGCAGGGCGCTGGTGGTGCCGCGCAGTCCGGTCGGGTGAGCTGCGGGATCGCGCTCGTTGAAGTCCGCACTCCAGCCGCCATAGAGGCGGATCGTCGAGGAGATGGAGGAGGTTTCGAAGTACTCCCCCTCCGCCACCATGATCGAATCGAGGCCGGTGCAGGCCGCCACCGCATCGGTGATGCTGTGGGCCGCCGTCGCCGGGGACTCGTAGGGCGGGGTATTGCCGCCGGCGGCCGAGACGTAGCGGACCTTGTGACCGATGATCGTCAGATCCTGGGCGCTGAAGCCGAAGCCGTCCCGCGTGCCCGTGCTGGGGTGGACCACGAGGTGTCCGCTGGTGGTGGCGGTGTTGGGAACGTCCCAGACGTAGACGCCGGTGTTGGGCACGTTGCGCGCGACCACCGTCTCGAAGCACCAGTCATCGTGGCTGAAGAGGATGTCCACGTACGGGACCGCGGCCCCGCTGGTGTTCCAGGTGATGTCGGCCTGGCCCTCGCCCATGAGCTGCTGGGAGCCGGAGGGGGCGGTCAGCTGGATGGTCGCCGGGGGCGGAATGTAGTCCGCCTGCGTGACGCCGGAGCCGATCAGGGCCGCTCCATACTTGACGTAGCCGTAACCGTTCATCCCCCAGGTGGTACCCCAGCTGTTCTTGATGATCCAGGCACCGGCGCCGGCGCAGAGACGGTCGTCCCAGCCCACGATCTCGATGAGGTGGTTGGTGTGTGAGCCGCCGGGGGCGTCGTAGCAGTCGCCGCTGTAGTACTCGAAGTCACCGGATCCGTCGATGGCCGAGCAGACCGGGCCGTCCAGCAAGGCCGTCTTGATTTGCAGGACGTTGTTGGCCACGGAATGCCAGCTGCCGACGAAACCGTAGGGAATGTGCTGATCCTGCGTGCAAGGCACGTAGTCGGAGGCCTGGTAGCGCATGCAGTGCTGGTGGATGGCGCCGTAGCTGTTGCAGACGTAGTAGGCGGCGCCGGCCCAGCCGCCGTCGCAGCCCGAGCCGTAGGGATTGCAGGAGATGATCTGCTGCTCGGAGAGGTCCAGCTCGATGCCGTACTGGATCTTGATGTGCGACTCGACCTCGCCCATCGCCGCGAAGGCCCAGCAGGAACCGCAGCTGCCCTGGTCCTTGACCGGCGTGGTGCCGCCCATGTTGGCCCAGTTCCAGTAGGTGGGCAGCTCGTCCTTGGCCTGCGAGTAGGAGCGCAGGTGCTCCGCGAAGATCCGCTCCCAGTCGTCCGGCGGGACGTAGCCGAACAGGTTCTCCAGCTCCGCGGGGGTCCGGCTGCGCACGAAGGTGTCGTCGACCTCGAAGCTCCAGCCGTTCTCCGCGACCAGGGCCCGGGCCTCGGCCAGGTTGGCCGGCACCGGCACCTCGGCCGCCGCCGCCTGCGGCCAGAGCTGGACTATCGCCGCGAGGAACAGGAGGACAAGCTGGCCCGCGAGCGCGGCGTGACGGCCTCGGCGTGCGCCTGGGACTGCTGGGGTGGGATACGAGAGCATGACGATCCTTTCCGCTTTCGGCTGCTGGACGCAAGTCGCAATGCCGGATCGAGCGATCCCCCCTGGAGGATTGCATTTTCCCCGCTGAAGTTAGCATACCTGCCCGTCGGGGGCAAACTTAACAAATGCTGTGCCAGCATGCGGTTTCGATATCTACCCCCGCTCGGCCCCTTTCAGAACAGCCCCAGGGGGTCCACGTCCAGGACCACCTCCAGCCCGCTCTCCCGCTCCTTGAGGGCCCGGGCGCAGTCGGCCAGCCAGCGCTTGGTGCCGCTGGACAGACGCCCCTTGAGCAGGATCTGGTGGCGGTAGCGGTCCTGCAGGCGGGGAAAGACGGCCGGAGCGGGGCCCAGCACCTCCACTCTGCTGGCGGCCAGCCCCTCGCGGAGGACGGCGGCCAGGCTGGCGGCGGCGGCCTCGGTGGCGGTCTGCCGCCGGCCGCTCAGCGCCACGCGCAGCAGCCGCCGGAAGGGAGGATAGCCGAAGACCTCGCGGGCGAGCAGCTCCTGCTGCACAAAGGCCCCGTAGTCGCCGGTCGCGGCGGCCTGGATCACCGGATCCTCGGGTCGCCAGGTCTGGAAGAGGACCCGCCCAGGCCGGGTGCGACCGGTGCGCCCGGCCACCTGGGTCAGGAGCTGAAAGGCCCGCTCGGCGGCCCGGAAATCGGGCAGGGTCAGGCCGTCGTCCGCCGCCAGCACCCCCACCAGGCCCACGCGGGGGAAGTGATGCCCCTTGGTCACCATCTGCGTGCCCACGAGGATGCGCGCCTGGCCCGTCGCGAAGGCGGCCAGGATGCGCCCGTGGCTGCCGCGGCGACGGGTGGTGTCATGGTCGAGCCGCAGGGTCCGCACTCCCGGAAAGCTCGCGGCCAGGGCCACCTCGATCTTCTCGGTCCCGCCGCCCGCGGGCAGGAACTCCCGGCCGCCGCAGGCGGGGCAGGCCACCGGCACCGCCCGCGTGTAGCTGCAGTAGTGGCAGAGCAGCCGTCGCGGGCGCAGGTGATAGGTCAGCCCGATGTCGCAGCGGGGGCAGAGCAGGGCCTCGCCGCAGTCGCGGCACTGCAGGACCCGCGCGAAGCCGCGCCGGTTGTAGTAGAGGATCACCTGCTGGTCGGCCGCCAGCGTCGCGTCCACGGCCTCCAGGAGCAGCGGCGAGAAGCCCTCGGGCGCATCCTGGCCCCGCATGTCGATCAGCTCCGCCTCGGGCAGCTCGCCCAGCGGCCGCTCGTGCAGGATCTGCAGCTGGAAGCGCCCGGTCTGCGTGTTGCGGTAGGACTCGAGATCCGGGGTCGCCGAGCCCAGCAGCACCACGGCCTGCGCCTCGCGAGCCCGCACCAGGGCCGCATGGCGGGCGTGGTAGCGAGGCTTCTCCTCCTGCTTGTAGGAGGTTTCGTGCTCCTCGTCCACGACCACCACGCCGAGCTCGCGCACCGGCGCGAAGAGGGCCGACCGCGGCCCGACGACCACCTGCACCTCGCCCGCGGCGGCGGCCTCGTGTACGCGACAGCGTTCGCCGGCGGACAGCCCGCTGTGGATGGCCGCGGCCCGCTCGCCGAAGCGGGCGGTGATGCGCGAGAGGGTCTGGGGCGTGAGCGCGATCTCGGGCAGCAGGTAGATGGCGCTGCGGCCCAGGCGCAGGGCCTCGGCGATGACGCGCAGGTAGATCTCGGTCTTGCCGCTGCCGGTCACGCCGTGCACGAGCAGCGCCGCATAGTGCCGGGCCGCCAGGTGCTCGAGGGCCGCCTTCACCGCCTCCGCCTGGGAAGGGGTCAGCGCGATGTCCTCGGGATCGGAGAGCGGGTAGGCCGTTTCCTCGCGGCGGGGGCGGCGCGGCCGCGTGCCGGGAGCGGGCGGGTGGAACAGCGGCACCACCTCCCCCAGCGGCAGGGCGTAGTAGTCGGCCAGCCAGCGGGCCAGGTGCAGGCGATCCGGCTCCAGCCGGTAGGCCGGGGGCAACAGGCGGCGCACGTCGCGCAGCGCGCGCCCGCCGGCGGTACGGGCGCCCGCCGCCAGCGGGCCCACCTCCGTGACCAGGCCGATCACCTCGCGCCGGCGGCCGAACGGCACCCCGACCAGGTCGCCGGGCCGGGGCGACGCGCCGTCCCGGGGCGACCACCGGTAGGTGAAGCTCTGGGGCAAGGGAACCGGCAGCGCGACCTCCACGCGCAGCGCCGCCGACTCCCGCGGTTCTTCCTGCAGCACGGCTCGCTTCCTCTCCGTCTGGCTCGAGGAGGAGAAGTTTAGCGCGCCGCCGGGCGGCACACAACACGCCGCCCGGCGCCGGCCGCGGCCATGGGAGTCGAGATGGCGGAAATCGCCGCAGATCAGCCCTTGGGCACGCCGAGGCGGGATTGGACCAGCTCCACCACGCGCTGCGGGCTGAACGGCTTGGTCATGAAGTCGTCGGCCTGCACCTCGCGCCCGCGCTCGCGGTCCTCGGGGTTGTTGCGGGCGGTCAGCAGGATCACGGGGATGGACGAGGTCCGGGGATCGCTCTTCAGACGCCGGCAGGTCTCGAAGCCGTCGCTCCCGGGCATCATCACGTCCAGGATGATCAGGTCGGGCGTATCGCTCAGGGCCAGCTCGAAGGCCTGGCGGCCGTCCGCCGCCAGGATCACGAGATAGCCCTCGGCCTCGAGGGTGAAGTCCAGGACGTTGCGGATGTTCTGCTCGTCGTCGCAGATGAGGATCGTCTGCAAGCCGGCTCCTTCCATGGCGCAGCGAGCGGCGCGCGCCGCCGCGGTTCCCTTATCGGCGCGGCTCCGGTGGCCTTGAGTCCAGGAGGGCGAAGGCCGGCTCCTCCGGCGCCGGCTCCGGCGCATCGGGCACCCGCTCCTCCGCCGGTGTCGCTTCGTCGCCGGCGGCGACGTTGCATTCCGGTACGAGCGGGTGCGGGGCGGGCAGAACGGCGTTCTCGCGGCGGGCCGCCTGCGCCTGCAGGGCGTCGAATTCCCCGGCCAGGGCGCTGGCCTCGCCCAGGAACATCTCCGCCAGGCGGGGACAGAACTGCTTCCCGGCCAGCTCGCGAATCTCGGCGGCCGCCGTGGCGAAGTCCCGGCGCGGCCGGTAGGGCCGACCCTGCAGCATGGCGTTCAGGCTGTCGGCCAGGGCCAGCAGCCGGGCCCCGATGGGGATGGCCTCACCCTCCAGGCCGTCGGGGTATCCCCCGGCATCGAACCGCTCGTGATGGTGCAGGACGATCTGGCGCACCTTCGGAGAGACCTGCAGCTCGCCGAGGATCTCCAGCCCCGCCGGGACGTGGGTCCGGATCTCCTGCCGCTCCTCGGCGGTCAGCTCGGTCGCCTTGCGCAGCAACTGGTCGGGCACCCGCACCAGGCCGACGTCGTAGTACTGCAGCGCGAAGGCCAGGTGCTCCAACTCCGGCGGGGGCAGCTTCAGGCGCCGGGCCGTGGCCAGGCAGGCCCGCTGGCAGAGGGCGGTGATCTCGTCGTGGCGGTGCCGCAGCATGGTCATGGTGGAGCGCAGGCTCTCCTGGAGCGAGGCGAAGCGGCGGCCGCTCACCAGCTGGGCCCGGTACTGCTGCAGCAGGAAGCCGACCCGCTGGGCCAGGGCCTCGAGCAGCAGTCGATCCTCGTCGTCCAGCGGCCGCCGGTCGCGGCGGTTGTTGACGCTGATGACCCCGGTCACCTCCAGGCCCTCCAGGATCGGCACGCACAGCAGCGACGGCGTGTAGTAACGCGGATCGTTCTGCCGCTTGCCCAGCCGCGGGTCGGTGGTGATGTCGTCCACGTGCAGCGTCCGGCCGCTGGCCCAGACCTTGCCCACGATGCCCGCGTTCTTGCGCACCCGCGTGCTCTGCACGACGCTCTCGGTCAGCCCGGTGGCCGCGAGGATCTCCAGGTGCTCGCCGTCCTCGGCCGGTGCCATCAGCGAAACCATCTCCACTTCCATGGTGGTGGCGATCCAGCGCACCAGCTGCTCCAGGAACTCGGCGGGATCGCCGCGCAACGAGGCGCGGACGCCGGCGCTGAGCCGCTGGATCACGCGGCCGCGCCGCGGCAGCACGACCTGGAAACGGGCGCCTCCGGTGGGCACATTCTCGGCCCAGATGCGCCCCTCGTGGTAGTCCACGATGTCGCGGCAGAGCGCCAGGCCGATGCCCTGGCCGCCGTGCTCGCGGGTCGAGGAGCCGTCCGCCTGGTAGAACCGGTCGAAGATATACCGCATCTTCTCCTCGGGAATGCCGATGCCCGTGTCCTCCACCACCAGGCGCACGCGGGCTCCTCCGTCCTCCAGGAGGAGGCGGACCGTGCCGCCCCCGGTCGTGAACTTGAGAGCGTTGCTCAGCAGATGATCCACCAGCTGCTGCAGCAGCACGCCGTCGGCCTCCAGGCGGACCTCCGCGGGCGCCTCGACCCGCAGCGTGATCCCCTGCTCCCCCGCCCGGCCGCGCGCGGTCTCCTCGAGGCGGCGCACCAGGGCCGCCAGATCGGTCTCGCCCCGCTCGACCCGGGTCGGTCCCCCCTCCATGCGGGAGAGATCGAGGATGTCGTCGACGATCCCGCTCAGCTTCTCGCTCTCCTTGTGGATGACGCGCAGGAACTCGCGGCGCACTTCGTCGGGCATGCCGTCGCTGCCCTGCTGCAGGATCTCGGCATAGGCGGTGATCGAGGTGAGGGGCGTGCGCAGCTCGTGGCTCACGTTGGCGATGAAGTTGCTCTTCATCTCGGCGAGGCTGTTGAGCATCTCGGAGGCCTGCGCCAGCTCGCTGTTGTTCTTGGCCAGCCGATCGTACACCTCGGCCGACTCGATGGCGGTGGCCGCCTGCCGCGCGAGGAACTCGAGCTGGCGGATCGTGGCCAGCGTGGGAATGCGGCGGTCCGCGGGATCGTCCACGCTCAGGTAGCCCTTCGTCTCGCCGGTGGGCGAGATCAGCGGGATGATCAGGGCGTCGTCCTCGTGCCACTCCCCGGCCGAGCGGGGGCCCAGGTCGGGCACGTAGGCCCCCTCGGTGACCTCGGCGGCCCCCTCGTCCTCGTGGCTGAGGAAGTAGCTGTTCGAGACCTGGAAGCGCGGCTGGGTCATCTTCTGGTAATCGCTCAGGGCGACCTGGATGCCGGCCAGGTAAGCCTTGCCGTCCTCCGGGATGCCGGCGAAGGCCCGCGCCTCGAAGGCCTGGGTCGAGGGCGAGTAGAGACGCAGCAGCACCATGCGGAAACCGAGGATCTCCCGCACCGCCTCGACCACCTGCTCGAGCAGCTCGCTCATGGTCCGCGTGGCGTTGATCCGCGCGGACACGGCCAGGATGCGCTCGAGAGTTCGCGCGCGCTGCCGGAGCTGGACCGCCTCCCCCTTCTGCTCGCTGTACAGCCGCGCATTCTCGGTGGCGGCGCGCCCCGTCTCCGCCGCCCGCTCCTCCAGCTGCCGGCCGGCCGCGGTCAGCTCGCGGACCTTCTCGGCGGCGGCGTTGCACTCCCGCCGCAGCTCGTTCACCAGGCCGCGGCAGAGGCTCGCGGCGAAGAGCAGCAGGAAGAGAGCGTGGCCGCCGACCGCCAGCCAGGAGGCCCCCAGCAGGGACTGCTCCGTGCGCGGGCCCACCAGCCCGCAGAAGACGGCGGCCAGCGCCGCCCCGGTCAGCAGCAGCAGGCGCGAAGCACCGAGCAGGCGCAGCTGCTGCAGGCGCCGCGCACCGACGAGGAAGAGGGCGAGCAGGCTGAGTTCGAGCAGCGACTGCCCCGCCGCCACGATCCCGCCCTGCAGGCCTCCGGCTTCGGCCAGGAGCTGCAATCCGGCCAGTCCGGCCTGCGCGAGGGCCAGCAGGACGAGCTTGCCGTAGATCGTCCGGCCCGTCTGCCTCCGGCTCAACCTGGCGCACCAGGTCAGCACGAGCGCCAGGCCCAGCACGGCGAAGGCGTGCGGGAGCGACGAGCTCGGCGCACCGACGGCCGCCGTCAGCAGGGCCTCCAGGGCGGTGGGCTGGACGAGCAAGAGCATGATCGGCGAAGCTCCCCTTTCCTCAATCCCGCCGGGTCCGCGCCTGGAGCAGCTCCTGGACCCGCGCGACCAGCTTGGCGATGGCGAACGGCTTGCGCATGAAGCAGTTGGCACCCGCCTCCTCCATCTGCTGGCGGGTGGTCGGATCGGACCGGGCCGAGAGGGCGACGATCAATGTGTCGGCATAGCTGCGGTTGCGGCGGATGAGCCGCGTGGTGTCCACGCCGTCCAGCTTCGGCATCATGATGTCCATGACGATCACGTCGGGGCGGAAGCTGGCGACCTTGTTCATGCAGTCGATCCCATCGCGCGCCGTGGACACCTGGTAGCCCTCGTTCTCGAAGGTGTGGACCAGCAGAGCGGTGAGCGGGGCCTCGTCATCGACGATCAGGATCCTCGGGCTGCGCATCGATGCTCCTTGCTAGCGGCGCGTCCCCTCCGGAGCGGCCACGGGTCTGCTGTGGTCCCGGTCGGCAGCAGGCTCGGCGAGCATGCCCTCCTCCTGCAGGACCTCCAGGAAGGTCGCCAGGACCCGCTCGTCGAACTGCGTGCCGGCGTGCGTCCGCATCTCGGCCGCCGCCGCCTCCGCCGGACGTCCCTCGCGGTAGGGCCGGCTGACGGTCATCGCGCAGAAGGCGTCCACCACGGCCAGGATGCGCGAGCCCAGGGGGATCTCGACGCCCCGGCGACCGGCGGGATAGCCGCCGCCGTCCATCCGCTCGTGATGGGAGAGGATGATCTCGCCCATCTCCGGGCGCGGCAGCAGCAGGGCGAGCAGATCGGCTCCCTCCTCCGGATGGCGGTCCACCTCTCCCCGCTCGTCGGGGCTCAGGGTCTCCGCCTTGAGCAGGATGTCCTCGTTCAGCCGCACCATGCCGGCGTCGTGGACCGCGGCGACGAACTGCAGCCGTCTGACCTCGGGGCGCTCGAGGCCCAGCTTCTCGCAGGTGCGCGCCAGGAGGCGCAGCGCCAGGGGATTGGACGTCGGAATGGCGCTCTGGCGCAGCAGGGCCAGGCTCTGCAGAGCGTCCACGATACGTTCCAGATCGCGCGGCGCCAGATCCGGACGCGCCGCCAGGTGCAGCGCGGCGCTGACCTTCTCGCCCACGGTGCCCAGAAAGCGCAGATCGTCGGCGTCGAACGGCTCGTCGCCCAGCTTGCGCGCCACGGCCAGCACCCCGAGGACCTGCGAGCCGCAGCGCAGGGGCGTCGCGGCCACCGAGAAGGGCGACGCGGGACCGCCAGCCAAGGCCAGGGGATCGTCGGCCTCGGCCGTGACCAGGGCGACCGGTTCGCCGCTGGCCAGGGCACGGCCGACCAGGCCGCTGTCGCGCCGCAGGCGCGCGTCCGCGAGCCACTCCTCGGGGAAGCCGAGCGCGGCCGGGATCACCAGGTCCTCCCCCGCGGGGCCGGGCAGCAGCAACGCCACGGCCCGGGCGCCCAGCAGCTCCGCGGCCATGCGCACGCAGAGGCAGAGGACCTGCTGCAGGGGTGGCAGCTCGCCGCGCTCGCCGAGCAGCGCGGTCGTGACCGGCGCCAGAACCATCACCTTCGGCAGGTGGAAGCTGAAGGTGGTCCCTTCCCCCTCCCGGCTGTGGACCTCCACGCGTCCCTGGTGCAGGTTGACGATGTTCTTGACGATCGTCAGCCCGAGCCCGACCCCCTCGACGGCCCCGTCGCGGCCGCCCAGCCGGTAGAACTGGCGGAAGATCCGCCGCAGCTCGCGGCGGGGGATGCCGGGGCCGTCGTCACGCACGCTGACCTGCAGCGTCGCCGCCTGCTCCCGCACGCTCACCTGCACGGCCCCCCCGGCGGGCGTGAACTTGATGGCGTTGTTGGCCAGGTTGATGAGGGCCTGCTTGATCAGATCCGGATCCACGTCCACCGGCGGCAGATCGCTGGAGTACTCGTCGTCCAGGCGCAGCCCCTTGCTCTCGGCGAGCGGCTGCAGGGCACGCACGGTCTGCCGCACCAGGGGGCCCAGAGCCACCGGGCGGAAAACCAGCGGCCGCTGGCCGAACTCGAGGCGCGAGAAGTCGAGGATGCGGTTGACCATGCGCAGCAGGCGCTCCGCCTCGTCCTTGATGACGCCGAGGAACTCCGCGGAGTGCGCGAAGCGGCTCTCGCCCGCATGCTGCAGCAGGACCTCGGTGTAGGCGCAGATCGAGGTGAGCGGCGTCTTGAGCTCGTGGCTGGCCACGGCCACGAACTCCGCCTGCATGTGGTTGAGGCGGGACAGGGCGGCGTTCTCGGCCAGGAGCGTCGTCAGCTCCGGGCCGGGGCTCCCCGTGGCGGACCGTGCCGCGGATCCCGCCTGCCGGCGCCGGCGCCGGCGCCAGGCGGCCACCAGCACGCCGGCGAGCCCGACCAGCCCGGCCAGCAGGAAGCCGGCCAGAAAGTCACCGGGCGCGGCCAGAACCGGCTCGAGGCCGGAGCTCCGCACTCCGCCGGGATGCATCGTTGCGGCCAGGGCCACGCCGGTCCAGCTCACACTCAACCTCTCGCGGCGATGCGGCATGCCAAGCCCCCCGGCC
>Ga0315542_1000228_pt1 | contig 33782 bp, 30 predicted proteins | sample SalMarSW160120MG_FD_202541 | JGI IMG/M metagenome (GOLD analysis project Ga0315542, IMG submission 202541) | Salt marsh sediment microbial communities from the Plum Island Ecosystem LTER, Massachusetts, United States - Salt Marsh Sediment SW1601-20 ...
AGATGCTCTTAAAAATTCCGGGTTAAAGATAGTTGAAGCGGAAGATGGTATTGCTGCTTATAATCTTGCAAAGAAAATCATTCCCGATCTGATTATTGCAGATATACGGATGCCAATAATGGACGGGTTCCAGTTATTAGACAAGATAAAGACCGATATTAAGCTGAAACATATACCTGTTATTGCCTATTCCGCATCTGTCCTGCACGATCAGAAAGAACGGATACATGATAGCAAATTTGTCGGACTTCTTATAAAACCCGTTAAGGTCGCAGAACTTTATCTCGAACTGATGAATTTTTTGCCATATAAATCAACTAAGTTGGCTGAACCCGATAAACCCCTGTCGGAAGTTGACTTAATTGGAGAAATAACAAATTTGCCCGGATTAATTCATTCCCTCGAAACTGGTTTTTATGCCACCTGGAAAACATTTGCCGTCAGGCAACCTATCGGGGAGATCCGTGATTTTGGAAAGAATCTGATCCAGTTAGGTATGGATCATAATTCAAGTATTATTACAGCTTATGGAAAGGAATTAATCAGTGCAGCAGATAGTTTCAATATTGAAGCGTTAATAAAACTCATTGGAAAATATAAAAGTATTATTGAAAGTCTTAAAAATTCAACAAAAAATCTAACCAATGACTAGTCAGGATATTACACAGTCTTTTTCTCCTGCAATATTGATTGTTGATGACAACTCTCATAATCTCCAGGTATTAGGTAAGTTATTGCTGGAAAGCAGGTATGAGATCGAATTTGCCACTAACGGTGAAGCCGCACTGGACTGGTTGAATGCCAGAAAATTCGATCTTATATTACTTGATATAAACATGCCTGGTATGAGTGGTTTTGAAGTTTGCACCAGAATACGTTCAAATTCTGACCTGAACAATATTCCTGTTATTTTTCTGTCGGCAGAGTCCGAAAGAGAAAACATATTAAAGGGATTCGAACTCGGGGCACAGGATTATATTACCAAACCCTTCGACAGCAGGGAGCTTCTTGTCAGAGTCAGGACCCACCTTGTTCTGAAAGACAGCCTTGAAAAACTGGAAAGTCTTAACAGGTCACTCGAAGAAAAAGTGGTTGAACGAACTCAACAATTAAAAGAGGCCAATGAAAACCTGGAGACTTTAAATCTTAAATTACTCGATCTGGATAAGGCAAAGTCAGAATTCCTGAACCTCATCAGCCATGAGATCCGGACTCCGCTTAACGGCATTTTGGGTCCTCTGGAGCTTCTAAAAGATACTGTTAATACACCTGATATCAGCGACCTGGTTGAAATTCTGGATATGTCTGTAAAAAGGCTGGAGATATTTTCTTTAAATGCTCTTCTTATTACAAGACTTAAAACAAAGCCGTTTAGTATAAGAAAAGGTGAAATTCACCTTTCGAACCTTATTATTGAAGCGTTAAATGAAGAAAAAGATAAATTACAATCGAAGAATATTCAGGTCAAAAGAAAAAATAATATAACCAAAGGTTTAATCAATGGGGAGGCTGAACTGATCAAAAAATGTATTTGTAACATACTCGATAATGCAATATTTTTTACTCCGCAAAATGGCATCATCGAAGTCAACACATTTATTGAAGGTCAAAATATTATGTGTGTAATTAATGATAACGGACCAGGATTCGCATTAGAAGCTATTAATCTGGTTTTTGAACTATTTGCTAAAGGTGATGCATGCAAGGATAATTGCACCGGGATAGGTCTTCCTGTTGCAAAAATGATAATGGAGGCACATGGTGGAAGTATAATAATTGAGAACAATTCCAGGGGTGGCGCTTCAGTAAAGCTACAATTTCAAAATGCTATTATGGAATGAATGCCAATGGAAACTTTTTGAATTTGCTCCTGATGTTCGATTCATATTATAATGATGAAGTTATCATGTTTCTAAAAATGTTAATATCTTTAAAAAATTATTAACAATTATATGTGAATGAGATCTTGTGATTATTATTCTAGCTTTATTCGTGTCGATCATTAGTCATTTTATCTATGAGCAACCAGAAACTGATTTTTGTTGTTGATGACGATCCGTTTATTAATATGCTGGTAGTTAAAAGATTTACTTCTGAAGGCTACATAGTCGAAGCATTCGAAACCGGAGAGGAATCACTGCAGGCAATTGATAGAAATCCCGATCTCGTGATCCTTGACTACCTTTTTGTCAGCCAGAGTAAAGAGATCATGAATGGAATGGAAGTATTCGATAAAATAAAAAAAATAAAACCTGATCTTCCTGTTATAATGTTATCGGGTCAGGATAAGGGAGAGATTGTCCTTGAATTTGCCAGGAAAGGTATTGATGATTATATCATTAAAGATAACCACCTTATTGATAACCTGAGTATAGCGATCAAAGAGCTTTTTGACAGGAAAGGCTGAATTATTTCAAAATAAAATTATATGTGATAGTGCCTTTTTGTATTGGAGGCGCATCTGATTTGGATTCAAACTGAGCCTCCAGTGCGGCCTCTTTAGCAACCCTAAGCAGGTATTCATCGAGCGTATTTGACCCCTTGAAACCCGGAACAGCCTGGATCACCTTTCCGGAAGGATTCACGCTAACTTCAACCACGACCTTCCCCTCGCCCTGATAATCATATTTTGGCAGCGGTAGCTTTTGATATCCACGACCCTGAAGGTTATAAGAGATACCTTTTTCGCCCAATCCGCTTCCATCTCCACGGTTTTGAGAATCAACAGCTTCGTTCTGAACACCCTGGTTACCCTGCCCTCCGGTGATACCTTCGCTAACAGACTGCGAACCGGCATTCTTCGAGTTGGCTAATGCATTCCTCGTCCTGTTCGTTATATCTGCCTGCCTCTGACGTTCAGCTTCTTTCCTTTTTCTTTCAATTTCTTCTTTTTCCTTTATGATTCTTTCCGCTTCGATTTCAGCTTTCCTTATTTTCTCGGCTTCGATCTGTTCCAGCCTCTTTTTCTCAGCCTCAGGATCAACTTTTTTAACTTCAGGAGCCTCTTCATTATTTTGTGTCAGCAGAGGATTTTCAGGCGAATCTGCTGCAGTTTGCGAAGGGACTGGGGGAGAAGTCTCTTCCTGTACGGCAGGAGGAGAAGGTTCGATGAGCCCCGATCCTGTTTCAGTGGTTCCGAAATTGACAAGGATGCCCTCTTCGGGCTCCGGTTTGGGTGGGACAGAGAATCCAAAAACAATAAGTAATACAAGGACAATGAGATGGACAATTATTGTACCAGCAATTCCTTTCCCCCGTTCAGAAGGAAATTTATGAAGGTCGTTATTTGGGCGTTGTTGCAATTATCAATTTATAATTATTTGCCTGTGCTATATTCATAACCTTTACAGCACTTTCAAAAGGAGCATTCCTGTCGACATGAAGTGCGATATAAGTTTCAGGATTACTGCCCAGTTTTTCTTTAAGCACAGCTTCCAGATCATCAATACTGACAAGCTGTTCTTCAACATAGTACTTCTGGTCGGTGGTAACTGAAACTGTTGTTTGCGGCTTGGCAGAAGTTTGAGTACTACCCCTGGGTAAAAGGAGCTTTAATGCAGTGGGATGAACCAGTGTCGAAGTTAACATGAAGAAAATGAGCAGGTTGAACACTACGTCAGTCATTCCTGTTGAACTGAAACTGATACTGATCTTATTTCTTTGAGATATTGCCATTTTAATGATCTGATTTTGCGGGTTCATTTAAAATATCCATAAATTCTGTAAGTGTCGCCTCCAGGTTAAAGACAATTCTCTCAACCCTGACAACAAGAGTATTATAGGCAAAATAGCCAAGTATACCTACAATAAGTCCGGCTACAGTGGTTATTAGTGCTGTATAAATACCATCAGAAAGGAGGGAAACCTCAATATTGTTACCAGCCTGCGACATTGCATAAAATGAGCGTACCATACCTATTACAGTTCCGAGGAATCCGAGCATAGGCTCTGCCCCGGTTATAGTAGCCAGTGTGGGAAAACTTTTTTCAAGCTTGGATATTTCCAGTTTTCCGACATTTTCAATAGCAGTGCTGATATCCTGCAATGGTCTTCCAAGTCTGTTTATTCCTTTTTCGATCATTCGTGCTGAGGGGCTGTCGGTCGACCTGCACAGTGCCAGAGCTGCATCCACTTTGCCGTCATGGATATAATCTTTGATCCTGTTCATAAAGTTCTGGTCTTCTCTTGTAGCTTTTCTTATGACATAAAATCTTTCAATGAAGATATAAGCAGCAACAAAAGATAAGAGTATGATGGGTATCATGACCCACCCTCCTTTAAAAGCAAGGTCAAGAAGAGTTAATTTCATCTCGCCTGCTTTTTCAACAGGAACAGAGCTATCCTGCAAAATGAAAAGTAGAAATCCCATGTCTTTAATTTATTTCGATTTTAAACATTAAATTATTTGATCATTAAACGTTTATTTACACGTGCGAAGATATTAAAAAACGTTTTTATACCTCGTTCTATTATATACGGTTAATAACAATACCGAATTATTTATTAACTAAGGTCTTATAAATGAGCATGACAGGGAAAGAGAGATTATTCTCCATCAGGGACAGGCTCTGCATCTTTTTTCATATCTGATTTATCTTTTTTCCTGAAAAGGTCGGAAAACCTGTCAAAATCCTGCTTAAAAAAGAAACCAAATCCCTGGGTATAAGGAGCCTGTTTTCCCGTGTAGGGGTTATTGAACCTGTTGAATACCTTAAATCGTATTTTGTCAGTTATTTTATATTCCACATCAAAATCGCCGGTTAATGGCTCAGTATTATTCGTAGCGCCTCCGGTTCCTCTAACATCGAAATTTCCGTTTATAACAACCTTGTCGTTAAGCAACTGTGTAGATAAGGCTAACTGAACTTCCTGGGAATTTATATCCTTGTACCCGGGTCGGTAGACAAATCCTATATCAACATCGTTGCTTATCTGCGATAACCAGTTGCTAAGCTGATTGGAAAGCATTTCAGTGGTTGTAACAGCCATCGCTGATGTGCCGGTACTCGTAGTGGAGGTGAGTGAAGATGCATATGAAGGATCTGCGTAGAAGCTGTTCATAACCAGCAGGTATAAAAACTGACGGCTCAGTTCTTCTTCTGTCGTTATTACATTCTTAAGATAAGTCCTTGTCTCTTCATCAGCTGTTGGCAGGTATATGTTAAAACCTACAACAGGATTGAAGAGTTTTCCAGTAAGGTTAATCTGACATTCGACAGGTATCCTCTCGTTAAAACGTTCATCCTGAAGGATTTCATATAAAGAAGCTTTGAGCTTATAAATTGCTTTTATGTCAATTTCTGCATTATCAATATCCCCGCTGAAAGTTATTTTGCCTCCATTCTCCACACTGAAGGATTTATTTAAAAAGTTTCCGAGAGTGAACAGGTAATCTCCATTTTCAATAATGTAATCGCCTGAAATTTTAAACTGGCCCTTGTTGTCGAGGCTGATATTCAGATTCCCGGAACCCCGCCCTTTCATGACGTCTCCGACTTTAGGATCGAAAATGATCTGGACTTCAGCATCAGGAGTTACCTCGAGGTCGAAATTTATATCCATACCTGTCTGCGTTGCCGGTGGAGGAATATTATTTACGATTGCTTCATCTTTCCGGGGTAATGAATCGTGACTTATAAACGAAATAAAAGAGTAATCAGATACTGTTTCGCTGTTATTTAAGGGAATATTAAACTTGGTGTTCTTACCTGTTTTTGCGGATATATCGAATGACAATAAATTTGGAACGCTCTTAATTGTAGTTACTCCGGAAGCATATGCAGTGCCATAAAACAGGTCATTGTCCTTGGGTTTTGTATTCAGCACCAGGCATTCATTCGGTGCCATGATATTCACATTAAGATCTGCACTGTATTCTTTAAAATTCTTGTGATAAACATAACCGCTAAGTGTTGCCGGATTCCCTTTTTCATCTGTCACTCTTACATTATTAAATTTGATTCCTTTTTTATCAAATCTGATCGAGTCATTTAAATTAAACCTGGCTTGCAGATAATCAATTTTTAAAGAAGAGTTTTCAGCCATTACTGCTCCCTGAAGATAAATCCTTCCATTACCCCCTGATAAGTTTACTTTTCCCGTTGCTGTCCCTGTAATTCCTGAAGCAAACATTTTAAGAAGCGGGTTCAGTGCATCAATTGGCAACTTATCAGCATTTGCAGTAAGATTAAACCTCTTTATTTCCGGGTTATAATATCCGGAAATATCCAGAGACTTTTTATTATTTAGGAGGTTCTCGGCATGAATATCTACAACTTTATTATCAATGTTCCAGGCAGAATTTATTGATACATTTCCGAACTGGCTCTCGAGCATTGAAAAATTAATGACCTTCAGACTGCTTTCGAATAATGGTTTTTTGTAAATATTTGTGAGTAAGATGTTCCCATTAACTTCTCCTTTGAATGAAGGTGAAAACGGGTTGGCATCGCTTTTTTTTATCACAAGGTAATTAAGCGGAGAAATATCAATCCCGTTAAATTCCAGATGCAGCGTATCTGACGGATCTTCAGATACAGTACCATCGACCAGGTAATAATGCTCCTTATTACTGATATAGAGTTTGTTTATCCTGATAGCATCTGAGTCGACACTAATAGACGAGTGACTTATTTTCCAGATATTATCCATGCTGAAGACTTCGGAAGAATCAATTTCGATATTCAGCGCCGGTTTTGCTTTTATATCCTCTTTTTTTATGAAGTTGCCTCTAGCAATGAACTCTCTCGGGTTTTGTAAACTTCCCTGATTATCCCAGTTCAGAGCAAATAAAAAACTGTCTGGCTTAGTACTAAAAATTACATTGAATCCTTTCAGCTCAGATTGTCCAAGTAGGTTCAGAGATGAACTCTTAAGCATTATTGATGCTCCGGGCCTGAGCCAGGATGCTTCAAGAGAAAAGTCCTTTAATATGTTGTTCCTGAAATTAAGACTGTCTGCCCGGGCATTTATTTTAATCAGACTGTCAGGAGAAATAGTACCGTTCAAAGTGCTTTTTTCTGAGATAAGGAATCCGGTACGGAGAAAATTATTGATTTTATCCGTGTTCCTGAAAGTGACATTAAAAGTAAAATTATTCTTAATTAATTCACTTTCCGGCACTGATGCCGAAAATCGCGACGGCATCATTGACGAAAGGATGGCCTTGAAAGCTGATCCCAGACCGGCAAAGTTATAGTGTCCCCTCAGATCAGCATCCAGAAAGTCGGTTCGAAGGCTTATTGCAGGTTTGTTGTTTTCAGTAAAGGTCCTGATAGAAAGATCATAAAGGTCAAGATTATTTCCATATTTCCTTAGTGTCGAGTTTAAAAGCTTTATTTCACCGTCAAGATTATCAATATTGCTGCCTTTGAAGTTGGCTGTCAGCAACATTGAAATCATAGAGGAAGTGTCCGATTTATCGAAGTTGAGCTTATAAAGATCCGCTTTGGGCATGTTAAGTGTAAAATTGAATTCAGGAAGTTTTGTACTGAAATTAAACATACCCAGGAGATCAAGTTTTATATTGTCATCTGATATTTCTACACTTCCATCCCAGGTTTTTTCACTGAAAACACCCTGCATTGAGATGTTTCTGTATTTGTATTTGTTCAGGTCGATACTGTCGATAGACCCTGTAAGATTTCCACTGAATTTTTTTAGGGAATAAGCATATCCATCGACATCAGCCTTCATACTCAGATGACCAAAAAAGTCGGATTTATCAGTCAGTTTGCCCAGGTTGATGCTGGTACCTGTAATAAGCCCTTTAACTTTAAACTTGTTCTTTTCTTCAGGTCTGAACGATATATCAGTATTTATTGTTCCTTCACTTGTTTCGACCTTGCCATAAGCAACAAAATCGGTTGTGAACCCTGTGAAACTGCCGGTAAAGGAGATATCGCCCAGTTTATATACGAATTCAGGAAGCGTGATGATCCCTTTCCCGGGGATATTTAAATTTTCAATGTCTGTTGCATTGATTATCAGACTGTTTATTCCAAGATAGATAAACGAATTTTCAAATTCAGGTAATCCGGAGATATCAAAATCACAATCAAGCTCTGTATGATTATTGTATGATATTTTAATATTCCTGCCTCTGAGCTCCGCTACTGTTCCGGATACTTTTCCTGATATGGAAACCGATTCATTCATCCCTTTTAAAAAAGGTACAAAATACTGGAGGTCAGAAGAATTTACCAGCGACCGATCAAGAAGAATATCAAGGCTGACATCCCTGATAAAATTCTTAAATGAGGTGGAAGTGTCTCCTTTCAGCCAGACGTGCCGGAGGCTGATTATACTGCTGTCGCAATTCAGGTTCGCAGCATTGAATTGGATATTATTCTTTGCAAGGACAACATTGCTGGTCATCTTTCTTACGGTAAAACCGCCGGATTCCCTGAAGCCCAGGTTATAGACACTGAATGATATGGTATCATTATAAATTATAAAATCTTCTACTATACTGTTTATTCCCGACAGATGCAGATTGCTGAAGTCAATATTTGAATCAGACTTTTTTCCCATATTATTAATAAGAGAGAATCGCGCATTGCTGATATCGATCTGATTGATTTTAAAAATTCCTTTGGTTTTGGTTGTCGTATCGCCTGGTTGCCTTATCATATCAAGGTACCAGTTCAGGTTCAAAACCCCGGCCGAATCACTAATAAATGATATTACCGGATCGTTTACTATTATCCTTCCAAGAGTAATTCTTTTCTGTTTGAGATTAACCTTATTTATTCCTATGCTAACTTTATTTGCGTAAAAAAGTGTGTCACGGTGTTGATCTTTAATGAGTACATCGCTCATATACAGCCTGTTAAAAAACCGATATTCAAATTTTCCTACTTCGATCGTTGAACTTATCGATTCAGAAATATGACTGATTATCCTTTTTACAAGAAATGTCTGAACTTCAGGTATGCGCAGGATAAATGAAAGTAATGTCGGGAGGATGATGATAATCCCGAAAAATATGATGACATACTTAAATGATTTTTTAATACTTTTGATCATTATTTGGGCTAAAAAACCAAATATCAAAATAACCTAAAATATACGGAAAAACAAAGTAGTTATGGCAGTTACTATCCTTGCTATTGAATCTTCATGCGATGATACCTCTGCAGCAGTAATCCGGGATGGGTGCGTGCTTTCAAACCTTATTGCGTCTCAGGCAATTCATAAAGCTTATGGCGGGGTAGTTCCGGAACTTGCATCACGTGCACACCAGGCAAATATTGTGCCTGTAGTACATGAGGCTATTAAAATTGCGCAGGTAAGTATAGATGAGATTAATGCAGTGGCTTTCACACGAGGCCCCGGATTGCTGGGATCCCTTCTGGTCGGAACTTCATTTGCCAAGGGTTTCGCTCTTTCTCTGGACATCCCGCTTATTGAAGTCAATCATCTTCAGGCACATATCCTTGTTCATTTCATTATTCAGAAAAAGAAGGAGACCAGGATGCCGACTTTTCCTTTCCTGTGTTTGCTTGTTTCAGGTGGTCATACAAGGATTATCCTTTTAAAAAGCCATCTCGAAATGGAGGTGCTTGGGAATACAATTGATGATGCAGCTGGTGAGGCATTTGATAAATGCGGTAAGTTAATGGGTTTTCCTTATCCTGCGGGTCCTGCTATTGACAGCCTGGCCGAGGAAGGTAACAGCAAGGCTTTTAAATTTTCTAAACCATCAGTTAAAGGACTTGATTTCAGTTTCAGTGGTTTAAAGACCAGTTTCCTGTATTTTCTAAGGGACAATATCAGGAATGATCCTGGTTTTATTGAAAAAAACAGGGCCGATCTGTGTGCTTCTCTTCAAAATACAATAGTCACTATACTAACTGACAAGCTTGTGAAAGCCTCCACTCAAACAGGAGTAAAAGAGATTGGAATAGCAGGAGGTGTATCGGCAAATTCAGGATTAAGGAAGGCTGTCAGGGCGGAGGCTGAAAAACGTAACTGGAACCTCTTTATCCCTGATCTCAGTTTTACAACAGATAATGCTGCTATGATTGGAATTACCGGATATTATAAATATATTAGAGGTGAATTTTCCAGTCAGGATGTTGTACCTCTGGCAAGATTCTGATCTCTTTAATAAATTTTTATGATCCGATTTTTAATAAAATCAATTAGGGAAAGTTTTTTATTTATAATTTACTTAATTTCGGAGTAAATTTTCCAGGATGAATGAGCTGAGAATATCATCTTCAAAAAACTCGCCTGAAATCATTTTAAGCCCAAACGGGGTAATTAAAATAATTGGACGATCCATTCAGGAGAATGTTGCAGAGTTTTTTACTCCTGTTGAAGAATGGGTTGTTCAATATATTGAAGTGCCGGCCGAGATAACCTGCGTTGATTTGAACCTGGAATATTTCAACAGTGCCAGCGCCAAGGTTTTTATTCGTCTTTTCGAGTTTTTAAAACATGTTACCCTTAAGAATAAGAAGATTATTTTCAACTGGTATTATGAAGCCGGTGATGAAGATATCCTTGAACGTGGTGAATATTTCTCTTCAATTCTCGATGTGCCATTTAATTTTATAAAACTGGGCTGATTTTCCCGGAATTGTAAGTTATCCGTTCAATAAGCCAGTATCTGGCTCTTCTCTTTTCCGTATCCGTTTATCCAGATTTTGTTACTGTAGACTTCCACCACTGAATAACTCCCGGTATTTTCTGTCTCTACCATCCCCTTCATTGTAAGAAAATGTATTGAATTGAAATTGTCATAGTTGCCGGCATGATTATGGCCATTGAACCAGGCTATAATGTTGTCGTAATTCTTAAGTAAATGGAGGACATCATTGTAATTGAGTAAGTTATAAATAGATTCAGGGAATACAGGAAAATGGCACAATATAAATACTTTCTCACCCTTCAAAACTGCGTCATCAAGCTCACTCTTCAGCCATGCAAGCTGTTTTGTGCTGATACCTCCATTCCATTCAATAGCATTTACGGCACCTTCATTTTTCAGGTTTACTATATAATCTTCTGCCTGTTGTATCATGGTCTTGTTATTTCCGGCATATATGCTCATCTCATTGCCATTAAGTGCAATGAATCTGAAATTTTTAAAAACAAAAGAATAATATCCTTCTTGTGAAGGTTGGTGTATGGGAAGACGGTGTTTATAACGGTTGTCGACAGAATAATCATGGTTCCCTGATAGATGGTAGACCTTGATCCCGGAAGAATCTATAATATTCAGAACAGGTTTAAATGATTCAAAATTGTGATCAATCAGGTCACCCATGTTAAATATAAAATCAACAGAATCTTCACGTAATGAATTCATTGCATCCCTTAATTTTGAAAGGGAGTTCCTGTAATACCGGGAACCTTCAGCTTCACAGCTGCAATATTGTACATCAGCAATTAAGCCAAATGAAAAGAGAGGCTTACCAGCCTGATGAGCCGGATCATGATAGTCGGTTTTGCCGGATTCAGACATATAAAAAAAAGTAACGACACCCAGTATTGATGCAAAAATCAATTTCAGCATAATACAGTAAAGGTAACTAAAGAAAGCTAAAAAGAGAAGGTGTCAGAATGCAATTAATAATATTAGTTAACACATGGATCAGAGACTCTTCCCATAAATATTATCGAATTGGTTGTGCTTTCCCTGATTATAAAAATAAATGGATGATCTGCATTAAAAACCAGGACATTTTATTCCGGCTTTTTCTTATGCTTTTTAAAAGTCTCTATGTATGCTTTCAGATAGATCAGCGAGAAGACGAAAAATATCATCCCCATTAAAAGCAACATAATAAATACGAATACTGATGGTTTCCCCAGATATGGAACAGGATGTTTTAACCTGTAAGTATAACCTATAATAGTATATAGGATAACCATTATTGAGATTATCAGGCTGAAGATGATCGTTGTTCCGTCGAAGATCCTCGTTGTCTTGTAAAAATTTGTATTCTTAAAGCGGACGTATGAAGCTTGTGCATATACTTTTGCGCGTTGTCGTGACCTGTTCTGCCTGTATTTTCTCCAGTTTTCCATTGCCTGCCTGTATGCTTCGTCATCAGTGTTCATCTTCTCATAATTTGTTATGAGGAATTCATAAGCTTCCGTAACAACGATGAACATATCTTTGGCATCGGGAGAATGATTGATATCGGGGTGATACATACGTGCCTTCTGTCTGTAGGCTTTCTTAATATCATCAAGCGGTGCTCCGGGAGTTAATTCAAGTACCTTATAATATTCAGCTAATGTCACTATTACCAAATTTCAGATTTCGGATTGTAGATTGCGGATTGTTAATTTTAAATCTTTATCCCAGATCTGCTATCCGAAATTATTTATACCGGAAAGGTACTGGTTTTTTATTTAACAATTCCCGTGAAACCCATGAAGGCAAGAGCAAGTATACCTGCTATAACCAGTGAAACAGGAACCCCTTTCATACCTTTTGGCACATCTGCCAGCTCAAGCTGTTCCCTTATGCCGGCTAGTATAATTAATGCCAGCCCGAATCCTATTGCATTTGAAGCTCCGAAGACAACTCCTTCCAGAAGATTATAGTCCTTCTTAATAACAAGTATTGCTACACCCAGAACAGCACAGTTGGTTGTTATGAGGGGTAAAAAGATCCCCAGAGCCTGATATAGCGGCTGACTTATTTTTTTCAGGATGATCTCTACCATCTGTACAAGAGCTGCGATTATCAGGATGAATGTTATTGTCTGCATAAATGCAATACCAAGCTTATTCAGAATATAGGTCTGAACAAGGTAAGTGACCATGGTTGCCAGAACCAGGACGAATGTAACAGCACCAGCCATGCCAAGAGCAGTATTTACCTTGCTTGAGACACCAAGGAAAGGACATATTCCCAGGAACTGAGCCAGTACAATATTATTGATAAATACAGCTGATATTATGATTAATATATATTCCATAGCATAGTTGTTTTAGGTTTTTCTTATCCTGTTTACCAGGGCTATGAGGTATCCAAGCGCAAAGAAGGCTCCGGGTGCAAGTATGAATACCAGAATACCATCGCCTTTGATGAATTTATATCCGAATATTGCTCCGCTGCCTGCTATTTCGCGGAAAGCGCCTAATACACCAAGCGCCATAGTAAATCCCAGGCCCATTCCCATACCATCAATGAATGAAGAAAGTACACTGTTTTTACTGGCAAATGCTTCGGCTCTCCCCAGGACTATACAGTTAACCACAATAAGCGGGATAAAGATGCCCAGTTTTTCATATAACCCCGGAACATAAGCCTGCATAACGAGGTCAACTACAGTCACAAATGAGGCAATTACTACTATAAAGGCAGGAATGCGAACCTTATCCGGAATTAAACTGGAGAGGAGGGAAATGACTACGTTGGAACCCACGAGGACGAATGTTGTGGCAATTCCCATGCCAAGACCGTTCAATGAGGATGATGTCGTGGCTAGAGTGGGGCAGGTACCAAGCACCAGCACCAGGATGGGGTTCTCTTTAAAAAAACCTTTAGTGAAATTTTGTAACTGATTCATTTCAGACCTCCTTTTTCAAGTGTATTATAGGCTCTCTGAACAGCATCGCAAAACGCCCTGGAACTTATTGTAGCTGCGGTTATTGCATCAACAGGACCTCCATCCTTCTTTACTTTAAGATTGAAGTCAGAAGGATTTTTACCGCTGAACTGATCCTTGAATTTTGATTCTGTCATCCTGGTACCAAGACCAGGCGTCTCTTTTTGTGAGAGTACTGTGATATTGATTATAGTCCCGTCAGGTTTAAATCCTGCCATAAGACTGATATGCCCGCCGAAACCTGCATTTGTATAAGTGCTTACTGCATAACCTATAATATTACCATCTATTTTTGCAGGGTATATATCGAGACTGTCGCCTTCGCCCGTTGGAAGACGAAACATTTCCTCATCAGGATTATTATTGAAATCAGGGACCACCTGTTTTATTGCCCCGAGTCTTTTATTAAGTATTGACAGTTCTATGGGTCCTTTGGTCAGTTCATAGACGAATCCCAGACATGCTGATGCTCCGAGGGCTATTAGCGTCAGCGACAATACCATATTTCGGAATGTTGATTCGGTCTTAGCCATTTATCACCTCCTCACCAAATCTTTTTGGTTTGATATATGCATTCATCAGCGGCACAAATGCGTTCATTATTAATATTGCAAATGATACACCTTCGGGATATGCACCCCAGACCCTGATAATTACAGTAAGAATCCCGATCCCGCATCCGTATATTATCATAGCTTTCGGGTTCATAGGTGAAGTGACATAATCGGTTGCCATGAAAATGGCTCCCAGGAGTACACCGCCTGCAAGAATATGAAACATTGGACCAGCATTTTTCTCGGGGTTTACCAGCCATAGAATTGTAGTAAAGAGTGCCAGGCTTCCAATAACTGAAACAGGAATATGCCAGGTAATTATTTTTTTCACAAGAAGATATATAAACCCAATAAGTAATGCAATTGCTGCAATCTCGCCCATGGATCCTCCTGTATTGCCAAGGAACATTTGTGCCGGTGTTGGTATCTGCGATATAAGCTGCGAGATTGATTCCCCATTCTTAAGCCCTTCTTTAACGATTGCCAGGGGAGTAGCGCCTGTTACAGCATCAGTATAACCAGTTCCGAAACCCCCGGGTACAGGCCATGAAGTCATCTGTACGGGAAATGAGATCAGCATAAAAACGCGGCCCACAAGTGCCGGATTAAAAGGATTATTGCCCAGTCCGCCAAAAGTCATTTTCGCTATTGCAATTGAAACAAAGCTTCCGATTACAATAATGAAAACAGGAAGGTTGGACGGCAGGTTAAATGCGAGAAGCATACCGGTAACGAGTGCTGATCCGTCGTTAATGGTCAAAGGCTTTTTGAAAATTAATTTCTGGATAAGATATTCGAACAGAATACACGACGTTACAGATGTTACAGTGACAATTATAGCTGCATATCCAAAATAAAAAATTGATGCAAAGAGGGCGGGCAGGAGGGCAATTACTACCCCCAGCATCAGCTTTCTCGTTGTCTCTTTGCCGTGAGTATGTGGTGATGGTGATACTGTCAGTAAATTGCTCATCAGATTATTAAGTATATCTTATTGTTTAACAACACGTTGACGGGCCATTTTAATTACAGTTGATTTTCCAAGACGAATATAGTCAAGAAGGGGACGCCCTGAAGGGCATATATAGCTGCAGGACCCGCATTCCATGCAATCGGTAATTCTTTCCTTTTCAGCTCTTTCAAAAAAACCTTTTTCCGATAGTGTCATCAGCAGAAATGGTTCAAGGTTCAGAGCGCAAGCTGCAACACACTTTGCACATCTTATACATGGTTTCACTTCCATCCTCTCTGAATCCTGGCGGGGAAAAAGAATAATACCTGATGTCCCTTTCACAACCGGCACATCTGCACTGTATAAAGATTTCCCCATCAAAGGGCCCCCCGAGACGATTTTCCCTGTATCCTCCGGCATGCCTCCGGCAGCCTCAATGAGGTTGATTACGGGTGTGCCTGTCCTTACAAAAAAATTGCCTGGTTTCTTAACTGATTTACCGGTTATCGTGACCACTCTTTCAAAGAGAGGTTTATTCTTTTGAATTGCTTCATAAACAGCAAAAGCAGTACCTACATTATGTACTACAGTGTTGACATCGATCGGCAAGTGTCCCGAAGGAACTTCCCTGTCAATAAGAGCTTTAATAAGCTGTTTTTCAGCTCCTTGTGGGTATTTGACCTTAAGAGGAGAGACTGTAATCCCTTCGAAATCTGATGAGAGCTTTGTAAGATGTTCAACAGCATCTTCTTTGTTATTTTCTATCCCGATTATGGCAGAGTTAACATTAAGGGCTTTCATCAGAATTGAAACGCCGATAAGGATTTCCTCGCCTCTTTCTAACATCAGCCTGTGATCAGATGTAAGGTAAGGTTCACATTCAACACCGTTGACTATCAGGATATCGCATCTTTTACCGGCAGGTATAGTAAGCTTGACATGAGATGGAAAAGTAGCTCCTCCAAGTCCAACAATACCTGATTCCAGGCATCTTTTTATTATTTCTTCTGATGACAGCTTTATTTCGGTGATTATTTCGGGGCTCCTGTCTATAGTATCGATCCATTCATCTCCTTCAACATCAATAAATACGGCAGTTTGTTTATAACCGGTGCTGTCAATTACTGAATCAATCTTATTAATTTTTCCTGATACCGAAGAATGGACATTGGATGTAACAAATCCTTGGCCTTCAGCTATAACCTGTCCTGTTTTTACATAATCCCCTTTATTGACAATTACGGTCGCAGGCACCCCAATATGCTGGGATACAGGTATAGAAACGCTCAGGGGCAGGGGCAGGTACTCGATCGGAATGCCGGATGTAAGTTTATTTTCTGGTGGATGAATACCTCCTATGGGAAATGTTTTCAACGTTTATATTGTTTTCATGTATTTAACATAGGTGTCAGGCTGTAACTGATTCTGATGCAACTTCAACTTTTGGTTTCCTTGGAGGAAAGTTAAGTTCAATTATAGAATTTGTAGGGCATTCAGTAACGCATTTCCTGCAGAATGTGCATTTAAATGCATCGATATAAGCAAGATTATTCTCAATGGTAATCGCATCGAATTCACATACTTTAACGCATTTGTAACAGGCAATACATGCAACCTTGCAGGCTCTTCGTGCCGGTCCTCCCTTATCGCAGTTTGAGCATGCCACATAGATCTTACGGTCTTTTTTAGCCTTTTTTCGTAATTCAATAAGGTTCCGGGGGCAAGCCTTGACACAGGCACCACACGACACACATTTATCATCAATGATCACCGGCAGTCCGCTTTCGTAATTCATATACATTGCATCGAACGTGCAGGCCCTTACACAATCGCCGTTGCCGAGACATCCATAACTGCAGTCAGTATCTCCAATGTAGAGGTTATGGATGATTCTGCAATCTTGTACCCCGTCATAAACAGAGGTACGTGGTCTTTTATCAGGAGTTCCATTACAAAGCAGGACAGCTACAGTCGGATCGACAATCGGAGCCACTTTCCCCAGAATTTTCGCTGCCTCCTCCATTACAGCGGCGCCTCCGACAGGACAATTCAGGTTTTCAAAAGTCTCGGCTTTAACCAGCGCTTCAGCAAAATTTCGGCAACCGGCAAAACCGCACCCTCCACAGTTGGCGGCAGGAAGAACCTCCTGTACCCGGTCAATCCTGGGATCTTCAAAGACCTTGAATTTCTGAGCAATAAAATATAGAATCACTGCCGAGAATAAAGCCAGAAGACTCAGACAAATAATTGTAACTAAGACCGTGGAACTCATTAATCAGGCTTTAATGGTAAAAGTAAATTTTTTGCTGATGCGTTTTCTGAATACCCATAAAATAAAATAATATGGAATCAGGACAGATATTGCCCCAAGGCCTGCCTCCAGTTCCGATACTCCTGATGAAGCAAGGATTATGAGAACAAGAATAAGAAGGATCAACGGGAAAACATAACCGAGCATCACTGCAGCATATCCTGCAGATTTTTTCATCACTACTGTTACATGATCGCCGGGTGACAGATTGAAAATTCCCGGTACCACAACATTCTTTTCCTCCATGCCGGAAAGTGAGCATGATCCCTCGGCATGACATCCTGCGCAGGCTGAAACTGATAGAATTTTTATTGTAACAGAATTATTATCAGACCTCTGCACTATGCCATCGTGTTCAATACTTTCGAAATCGACTGATCCGCTCATGAGATACCCCCCAAAAATAAAAACGCAAAATTAGAATTCCTGTAAGAATGGATAATGTTTTTTGTCAGGATTTAATAGTGTTCAGATAATTTATTATGATTTTAAATAAAAGTCTCTCAGCTTATATTGCTCCACGATTGTTTTTTGCTGAAGAGACGTTTCAAGCCTGCGGCAAGAATAAGATTCTCATTTTTACTCAGATCCGGATCCTGAGTAAGGATTCCTTCTGCAATATTTCTTACATACTCTATTATCTGACCATCTCTTCCCAGGTCAGCAATTTTCAGGTCGAACGGTATGCCGCTCTGCATTGTTCCTTCGATATCTCCCGGACCCCGGAGTCTCAGGTCAGTTTCCGCTATCTCGAATCCATCATTTGTCCTGATCATTACTTCCACTCTGGCTGCAGCCTCTTTTGATAATTTTCCCGAGCTCATAAGGATACAATATGACTGGTCTGCACCCCTGCCAACACGGCCCCTCAGCTGATGAAGCTGTGATAATCCGAATCTCTCAGCACTCTCAATCACCATTACTGTGGCATTTGGTATGTCCACACCTACCTCAATTACAGTTGTTGCAATAAGAAAATGCGCTTTACCTTCTTTGAAAAGTCTCATTGATTCTTCCTTAACGGATGGAGTCATCTTTCCATGCACTACGCTTATACAGTACTCCGGTGGAGGAAAAACCCTTGACATTGTGTCCCACCCATCTTCAAGGTCCTTATAATCCATTTTTTCGGATTCCTTTATTAAAGGATATACTATATAGACCTGCCGGCCTTCCGCGACCTGTTTTCTGAGGAATCCATATACTTTATTTCTCTCAGAATCAAGGAAATGCATTGTTTTCACAGGAATCCTTCCGGGAGGCAGCTCGTCGATGACAGAGACATCCAGATCACCGTAAAGAGTCATCGCCAGTGTTCGCGGAATAGGAGTGGCCGTCATTACAAGAACATGAGGAGGAGTGATGTTCTTTTGCCATAGTCTGGCCCTCTGCTCAACTCCGAACCTGTGCTGTTCGTCAATGATTACAAGTCCAAGGTTTTTGAACTTTACATTCTCCTCAATCAGGGCATGAGTACCAATGAGTATATTAAGAGATCTGTCGAGCAACGATTCGCTTATTTCATTCCTTAAAGATTTTTTTGATGATCCTGTCAGCAGCCTGACCTTTATTTTCATTCCCTTAAGCATCGTGGTTATTGTCTGGTAATGCTGACTGGCAAGGATTTCGGTAGGAGCCATGATGCATGTCTGGAAACCATTATCTATTGCAATAAGCATGCTCATAAGAGCCACAAGTGTTTTTCCGCTTCCTACATCTCCCTGCAACAGACGATTCATCTGTTTTCCTGAACCGAGATCCTTACGTATCTCTTTCATGACCTTTTTCTGTGCTTCAGTAAGGGAGAAAGGGAGGTTGTTGAAATAAAAAGTATTAAAGTTCTCTCCGACATTTGAAAATACAAATCCGCTGGTTTTCCTGGTTCGGTTATTTTTGAACCTAAGAATATTAAGCTGGATGAAAAAAAGTTCCTCAAATTTAAGGCGGTATCTTGCCTTTTCAAGTTCAGCTGGATTTGAAGGGAAATGGATCTTGTTAAGAGCATCATGAAGCTCCATGAGATTGTATTTACTGACGATATAATCAGGCAAAGTTTCCGGGAGTCTGAAACTTAACTGTTTAAGAAGGTTTCCGACCAGTTTGCCGACTGCTTTTGACGTCAGAAAATGATTTTTAAGATTTTCTGTGGTATTGTAATGTCCCTGAAGCGCGGATGTAATTCTTTCGGCTGCTTTGCTAACGGCTTCTATTTCAGGGTGTATTATATTTATGATGCCATTAAATACCCCGGGTTTGCCAAAGACAATGAATTCAATACCTGGAACATAACTTTGCGTAATCCATTTAACTCCTTTGAACCATATCAGTTTTATTGTCCCGCTTTCATCCTGAAAATCTGCCACCAGCCTCTTCCCGGCTCCACGGCCTTCAGTATAATAACCCTTTATCATTCCCCTTAACTGAACATAAGGAAGATCGGGATCAAGTTCAGAAATTTTGTAAAATTTCGTTCTGTCAATATACTTATAAGGGAAATAGTACAGAAGATCCCGAAATGTATAAATATTCAGGTCATTATTCAATAATTCAGCCCTTTTGGGGCCTACTCCCGGCAGATATTTAATATTTGTATCAAGAAAATCCTGCATTGATAATCAGAATTTTTTTTTTAAGAATTAAAAGATAATTATTCCTCCAAGATTAAAATCATTCTTAAAAGATAATCGAAAATACTTAATTTTGCGAACCTTACCTAAAATATTAACTGTTCAGAATGTTTTTTTTCAGAGCTTCCAGATATCTGCTTTATTATCTATTTTCAGGACACAGGAAGGGTTATGGTATTCATAGTCCTTTCACTTTTGACATCGTCTCCCGGGTTTTCAGGAATAAAATCAACCCCGACATTGTCTTAAGAATTGAAAGCATCAGAAAGAAGAACAAATCCGATAAAAGAGAAGTGACATTTAACGATCTTGGAGCAGGTTCCGCAAGAATGGATTGTACCAGAAGGAAAGTATCAGACATAACCGGTTATTCATCAATTCCTGCCAAATACGGGATTCTGTTGTCAGTACTGGCATTGGAATATGGTAATAAAAACATTGTTGAATTCGGAACATCAGTAGGGATAAGCTCCATGTACCTTGCGTCCGGCTCCCCGGATTCTGTCGTTTATACCATGGAAGGATGCCACGCTGTATGTGAGATTGCTAAAGAAAATTTCAGACTATGTGGACTTGAAAATATCAGGTTGATAGAAGGATCCTTTGATGACCTGTTGCCAGAACTAAGAGAAGAGGCGATTAACCCCGGTCTTGTTTTTATAGATGGGAACCATAAAAAGGAACCGATTTTAAAATATTTTAATGAAATGGCGGATATGTCAGTTGAAAACAGTGTGATAATCATTGATGATATTCATCAGTCACCTGAAATGGAAGAGGCCTGGGATGAAATCAAAAAACATGAACGGGTTTCGGTAACAATTGATATTTTTAGAATGGGAATGGCTTTTTTAAGGCATGGGATGAACCGTATTAATTACATTGTCAGGTATTAACAAAAATTAAGTAAATATAATTTAATATTTAACTAAAATAATCTAATTTCGGAAATTCAAAAATAAGAGTTTATGGAGAAAGTAATTGAGATTCATAATATTGTAAAGAACTATCAGATTGGGACAGTGATTGTGAGAGCATTAAGGTCTGTTTCTATTGATATTAAAAAAAATGAATATGTGGCTATTATGGGGCCGTCCGGTTCTGGAAAATCAACACTTATGAACCTTTTGGGCTGCCTCGATACCGCTACCAGCGGATCATATATTCTAAACGGTACCGACGTAAGCAAGATGGAAGATGATTATCTTGCTGAGATCAGGAACAAGGAAATAGGATTTGTATTTCAGACCTTTAACCTTTTACCGAGATATACTGCTCTTGAGAATGTTACCTTACCTCTTATTTATGCAGGTGTTCAAAAAGCTGTCAGAGAAAGTCAGGCTATTGAAACACTTGAGCAGGTAGGACTTGCGGACAGGATGACTCACAAGCCAAATGAACTTTCCGGAGGCCAGCGGCAGCGTGTCGCTATTGCCAGGGCTCTTGTAAATAAACCTTCCATCATCCTCGCAGATGAGCCTACAGGAAACCTCGACAGTAAGACATCTCTCGATATTATGGGACTCCTGGATGTTATTCATAATAAAGGAAATACTGTGATCGTTGTAACTCACGAGGAAGATATTGCCAGGCATGCTGCACGCATTATAAGGCTTTTCGACGGAGAAGTCGCTCAGGATGTTCCAAACGAGAAATATATAGTATATCAGAAGAAATAATAACCATTTTTAACCGGTAAATCTTTATATTTGATAGTTATGAAGATTTATACCCGTACCGGCGATGATGGAACAACCTCTTTGGCAGGAGGTAAACGGGTTCCGAAATATCATTCCCGTGTAGAGGCCTACGGTACTGTTGATGAATTGATTTCATGGATAGGCCTTTTAAGGGACCACAGGGAAAACTCTGAACGAAAAGAATTCCTTATTTTTATACAGGAACAGCTCATGTTATGTGCTGCAAGCCTGGCCTCAGACCCTGCAAATAAGAGAGGTAAAAAATTTTCTCTTCATCCACGCTCAGTTAAAAGGCTCGAATATGAGATTGATAAGATGGAGGAACAGCTAAAGCCCCTCAAAAATTTTATTCTTCCGGGTGGGAATATCCTCATTTCATATTGCCACATAGCCAGATGCGTGTGCAGAAGAGCTGAAAGAGCAGTGTTAAAACTTAATCAAACAGAAAAAACTCCCCTGTCGATAACTAAATTTCTGAACAGACTCGCTGATTATTTATTCGTTCTATCCAGAAAAATTAGCTTAGAACTTGATATTGAGGAAGTTAAGTGGCTAATTTGATCATTCAAAAATCTTTAAAAAAGCTATTGCTTATTAAATAAAATAATATATATATTTGCAGACTTTGAAGAAAAATAATTTGAACAGGAAATTATGTACTGGACACTTGAATTAGCATCAAAGCTTGAGGATGCTCCATGGCCTGCTACCAAGGATGAGCTGATAGATTTCGCAATAAGGTCGGGTGCTCCGATGGAGGTGATTGAAAACCTTCAGGAGATTGAAGATGAAGGAGATATATATGAAAGTATTGAGGATATCTGGCCTGATTATCCAAGTAAAGACGATTTCTTTTTTAATGAAGATGAATATTAGCAAAGAGGGACAGAAAAACGGGCCCTCTTTTTCATTTTTTACTCTCCCCAAATATATCCAGTACTTTTCTAGGACGTAAGTTATCGAACCAGCTAAATCCGTCGAGGTGCTTAAATGTTTCAGGCGACATTGAAGGAGGATCTATGATCCCTTCCGGACTCTGATATTGATAAATATCTTTAATCTTACCATCTTCAACTAATATCTCTATGCTGGCACACCTGGCACTGTTTACTCCCACAATCTTATCACCATCAACAAGATAATAGATTGATTCACCGTTACCCTCAATGTTTATTTTATATAGTTTATTATCTTTAAAATAGCCTGTCAGCGATCGTCCCTTAATCTGATCGAATCTGAGCGTATCGACCTGGCTTACAATAAAAGCTGAGTTGTAGAGTTCCATCCTGTCGGCCTGACTGTTTTTTGTAAAAATAGCCATAGAATCAGATGTAAGCTGGTTTTCCTCTGACCAGAGAACAGGATATGTGTAGAGCCTGATGACAGAATCCTGGAAAGAGTAGGAGAGAGAATCGCATTTAGCCTGCAGGTCTTTGCTAAAGATCCGGCAGCCATGAAAAGCCCTCATCAGCCTGTATCCCTCAGCCGAGGTATCTGAAACTGCAACTGTTAAGGCGCTTATTGTATCGGCATGTAAAAAGAGGGAATCATTTTTTGAAACCTGAATAAACATAGCACTATCTGTTACCAGGAACCTCTCCGGTTCCTTAAAGTACCAGGCATAGTTGCCTTTTACAATTATATTATTTGTTGTATCAGAAATAGTTATATTTCCAAACGATTCTCCATAACCTGTTTCATCATCATAGTATATCGAGTCGCCCTGAATTATCTGTTGCCGGTTATCAATAAAGGCTTTCTTCGATATCCTGGATTTGTTATTTTTAGTATCGTACCATCCACGTTCACAATAAAGATAGATACTGTCGCCTTTCATTTCTGAGGGTCCGGTAAAGATTGCGGTTTTCGATTCGGTGTTATAATCCATTGTATCTGCAGTCATTATATAATCAGGATTAATAATTTTTACACTATCCTTAAAATGAAACAGGTTTTTGGAAACATAAAAAACACCTATTTTACTGGTTAGTTTGTTTTCACCATTAATTATCCTTCCGCTGTCAGTGTATTGAGCAATTTTCTTATTTACATCATAATGGATTGAATTTGTAAAAAGATGAGTCTCTTTATTGATAAGTTCAACATTATTATTCAATATAGCGCTAGCCGTCAGGCCGTCATAAAGAAGATAATTACCGAATATTTCGAGGGTATCTCCCTGCTTAATATGTATTTTGCCGTATGCTATTACAAGGTTCTTATCGGGAAAGAAATGGGCACTGTCACATTTCATGTTGATATCGTTATCCTGCAGTTCCACTTTCCCCAGGAGCCTGTGCCAGTCTTTTCCGGTCACCATGTCCCTCTCCATGTTTTCCTCATCTGCATGGGTAAGATAGATTCTCCGTTTTCCGCCTGTCTTTGCCTGTTGTTCCTGCGAATATAGAGTAAAGGTAAGAGTTAGAAATATCACGACACTTAACAGATGTCTGACAGAAATAATCCCGGACCAGCGGTACAGGGATTTTATTTCAGCCATCCTTTGCTCAGATTGTCGCATGATTTGAATTCATCGCTTATTTTAATGTAGGTAACCTCAATTTTTTTTCTTATCCAGTCGTCATACGTTTTTGTTCGTTTATTCATTAATGCTGCTGTATAAAGGTTCTCATAGTCGTCTTTAAGATTGGCTCTGTGAGCAGGTATTTCATTATCAAGTCGTACTAATCTGAAAACTGTATTCCCGTTTTCATCAGTTGTCCGGAATGGATCCGATATCTCTCCGACCTTAAGGTCTCTTACCTCCACATACATCTCCGGATTCAATTCTTCGAGAGTGAACCAGGTATTCCGTTCCGAAGGATCAGTGCTAACGAATTTACCGCCATTGATTCTGCTGTCTTTATGACTCGAAAAACGTAATGCGGCATCTTTGAAAGTAATGCTGTCCTTTCTTATGAGGTTTGCCAGGCTGTCGAGCTTCGACATTGCCCGGGCTTTTTGTTCAGGCTTAACTTTAGGTTTGATGAGGATGTGACGTGTATTCACCAGATCTCCTTTGCGGTCTATTAGTTGAATAATATGAAATCCCAATCTGGTTTCAACAATTTTTGAAACAGTGTTTTTTGTAAGACTGAATGCTGCATCTGCATAAGGCTTTTCCAGCTCTCCTCTCATCATATAACCAAGCTCTCCTCCGCTGGAAGCGGAACCAGGATCTTCTGAATACATAATAGCCAGAACATTGAAAGGTTTCCCGGCAAGGATCTGACTTCTTAAATCCAGTAGCTTCTGACGGGCTTCTGCTTTGTTTTCTTCATTGTCGGGCGGATCAAGCTGAATAATACTTATCTGAACCTTTGCAGGAATAACAGGCAGGGAATCTTTTGGAATGTCTGAAAAGAATTTCTTCAGTTCATTTGGGGTTACTTTTATGTTTTCTGCAATCTTGCTTTGTACTTCATTGATCGTCGTTTGTTCAACAAGCGCTTTACGGATATCCCGTTGTATTTCAACATAACTCTTCTTGAAATATCCTTCCAGGGCGCTTTCGCTTCCGGCTCTCCTGATAGCATCATTCATTCTTACATTAAGCTCTCCCTCAACCTGATCCGGAGTAATAATAATACTGTCAATTCTGGCCTGGTCGAGAAAAAGTTTTGAAATAAGCAATTGCTGCAGTATTCTGCATCGCAATACATCATCGGAGGTCCTATCTCCATTATGTTTCATATCAAGAACATTATTCTCAATATCTGAAAGATAGATTACTTCATTCCCGACAATCGCAGCCACTGACTCCACAAGCGTCTGCGCTTTTACCAGATTTAATCCAGAAAGCAAAATCCCCGCCACTACCAATAATAACCCTGAACCTTTTTTCATTATTTAAAAATTAATATATCCTGAAATTATTCTCTTTTATGGCATCATTATAAATACCGTTCTCAAGAGCCTGAATAAACTCAAATCTCCTGTTATTCCATATTATTCTTTTAATGTCTTCCCTGACATATTCAAAAGGTGCCAGTGTAGACCTGAGTCTGTAATCCCTGATTGATACCATATATATATCTGTTGAATCATTCGATTCAAAAAATGATGTTCTCTTAAGGAAGTTTTCCTGGTTTTCAATATTCTCATTCAATTCGATTAGAATTCTGTTGAGAGGTACCCATTCCTCGTTAAAATCATCGAACTTCTCTGCAAACTGGTAACAAAGTGTCTCAAGCTGTTGAAGATCAGTTTGATCATTTGAGCGGGCAAGGGTCCTGATCCTGCCGATCGATGGAGTTTCAAAAGAGAGCTTGATAAAAAGGGCTTTAACAATATTTGAATTGAGCATAAAACTTGACTGATTGGCAGAATAGTAATTTTCCATTTCAGCATCAGTAACAATGGTATCCATTCTTTCAAGCATCATTTGTCTCTGATACTGATAAATTACCAGGTCGGTCCTGGTCTCTTCTAATTGTGTTTCGATTTCACTCTTAAGTTCCGGTGAAAGATTGTCTTTTGCTTTCTGGAATACTAGCTCTTTTTTTGCCCACCTGTTTATAAAATTCTGTATAAAAGCAGTACTGTCGTCCTTTGATGCTCCCTCCTGGATCATCGAAGGAACCTGGTCGAGATAAAGAATCATATCTCCGGCTTTTGCAAGGGGAACCCTCTTTGCAGTATTGTTTTTATTTACGCAACCTGCTGAAAGTAAGATGATTATTAGAAAAACCAGGAATCTATTCATTCTTCAGAAAATTTTTAATCTCATTAAACACAAGATCGTCAATCTTAACGGTGTATTTTTCCTTTAATTGTTTAAGCCATTCATTCTCGAGATATTCCTGATAGCCGGTCATCATTTCTCCCCTTATTTCTTCAAAGGGTAAAGGAGCCGGTTCCATGACCTTGTTAATTACAATTACTGCAGGAAAGTTATTTATCCTGATGTATTGAGGTCCTGTAACCCAATTAATATTGTCTATTTCAGGATTATCGCCGGTGAACCACTTTCCTTCTGTTATAACGAGAAGTGAATCGTGGGTACTATTTATTTTATCCAGCATTAGTCTGTCTGTTCCCTCTTTCTTTGAGAATTTTCTATACGACGAGTGAAGTAATTTTTCTTCGTCCTTCGACCTCAATGTGTATAATTTTGCTTCTATTCCCCGGCGGGAAAGGAAATCATGCTTGTGTTCCTCGTAATATTTCTTTAAGCCGACAGTGTCTTCCTGTACTTTGTTCCAGACTTTTTCTCCGGAGATTTCAAACAATAACATGCCATCGTGAAATTCATTCATGAGGTAACGAAAATCGGGATATTTTTTTTCGAGGATAGAATTTTCATACTTTATTATCTGATCAGAGATGCTTGCCTCTATGGATTGATTTATAAAATAAACAGGGTCATCAGTTATTATCATAGAACATCTTTTCTCGATGTATGCAGCAAATTCTTTTGTTGTAAGGTGCTGGTCTGCAAATGAATAAAGATACCCGGATGGGATACTGGCCCTGTTGTACCTGGCATTACCCTTCATTATCATAGTATCGGTATTCTGTGTAAACCAGTTAAAAGCTGCCTGGTTGATCCTGAATTTATACTCCTTTTCAAGTTTCTTAACGAAGTATTTTTTGCTTAATGAATTAAGGTACGACTGATTAATCTTACTTTCGAGATACGACCTGGTCTCTTCATATGATCCCGGAGGTTTCTTATCAAGAAGTTTTATTATGTGCCAGCCATAGATAGTTCTTACAGGTTTTGTATATTTTCCTGTATCGGGGATGGCGAAAGCTGCTTCGGAAAAGTCAGGGATCATTTCTCCGGTGCCGAACCATACAAGCTTCCCGCCGCTCGCAGCAGATTCCTTGTGATCGGAATATTTTTTCGCCAGTAAGCTGAATGATGTCCCCCCCTGAAGTTCCTGATAAATTTTATTAATCGATTCCTCTGCCTCCCTGGCTTCTTTCTCACCTGTTCCGGGTGGTGAGGCCTTCATGATATGTGCCACAAGGATTTTTCCTTTTGAAGGTCGTTTATCAGCTACTTTAATGATATGATAACCATATGGAGTTCTGACCGGATGTGATATTTCACCTTTTTTAAGGTTATAGGCAGCATCTTCAAAAGGCATTATCATCTGGAATACAGTAAAATAACCGAGATTACCTCCGTTTATTTTAACTGAAGGGTCATCAGAAGTGCCACGCGCAACCTGTTCAAACTGTTCCCCGTTTATTATCCTTTCTCTTATATCGTTTGCTTTTTTCCATGCAATAAGAGTATCCGCAGGTTTTGTACCTGCCGGACATGCTACCAGAATATGCCAGGCATTGATTTCTGTGAGGTATCTCTTGTACGCCTTTTGCAACAGCTTCTCTTTAGTTTCATTATCTGTGAGATAGCTTTGTGCCAGCTGATTTCTGTAACCGTTAAGTTCTGTGCGAAAAGCCCTGGTGGTATCCATACCTTCATTTATGGCATCTGCCACCTTAAGCTTGAAAACAACGTATTGCTGAAGGTAATCATCTATAACCTGGGTTTTCCCGGGCTCAGAGCTTTTTTTATACATCCTGATGAACTCTCCTGCCGGAACTTCCTTCCCGGCTATTGTCATCAATATCTTGTCATTCACGTTCTGACCATTGGTCCCGGCAGATGACAATAATGACACTATAACAAAAAGAGATGGTCCGATTTTCATCAGTTACGGATGATAACTAATTATTCAACTATTTTTCTGCTGTAGTTAGGGGATTCCCGGGTAATTGATACGTCGTGCGGATGGCTCTCTATTATACCTGACCCTGTTATCCTGACAAATTTGCCTTCCTTTTTCAGAATGATGATGTTCTTTGCCCCGACATAACCCATGCCGGCTCTCAGCCCACCAGTCATCTGGTAAATTACTTCGGAAAGAGTTCCTTTATACGGGACCCTGGCTGCAATGCCCTCAGGTACAAGCTTTTGAATATCATCTTCAATATCCTGGAAGTAGCGGTCCTTTGAACCTTGCTGCATCGCTTCTATTGAACCCATTCCCCTGTAAGCCTTAAACTTCCGTCCATTGTATATTATAGTCTCACCGGGCGATTCCTCAACTCCCGCGAAGAGGGAACCTGCCATTATCGAATCAGCGCCGGCTGCTATAGCTTTGATAATATCGCCTGAGTACCTTATGCCTCCGTCGGCAATGATGGGAACACCAGAACCCTCAATAGCCTTGGCAACATTGAATATTGCCGACAGCTGCGGGATTCCAACGCCTGCAATTATTCTGGTTGTGCAGATCGAACCCGGGCCGATCCCAACCTTTACAGCATCTGCCCCTTCATCGACAAGTTTTTTTGCTGCCTCGGCAGTTCCAATGTTACCTGCAATAATATCCGTTGAAGCATATTTTTTCCTGATATCCTTCAATATTTTAATAACGCTTTTTGTATGTGCATGAGCTGTATCTATAACTATGGCATCTACATTTGCATTTATCAGAGCGTCGGCTCTTTCAAGTGTGTCAGAGGCTATTCCGACAGCTGCTGCCACCCTCAGTCGACCTTTTTCATCCTTGCAGGAGTTGGGCCGGTCTTTTGTCTTTGTTATATCCTTGTAGGTAATTAGACCGGTCAGTTTTCCGGCTTCATCAACCATTGGTAGTTTTTCAATTTTGTGTTTCTGAAGTATGCTTGCAGCTTCATTCAGGTTTGTCAGATGATTCGTGGTGATAAGGTTTTTAGTCATAACCTCGGTGATTTTTCTTTTGCGGTTATTCTCAAAACGAAGATCCCTGGTTGTGACAATGCCCTTTAATACCCTGTTCCTGTCTATTACGGGAATTCCTCCAATCTTATATTCCATCATAAGATTCAGTGCATCTGCAACGGTTGAGTTAAGGTCGATGGTTATAGGATCAAGAATCATCACATTTTCAGCTCTCTTGACGCGCTTAACCTGTGCAGCCTGTCTTTCGATGCTCATATTCTTGTGAATGACACCGATACCTCCTTCCCGGGCAATGGCAATTGCAAGTTCGTCCTCGGTAACGGTATCCATTGCAGCTGAAACAATAGGTGTATTGAGACTGATGTTTCTTGAAAACATGGAACTCAGATCCACTTCCCTTGGAAGCACTTCTGAGTATAAAGGAATAAGCAGAACATCATCAAATGTTAATCCTTCATAAATTATTTTATCTTCAGTAAATGACATCGGACAGTAACTTTGGTTTTGCAGCGCAAATTACTAAAAATTCATTACTCAAAAAACTCTATATTATTCAATTACCTGAAAAATTGAATTACAGTTACTATTTTTGTATATTATCGATGAAAGAGATAGCGTTTATTTAATACGTTGCAACAGATGAATATTGAGCCTTACAGGCAAATTCTTGTCAAATACTGGGGATTTTCTTCCTTCAAGCCGTTGCAGGAAGAAATTATAAGATCTGTTGCCGAAGGTAAAGATACCCTTGGATTAATGCCTACCGGGGGTGGAAAATCTATTACATTCCAGGTGCCAGCGCTTGCTAACGACGGTATCTGTCTGGTTATTACCCCATTAATAGCTTTGATGAAAGATCAGGTGAACCGTCTCAAGAGCCATGATATAAGATCACTGGCAATCCATTCAGGCATGTCTGCCGAGGAGATAGACATAGCTCTTGAAAACTGTATTTACGGAGATTATAAGTTCCTGTACATATCACCTGAAAGAATTGCGACGAGGATATTTCAGACGAGAGTTACGCGGATGAACCTTAATCTTGTTGCAATTGACGAAGCTCATTGTATTTCACAATGGGGTTATGATTTCAGGCCTTCTTATATGAAAATATCCACGCTGCGGGAGCTTATTTCTGAGAAAGTACCTTTCCTGGCTCTTACGGCTTCTGCAACCCCGCAGGTAATTGAGGATATCATGACAAGGCTGGAATTCAGGGGGAGAAATGTTTTGAGGACAAGTTTTGAACGCAAGAATATCTCATACCTGGTGAGAAAAGTTGAGGATAAGGGTGCCTACCTTGTAAAAACTCTTCGTAAAGTGAGGGGCAGTGGGATTGTTTATGTTCGCAGCAGAAAACGATGCAAGGAGATTGCGGAGATGCTTGTTGCCAATGGTATCAGTGCAGATTTTTTCCACGCAGGTCTCCCGGTTGAGCTTCGTGATAAAAAACATGTTTCCTGGTCGGCAGGAGAAACACGTGTGATTGTTGCAACAAACGCTTTTGGGATGGGGATTGACAAGGCAGAGGTAAGGTTTGTGATCCATTGGGAAATGCCTGATTCTATAGAAGAATATTTCCAGGAAAGCGGAAGAGCCGGGCGTGATAATAAACCAGCTTTTGCAGTACTTCTTTATTCTCCTTCAGATAAAACGCGGCGGGATGATTCGCTGAAGCGGAAATTTCCGCCTGTCGGAAAAATTAAGGATACTTATGAGGCTCTTTGTAATTTTCTTCAGGTTCCTCAGGGTGCAGGAAAAGATAATGTGTTCGATTTCAGTATGTCAGGATTTGTTTCAAAGTACAGGCTGCCTGTCATTGAAACGTATAATTGTCTCAACTTCCTGCAGCGTGAAGGCTATATAGAATTTACGGAAGAGATAAATAATCCTTCCAGAGTACATTTTGTCGTTGGTCGTGACGACCTGTACAAGTTTCAGGTTGCCAACGAATCATTCGACAGCTTTATTAAACTCCTGTTGAGATCATATACCGGAATGTTTTCTGAGTTTGTCGCTATAAATGAGGATACTCTGGCCAAAAAATCAGCATTGACAAGGGATAATATTTACATGTACCTGATCAAGCTCTCTTCATTGAATATTATCAGATACATACCCGGAAAGAAGACCGCACTCGTTATTTTCACTGAAGAGAGACTTGAGAGAAAAGCATTGAAAATATCGTCTGAAAACTACCTTCAGGTGAAGGAAAAACATATAATCAGGATGAATAAGATGGTTGATTATGTTGATTATAATACAAAATGCAGGTCTGTTACTCTTCTCGATTATTTTGGTGAGGCGTCTGACCGCTGCGGTACCTGCGATGTATGCCGCGAAAGAAATGAGCTTGACCTTAGTAAATATGAATTTGATCTTATCCTGGATGAGATAAAGGATATCCTTGCAGAACAGAAGCTTGATGCACAGGAACTGGTAAGTAAAGTAAACCTCCCGGAGGAAAAAGTAATTAAAGTGTTGAGATGGCTTCTTGATCATAATAAACTAACCTTGGATGAAAAACATCTTCTTATATGGAAAGAGCCTGATTTGTTTTCGCGTTAAGAAAATGCCTAATTTTGCATTTTGAAAATTGTAAGAATGGATAACGAATCAGACCCGGTTTATTCGCGAAATGTTGTTGAATTTGTGGCAGTTGCAAATGAATACTGCAAATATGCGGAACATGCCCGCGAACTGAAAGGTGATGAGATGCTGAAAATCCTGCAGCGTCTTCTTCCACTTTTATACCTGAAGGCATCATTGTTACCGGCTTTAGAACCTGTTTTTGAAGAGGGGAATGAAAAATTCGTGACTGAAGCCGACTGGAACAGGATACACGATTCATTTAAAAGAATATTTGGTTCCGCAGATGAATATCTGGAGGTTTTTGATGAGAAATTCAATGAATCGGAGGGTCCTGTTACATTGAGCCTTGCAGAAAACATGGCAGATATTTATCAGGATATGAAAAATTTTCTTCTGTTATACCAGACAGGTACTAAGGAAGTTATGAATGATGCGCTGTGGGAATGCCGGTTGAATTTCGAAAGTTACTGGGGACAGAAGCTTGTCAATTCTATAAGAGCAATTCACAAGTTCATATATTCCGGTGAGGAGATTGGGAAAGAAAATAATGAGAAAACAGTAGATGATGAAACGAGAGATACTTCAGAATGGTTTATTACAAAAAGACAAAGGGAATTCAGAGAGGATGACAAATAATAAATTTCAGGAAACAATTACGGTTGAAGAGCTTCAGGATTACGAGCTCTCATGGTTCAGGGGTAAAATAGTTATAGTTGACAATCTTAATACTTTCAGTAAAGTAATACCGCGATTTCTTAAGGAAAAAGTGATAGGCTTTGATACTGAAACCAAACCATCGTTCAGGAAAGGTCACAAAAACAGGGTATCATTAATTCAGCTTGCCACTGATGACCTGGCCTGCCTGTTCAGGATAAACAAAATAGGGTTGCCGGAAGAGCTTGTTTCATTACTTGCCGATCCATCTGTCATAAAAGCAGGGGTGGCTGTACATGACGATATAAGGTTTTTGAAAAAGGTCAGGAAATTTGAACCGGCAGGATTTATTGATCTTCAAACTTTTGTGAAGGATTTTGGGATATACAGCGCCGGACTTAAAAAACTGACTGCTATTGTCCTCGGATTCAGAATATCAAAAAGACAGCAGGTAACTGACTGGGAAGCAAATGAACTGACAGAAGCACAAAAGGTTTATGCAGCAACAGATGCATGGGTATGTCGTGAGATCTATAAGAAACTCACGTCCATCAACTAACCCCGTACTTCAACTTACCCCGAACTTCAGTCCGGGGGTTAAACCAGCAGCTGCCCAGACCTCGATACCCACTAACCCCGGACTTCAGTCCGGGGGTTAAGCCAGACTAACCTACAGATCTCTCAATGATGCAGAAAACAAAAATAACTCTCAAATCAGGCAAAGACCAGTCAGCACGCAGATATCATCCATGGATATTCTCAGGCGCGATCAAAAAGATCTATGGGAGCCCTGCTGAAGGTGACCTGGTGGCAGTCTATGATAATAAGGATAATTTTCTGGCAGTGGGGCATTACCAGCCCGGATCAATAGCAATAAGGATACTCTCATTTGATGACATAGATCCTGATCAGGATTTTTTCAGAGAGCGGCTAAGGAAAGCAATAAATTACAGGCAGTCATTGGGCCTCCTGAACGACTCTCAGACAAATGTATACAGGCTTGTTTATGCTGAGGGCGATGATCTGCCAGGACTGATTATTGATTATTATAATGGAGTGGCAGTCATGCAAATGCACTCTGTAGGCATGTACAGGATCAGGGATGAGCTTACCGCTATTTTGAAAGAATTGTTTGGA